>Ga0209066_10002348_pt1 | contig 23055 bp, 18 predicted proteins | sample All_14_2_FD_187198 | JGI IMG/M metagenome (GOLD analysis project Ga0209066, IMG submission 187198) | Freshwater microbial communities in response to fracking from Pennsylvania, USA - Allegheny Zone_MetaG_DW_15 (SPAdes) (version 2) ... | reverse complement strand
AATGGCCCTTGCGGTTCTTCTTGATCCGATAGGCGAGGCTGCGAATGCCCCAATATTCCTTGCGGCCGATCTCGCCGCCCATCGTGGTCAGGATGCCGACATATTTCTCGGTCAGCGCCTCGACCTGGGCGGTCGAGATGTCCTGTCGCGCGATGATCACGCTTTCATAGAACGCCATTGCTTTTCAGCTCCCTCTGGCTCATGCGGACCCAAGGGGCGGAATGCCCCGGGCCCTACCCGGCGGCACGCGAGGAAGGCGGATTGAGTGCCTTCGTCCGACGGGAAGGAGAGTTCCCCCATCAGGGGAACCGGCGGCTTCTACGCGCGAAGCCGGGTGGCGTCAAGGGAATTGGCGCGGTTCGGGCCGGGGGTCTGCGGCTTTCCGGGCGGACAAAGGTGGTCGGATCATCCACGGATCAAGTCCGAGGACAGGCGTCCGACCAGGACGCCCGGGCTGTGTTTAAAGGTTCGTCGTCCCAGGGCTTGACCCTGGGACCTCCTTCCCTGTGGAAAAAGGTGGTCGGATCAGGCCGACCACGACGTGAATAGCCAAATCCCGTCATCCCGGCCCGTGCCCGTTGGGCGCGGGGCCGGGATCTTCTGCCCATCTGGAAACAGATCCCGGGTCTTCGCCCAATGGGCTCAGCCCGGGACGACAGGGAAATAAAACATCAACCCGGAAATCGTCCCAGGGGGTATCCGGTAGTCGTGTTATCCCGCGCAAATCCGGCGACTCGCTTCTTTGCTGACAAATCCGGGCTGCTGCGCAGCCGCTTGTCAGCTCTCGCTCGCGCTTGCGTAGGTTCTTTACATCGCGCGCAAATCCGGGCTGCTGCGCAGCCGCTTGCGCGGGTCACACCACCTCTTCCACCGGCAGGCGGTTTTCTTCCACCGCATGGCAGGCGGTGCGGTGCCCGGCGGCGGGGATCAGCAGCGGTTCCGTCGCCCGGCAGCGGTCATCGGCGAAGCGGCAGCGCGGATGGAAATAGCAGCCCGAAGGCGGGTTGAGCGGGGAGGGGAGTTCCCCCGTCAGCCGAATGCGGTCGCGGCGGCGCGTCGGGTCCGCCACCGGCGTCGCCGATAACAGCGCGCGGGTATAGGGATGGCTGGGCGCGCTGAACAGCTGGTCGCGGCTGGCCATCTCCACCGGCTTGCCCAGATACATCACCAGCACCTCGTCGGCGATGTGACGTACCACCGACAGATCATGCGAGATGAAGAGATAGGCGACCTGGAATTCCTGCTGCAGATCGGCCAGCAGGTTCAGCACCTGTGCCTGGATCGACACATCCAGCGCCGAAACCGGCTCGTCCAGCACCAGGATGCGCGGGTTGAGCATCAGGGCGCGGGCGATGGCGATACGCTGGCGCTGCCCGCCGGAAAACATATGCGGATAGCGCGCATAATGTTCGGGCCTGAGGCCGACGCGCGCCATCATCCGCCTTGCGGCATCCTGGCGGTCCGCCGCGCTCATCTCCGGCCGGTTGATCACCAGCGGTTCTTCCAGGATGGTGCCCACGCGCTGGCGCGGGTTGAGCGAGCCGTAGGGGTCCTGAAACACGATCTGCACCGTCTGGCGCAGGCGCCTTGCTGCGTCGCGGTCAACCGGCTGGCTGACATCGACCCCGTCGATCTTCAACATGCCGGCCGAGGGCGGCTCGATCATGGTTACCATGCGGGCCAGGGTGGATTTGCCACAGCCCGATTCCCCCACCACGGCCAGCGTTCGGCCGGCGGTCAGGGTGAAACTGGCCCCGCCGACCGCCTTCACCACAGACGGCTTGCGGAACAGCCCGCCGCCAATGTCGTAGTGGCGTTCCAGGCCCTGGGCTTCAAGAACGGGGCTGTCGATCATGCGCCGATCTCCTCAGCCAGACGGGCAATCGGCCGGCCGGTCTCGTCCAGCGGGAAATGACAGCGCACCCCGTCCAGGAAATCCGGCTCGCGCTGGCTGCACAATGCCTGGGCATGGGCGCAGCGCGGATGGAACAGGCAGCCCCGCGGCCGGTCCAGCTGTCCCGGCACGACGCCTGGGATGGAGGGCAGACGCCCGCCCACCGCGCGTTCCGGCAGGGCGGCCAGCATGGCCTGGGTATAGGGGTGGCGCGGGGCGCGGAACAGATCGATGACGGGGCGGGTTTCCACCTGCTGGCCGGCATATTGCACCTGCACCCGCTGCGCCGTTTCCGCCACGACGCCCATATCATGGGTGATCAGGGCCAGCGCCATGCCGGTTTCCTTCTGCAGATCGACCAGCAATTCCAGGATCTGCGCCTGGATGGTGACGTCGAGCGCGGTTGTCGGCTCGTCGGCGATCAACAGGCGTGGCCGGCAGGCGATCATCATGGCGATCATCACGCGCTGGCTCATGCCGCCGGAAAGCTGGTGCGGGAAAACCTTCAGCCGCGCCTCGGGCGAGGGGATACCGACCATGCCCATCAATTCCACCGCACGGGTCCTGCGTTCCGCCCGGGTCAGGGCGGTGTGGCGGCGCAGCACCTCGTCAATCTGGAAACCCACCGTGAAGCAGGGGTTCAGGCTCGTCATCGGCTCCTGGAAGATCATCGCCATCTCCCGGCCCACGATGTCGCGCCGGTCCTTGGGCGACGCGGTCAGAAGGTCGCGCCCGGCGAATTCCATCTTCGTGGCGGTGACCTTGGCGGTCCAGGGCAGCAGCCCCATCACCGCCAGCATCGAGACGGATTTGCCCGAGCCGGATTCGCCCACGATGGCGACGATCTCGCCCGGGTCGATATCGAGGCTGATGCGGTCCACCGCCCGGAAGGAGCCATGGGCGGTGGCGAATTCAACGGTCAGGTCACGCAGGCTGAGCAGCGGCATGGTCATTCTTCCCTAGCTGCGCTTCATCTTGGGGTCGAGCGCATCGCGCAGCCCGTCGCCCATCAGGTTGATCGCCAGCACGGTCAGCAGAATGGCAAGGCCGGGGAAGGTGACCACCCACCAGGCCCGCGTGATGAATTCCCGCGCTTCGGCCAGCATGGTGCCCCATTCCGGGGTCGGCGGCTGCGCCCCCATGCCCAGGAAACCGAGTGCCGCGGCATCCAGAATGGCGCTGGAGAAGCTCAGCGTCGCCTGCACGATCAGCGGCGCCATGCAGTTGGGCAGGATCGCGGTTGCCATCAGGCGGATGGAACCGGCCCCGGCGACGCGGCTGGCGGTGACATAATCGCGCTTGATTTCCGCCAGGGTGCGCGCACGCGTCAGGCGCACGAAATGGGGGGTGAAGGTGACCGCGATCGCGATCATCGCATTTTCCAGCCCCGGCCCCAGAATGGCCACCAGCACCAGCGCCATCAAGAGCGACGGCACCGCCAGGATGACATCCATCACCCGCATCAGCAGCACCTCATAGGCGCCACGGATATAGCCCGCCGTGATGCCCAGGAGTATGCCGGAGGTGAGCGACAGCACGATCACGATGCAGCCAACGAACAGCGACAGCCGCGCGCCATGGATCAGGCGCGACAGGATATCGCGCCCGATCGGGTCGGTGCCCAGCAGGAAGGCCGTCGAACCCCCGTCCTGCCAGAAGGGCGGCTGCAGGATATTGTCGCGGAACTGGATCTGTGGCGCGTAAGGGGCGATCCAATCGGCCCCCAGCGCGGCGATCACGATGATGATCACGAAGATCATCCCGGCCACGGCGCCCTTGTTCTCGCTGAAATAATACCAGAACTCGGCCAGCGCCTGCAGGCGCGCGTCGCGCGCGGCCTGGGAAGCGGTGCGGGTTTCGGAAGATGGCTGGCTCATTGCTTCATCCCGTGTGACGGATGCGCGGGTTGATCAGCCCGTACAGGAAATCGACCACCAGATTGACCAGCATGACGGCAGCCGCGATCAGCACCAGCCCGCCCTGCACGACCTGGTAATCGCGGCGGAAGATGGAATCGACCATCCATTTGCCGATGCCGGGCCAGGAAAAGATGCTCTCGGTCAGGATGGCGCCCGCCACCAGCACACCGATCTGCAGGCCGATCACGGTCACCACGGTGATCAGCGCGTTGCGCAGCGCATGCAGACCCACGACGCGAAAGGGGCTTAGGCCCTTGGCGCGGGCGGTGCGCACATAATCCTCGCTCAGCACCTCCAGCATGGCCGAGCGGGTCTGGCGCGCGATCACGGCCATGGGAATGGTGGCCAGCACCACGGTGGGCAGCACCAGATGATGCATGGCCGACGCGAAGGCGCCTTTTTCGCCCGACAGCAGCGCATCAATGGTCATGAACCCCGTCACCGTGTCGAAGAAATACATCACCGAGATGCGGCCCGACACGGGCGTCCAGCCCAGCGTGCCGGAAAACAGCATGATCAGCAGCAGGCCCCACCAGAAAATCGGCATGGAATAGCCGGCCAGCGAAATACCCATCAGGCCATGGTCGAACAGCGAGCCGCGCTTCACCGCGGCCACGATGCCGGCGGGCAGGCCGATGATCACCGCCAGCAGGATGGCGAACAGCGACAGTTCCAGCGTGGCGGGGAAACGGGCGAAAAACTCCTCCGTCACCGGCTGCTTGGTCACGAAGGAATTGCCGAAATCCCCCTGCAGCAGGCTGGACAGGTAATGCCAGTACTGCTCCAGCAGCGGCCGGTCGAAGCCGAACTGCTTCGCCAGCATGGCATAGCGTTCGGGCGAGACGGCGCGTTCGCCGGCCATCAGCAGGATGGGGTCGCCGGGCAGCAGGCGGATGAATACGAAGGCGACCAGCGTAATGCCCAGGAAAGTGGGCACCAGCAGCGCCAGCTTGTTCAGGATGAAGCGGATCATGGCCCTGTCGGCTTGGTTGCGGAACGCGGTTCGGTGTTTTTATTGGCTTCTGCGAGGAAGCAGCAGGGGCGAACCGTCCATGCGGCCGGTTCGCCCCCTCTGTCCGCCGCGCGGCGCGGTACTGCCTTACTCTTCGATGTCGACGCCGTAGAAGTTATGGCCGCCGAACGGATCGATCCTGAAGTCCTTCACCTTCTTGGAGACGGGCTTGAAGACGACCGAATGGGCGATGGTGGCCCAGGGGGCCTGTTCCTTGAAGATGACCTGGGCTTCTTCATACAGCTTGGTGCGCTCGGCCACATCCGACACGACCTTGGCCTTCTGGATCACATCGTCGAAGGGCTTGTAGCACCATTGCGCACGGTTGTTGCCGCCGACGGCGTCACAGCCCAGCAGCACGGCCAGGAAGTTGTCCGGATCGCCATTGTCGCCGGTCCAGCCCAAGAGCACGGCACCGTCGCGCTTCTCGTCCTTGGAGAGCTTCAGATACTCGCCCCATTCATAGGAGACGATTTCGGCCTTGACGCCCACGGCGGCGAAATCGGCCTGGATCAGCTCGGCCATGCGGCGTGCATTCGGGTTGTAGGGGCGCTGCACCGGCATCGCCCAGATCTTCATCGACAGATCCTTCACGCCTGCATCGGCCAGCATCTTCTTGGCCGCTTCCGGATCATAGGGATCGTCCTTCACCGCGTTGTTGTAGGACCAGATGGTCGGCGGGATCGGATTCTTGGCGACCGAGCCGGACCCCTGGAACACGGCATCCAGAATGACCTTCTTGTTGATGGCCATGTTCAGCGCCTTGCGGACCATCGGATTGTCGAACGGCGCCTGCTTGGCGTTATAGGCCAGATAGCCGACATTCAGGCCTTCCTGCTGCAGCAGGTTGACCGCCGGGTCCTTCTTCATCTCGGCCAGATCGGCCGGATTCGGATAGGGCATGACATGGCATTCGCCAGCCTTCAGCTTCTGATAGCGCACCGAGGCATCCGGGGTGATGGCGAAAATCAGATTGTCGATCTTGGCCTTGCCCGCCCAGTAGTCCGGATTGGCCTTGTAGCGGATGATCGCATCCTTCTGATAGGCGACCAGCTGGAACGCGCCGGTGCCTACCGGGAAATTGTCCACCGCTTCCGGCGTGCCCGCCTTCATCATCGCATCGGCATATTCCGCCGACTGGACGGACGCGAAATCCATGCCCAGATTGGCGATCATCGGGGCTTCCGGACGGTTCAGCAGGAACTTCACCGTGTAATCGTCAACCTTGACGATGTCCTTCAGCAGCGCCGGCATCGACATGCCGTCGAAATATTCATAGCTGGCATTGGAAACCGCATGAAAGGGATGGTTCTTGTCCAACTGGCGCTTGAAGGTGAAGACGACGTCATCGGCGTTGAAGTCGCGCGTCGGCTTGAACTTCTCGGTGGTATGGAACTTCACGCCCTTGCGCAGATGGAAGGTGTATTCCAGCCCATCGGCGGAAATTTCCCATTTTTCGGCGAGGCCGGGACCGATTTTCGTGGTGCCGCGTTCGAACTCGACCAGCTTGTTGAAAACATTGCGGGAGGTGGCATCGAACGTCGTACCGGAGGTGTAGAAGGCCGGATTGAAACCTTCCGGGCTACCTTCGGAGCAGTAGACCAAGGTTTTGGCCATCGCACCCTGGGCCGCAAAGACCAAGGCCGCGCCCACGGCGGCGCCGAGCAATTTGGTTTTCAGCATATCTGTCGTTCCCTGTTCGTGTCCACGTTGGGACGTTCACCTGTTCCGCCAAGCAAATTTGACCGGACGGAACAATTGCCAAAACCTATTCCACTCCATCCGGGTTTGGCAATTCAATCCATGCGGGCTGGCGTCCAGAAACACTCGGGCTTTCTGGAAATCGGGGCGCCGACTTGACTTCACCGGGGCTATCGGGGCAATCAGGCCCCAGGGTTTTCAAGGACAACCGCGCCCCTGCAAGGCGCGCAGCATCGGATTAGGAGCGGGTAACAGCATGAGCCGCGCATTTGTATTCCCCGGCCAGGGCAGCCAGGCCATCGGCATGGGCAAGGAACTGGCCGAGACTTTTCCGGCGGCCCGCGAAGTCTTTCAGGAGGTTGACGAGGCGCTGGGTCAGAATCTGTTTCGGCTGATGCAGGACGGGCCGGACAGCGAATTGACGCTGACGGAAAATACCCAGCCCGCGCTGATGGCCGTGTCCCTGGCCGTTGTGCGCGCCATCGAGGCGGAAAGCGGCAAGCCGCTGGCGGCCCTGGGCAGCTTCGTTGCCGGTCACAGCCTGGGCGAATATTCCGCGCTGGCGGCGGTGCGCGCGATTCCGGTGGCCGAGACCGCGCGGCTGTTGAAACTGCGCGGCCAGGCCATGCAGGCCGCCGTGCCGGTGGGCGTGGGCGCCATGGCTGCTATCCTGGGGCTGGATGCCGATCAGGCCGAAGCCATTGCCGCGGCGGCCAGCCAGGACGGGGAAATCTGTGCCTTCGCCAATGACAACGCGCCGGGTCAGGTCGTGCTGTCGGGCCATGTCGCCGCAGTCGAGCGCGCCATCGCGCTGGCGAAGGAGAAGGGGGCCAAGCGCGCGGTGCCGCTGCCCGTCTCCGCGCCGTTCCATTGTCCGCTGATGCAGCCCGCCGCCGAGGCCATGGCCGAAGCGCTGGCGAAGGTGGCGATTGCCGCGCCGTCGCTGCCGGTGATCCAGAATGTGACGGCCGCCCCGTCCATCGCACCGGATCGCATTCGCGATCTTTTGGTGGAACAGGTCTGCGGGCGCGTGCGCTGGCGCGAATGTGTGCTCGCCATGAAGGCGCAGGGCGTGCAGCATCTGGTGGAGCTGGGCGCGGGTAAGGTCCTTTCGGGGCTGGCCCGGCGAATCGATGGCGATCTGGAGGGGCGCTCGGTCGGCAATCCGGCCGATGTCGAAGCCTTTCTCAACAGCCTCTGAACGACAGAATCGGGAGAGAAGAGATGTTCGATCTTACAGGCAAGCGCGCGCTGGTGACCGGCGCATCCGGCGGCATCGGTGCAGCCATCGCCAGGGCCCTGTATAATGCCGGCGCTTCCGTGGCCCTGTCGGGCACGCGGGTGGAGCCGCTGGAGGCCCTGAAGGCCGAGTTGGGCGAGCGCGCCTTCGTGGTGCCGGCCAACCTGTCCGACGCGGCCAGCGTGGATGCGCTGCCCAAGGCGGCGGAAGCGGCGCTGGGCGGTTCCGTCGACATTCTGGTCAACAATGCCGGTCTGACGCGCGACCAGCTGGCCATGCGCATGAAGGACGAGGACTGGGATCAGGTGCTGGCGGTCAACCTGACGGCTGCCTTCAAGCTCGCCAAGGCGGGGCTGCGCGGCATGATGAAAAGCCGCTGGGGGCGAATCATCTCCATCACCTCCATCGTGGGCGTGACCGGAAATCCGGGCCAGGCGAACTATGCCGCCTCCAAGGCCGGGCTGATCGGCATGTCGAAATCACTGGCGCAGGAAGTGGCCAGCCGCGGTGTGACGGTGAACTGCGTCGCCCCCGGTTTCATCGCAACGCCGATGACCGCCGTGCTGGATGATGGCCAGCAGGACAAGCTGAAATCCGCCATTCCGATGGGGGTGATGGGTACGCCGGAGGACATCGCGGCAGCCGTGCTTTATCTCGCTTCGAGCGAGGCGGGTTATGTCACCGGCCAGACCCTGCACGTCAATGGCGGCATGGCGATGATCTGAGGTATCGAGGGCTGTGTTCCGGCACGGCGGATTTCCTTGGACAGGCGGGGGATGTATGCTAGATACGCCCGCCTTTCGGGCCGGGAATCCCCAGCCGACAGTGGCGCCTGCCTTGCGGGCGCTGGCAAGGGGGACGGTCCGGGACATCCTGGAAGACAGAAACAAGGGTTGCATACCAATGAGCGATATCGGCGAGCGGGTTAAGAAGATCGTTGTCGAGCACCTGGGCGTGGACGAAGCGAAGGTGACCGACAATGCCAGCTTCATCGATGATCTGGGCGCGGACAGCCTGGACACGGTTGAACTGGTCATGGCGTTCGAGGAAGAGTTCGGCTGTGAAATTCCGGACGACGCGGCGGAAAAGATCCTGACCGTGAAGGACGCCATTGACTTCATCGAGAAGAGCCAGGGCTGACCGGCTCGGGCCTCTCGAACGCTCGGCACCGGATTGAGCGCTGTCTTCAGGGCGCGCGCCTTCCGGCTGCTGGGAGGAATAGAGGTCGAACCGTCCCCTAGCATTCGGTGAATTGCATGAGACGTGTCGTTGTCACGGGGATGGGGATCGTATCCCCGCTGGGCATTGGCGTAAGCCATGTCTGGAATCGTTTGACCGCCGGCCAGTCGGGCATTGGCCCGATCACGCGGTTCGATGTTTCCGATCTGCCTGCCAAGATCGGAGGAGAGGTGCCCGAAGGCCCTGCTTCCGAAGGTTTCTTCACGCTCGACGAATGGGTCGACAAGAAGGAACAGCGCAAGATGGATACCTTCATCGCCTACGCGGTTGCGGCGGCGAAGGAGGCGGTGCGCGATTCCGGCTGGATGCCGGAAGGGGATGAAGACCGTGAAGCCACGGGCGTGCTGATCGGTTCGGGCATCGGCGGCCTGCCGGGCATAGCCGATGGCACGCTGATCCTGGCGGAAAAGGGGCCGCGACGCCTGTCGCCCTTCTTCATTCCGGCCAATCTGATCAATCTGGCCTCGGGCTTCGTGTCCATCGAATACGGCTTCAAGGGGCCAAACCATTCCGTCGTGACCGCCTGCGCCACCGGCACCCATGCCATCGGCGACGCGGCCCGGCTGATCATGTTCGGCGATGCCGATGTGATGGTGGCCGGCGGTACGGAATCGGCGATCAGCCGCATCGGCATGGCGGGTTTCGCCGCCGCCCGCGCGCTGTCCACCGGCTATAACGACGAACCGAGCCGCGCCTCCCGCCCCTGGGACAAGGGGCGCGATGGTTTCGTGATGGGCGAGGGGGCCGGCATCCTGGTTCTGGAAGAGCTGGAACATGCCAAGGCCCGCGGCGCCAAGATTTATGCCGAAGTCATGGGCTATGGCCTGTCGGGCGATGCCTATCACCTGACCGCGCCGACGCCGGATGGCAATGGTGGATTCCGCGCCATGAAAGGTGCGTTCCGCAATGCCAGGATCGACATCGAGCAGATCGACTATGTCAATGCGCATGGCACCTCCACCCCGTTGGGTGACGAGATTGAACTGGCGGCCGTGAAGCGCCTGTTCGGCGACCATGCCTATAACATCGCCATGTCCTCCACCAAGTCGGCCATCGGCCATCTTCTGGGCGCGGCCGGGGCGGTGGAAGCGATCTTCTCCATCCAGGCCATTGCAACGGGGGTGGTTCCGCCGACGCTGAACCTCGACAATCCGTCGGATGGCTGCGACATCAACCTGGTGCCGCATCAGGCCCAGGAGCGGAAGGTGCGCTACGCCCTGTCGAATTCCTTCGGCTTCGGCGGCACCAACGCGTCCGTGATCTTCGGACCTGTTCCGTGACGGAAACGACCACGCCTCCGCCCCCTGAGCCGGTCAAGAAACTCAGGCGGGGGCGGGGCGTGGTCATCTCCCTGCTTCTTCTGCTGCTGATCGGCGTCGGTATCGCCGGGGGCGGCCTGTGGTGGGGTTTTCAGAAGATCGCCGCGCCCGGCCCCTTGCTGGAGGAGCGGGTTGTGCTGATCTCCCCCGGCACCGGGGTGCGCGGCATCGCGGCGATCCTGAAGGCGGCCGGCGCCATTGAGCAGGAGGAGCTTTTCCTGCTCGCGACCCGGCTGGACGATCGGCACCGCCGCCTGAAGGCCGGGGAATACGCACTGCGTCCCGGCATTTCCATCCTCGGCATCCTGGACCAGCTGGAACGCCACGACGTGCTGGAGCGCTTCGTGACGGTGCCGGAGGGCAGGACCTCCGTCGAGATTCTGGCGATTCTGGACGCAGCCGAAGGGTTGGAGGGGGCGGCGGGCGATCCCCCGCCCGAAGGCAGCCTGCTGCCGGAAACCTATATCTACTACCATGGCGATACGCGGGCAGCCATGCTTGCGCGGATGCGTCAGGCCATGGACCGGGCCTTGGCCGAGGCCTGGGCGGCGCGCCAGACCGGCCTGCCGCTGAACACGCCGGAAGAGGCGGTGATTCTGGCTTCCATTGTGGAGAAGGAAACCGGTGTTGCGGCCGAGCGCCCGATGGTGGCCGGCGTTTTCGTCAACCGCCTGCGCCGGGGCATGCGCCTGCAATCGGACCCGACGGTGATCTTCGCCCTGACCGAAGGCAAGGCGCCGCTGGGGCGCGCCCTGAGCCGCGCCGACTGGCAGGTGGACAGCCCCTATAATACCTATCGTATTGCCGGCCTGCCGCCCGGGCCGATCGCCCATCCGGGGCTGGAGGCCATCAGGGCGGTGCTCGACCCGGCCCAGACCAGGGCGCTGTATTTCGTGGCGGATGGCACCGGCGGGCATGTCTTCGCCGAGACGCTGGATGAGCATAACCGCAATGTCCGCGCCTGGCGGCGCGTCCGGGATGGTTCTGGGAACTGATCGCGGTGGTCGATGGTCCTTGGGCCAGGTCCGAGGGCTGATATAATCATAATGATATCATTGACATATCGTCATCGTCGGGCTTGACCCGACGATCTCCCGCCATATGGGAAAAGGCCCCGAGCCAAAGCCTGATCCTCCTCAAGACGAGCAGGAGACCGCCAGCATGGCCATGTCGAAAGAAGGCGGGGCGGCAAGCGCTTCGTCCTGCGGGCGGTTGGAATAGGGATCGGTCAGGGCCTGGAAGATGCGGTCGAGCCTGTCGAGGTCGCCCTCATCCTCCACGGCGCGAATGGCCTGTTCCGCGACCCAGTTGCGCGGCACATATTTTGGGTTGACGCGGTCCATGGCTGCCGGCCGGTCGGCATCCGGCTCCATCGCCAGACGGGTCAGATAGCGCGCGGCCCAGGCCGCAGCATCCTGCATGAAGCCGCGCCCGAACAGCTGTGCCCAGGCATCCGCATGGTTCGTGCGTGCGACATCGGACAGGCGCCGGAATGTCAGCGTGTGGTCGGCACCGGCGCCCGCCATCAGTGTCGCCAGGCTTTCCAGCAGCGCGTCATCCTCGTCCCGCTCCGCAGTCAGCCCCAGCTTGGCCCGCATCCGGTTGCGGAGGGCCTGGCTGAAGGCCGGGCCATAGGCCGCCAGCGCCGTTCGCAGCGCTTCCACCGGGATCAGATCGGTCAGGCACATCGCCAGCATCTGCAGATTCCAGAAGGCGATATCGGGCTGTGCCGCGAAAGCATAGCGGCCGGAATGGTCCGAATGATTGCAGATATGGCCCGGATCATGCGCATCCAGGAAGCCATAGGGGCCGTAATCGATGGTCAGCCCCAGCGCTGACATATTGTCGGTATTCATCACCCCATGGCAGAAGCCGACGGCCTGCCAATCGGCTATCAGGCCGGCCGTGCGCTGCACCAGCCCTTCGAACCAGCGGGCGAAGCGGTCTTCCCTGCCCAGCAATTCCGGCCAGCCCAGGGCGATGACATGATCGGCCAAAGCAGGGATCGCATCGGCCATGCCGTTATGCCGGAAATATTCGAAATGCCCGAAGCGGATATGGGACGGGGCAAGGCGCGTCAGGATCGCGCCCGGCTCCAGGGCTTCGCGCATCACCCCCTCGCCGGTCGCGATCAGGCACAGCGCGCGGGTGGTGGGAATGCCCAGCGCCGCCATCGCCTCGCTCGCCAGATATTCGCGGATGGAGGAGCGCAGCACCGCGCGCCCGTCACCGAAACGGGAATAGGGGGTGCGGCCGGCCCCTTTCAACTGCACATCCCACAGCGCGCCCTGGTCATTGCGGATCTGCGCGATCAGCATCGCGCGGCCATCGCCCAGGCGCGGCACCCAATTGCCGAACTGGTGCCCGGCATAGACCTGGGACAGGGGAGCAAAGCCATCAACCGGGCGATGCCCCGCGAATAGCCGCACCGTACCAGGATGGGCAAAGGCGACGGCGTTCAGTCCCAGCAGCCGGGCCGCATCGGGGGAGACATGCAGCAGGATCGGATTGCGACCAATGCGGGTTGGTGCCTGATCGCTGAAATAGGCTGGACCCAGCTTGCGGAAATCCTCCACCACGGTCCAGCCCAGGCCGGGGCCCGGCTCGCGGTCGGGGGGATAGGCGATGCTGGCGGCGGCACAATGCGTCATTTGCGGTATCTGCATCCTTCCTAGCGCTTAGTGTAGGGGCAGCGGCATGAACAGCACAAGGCTTGTCGCCCGATGGCATTTGCGGGCAGGATGTCGCAGCCTTGCAAAATGAGGCTTCCGAGGGTGGTTGGTATCGATGAGAATCCTGTTGATCCTGGTGTTATTGTTGCTGCTGCTGGGCGGGGGCGGAGCTGCCGGCTATTTCCTGTATTGGCTGCCCAAGCAGGAGGCTGAACAGGCCACACCCAAGGAGCCGCCGCCGCCGCCATCGAAAGCAACGCATCCCCTGGGCTCGCTGAAGGTGCCGGTGATCCAGAACGGGGCCGTGGTACGCTATCTGCAACTGGAATTGCGAGCCGAATTCAAGGTACCCAATGAAGAGGCGGCGCCGCTGCGCGACGAGATCGAACGCTACAAGCCACGCCTGATGGATGCGCTGCTGCGCGATCTGATCGCCTTTTTCGAATACCAGCCGCGCACCGGCCCGGTGCCGCTGACGGCGCTGGAGGAGCGGATGACGGCCCTGGTTGACCGGCAATTGCCGGGCTCCATCGTTGGCCGGGTGATCATTGAGAATGCCAGCGAAGCGAAGCATTGATTCGAGTTGCCGGCTGCGCCCGATCATCAAAGAATTAGAATATGATGATATTTGAGCTTGATCAATTCTCTGCACTCGCTATTCCTCTGGCGGGCGCTTCATGGCATGGGATGGCGTGCCCGTGAACCGCATCGCCAAATTTTTCCAGGTGACACCATCATGACCAGCAATGCCGAGGCCAATTCGTTGAAGGGGCGCGATCCGACCGTCCGTAACGTGGTGCTGCTGGCCGGGGCGCTGGCCCTGTCGAATTCCGGCGCGTCCCTGACCATGACGGTGACGGCCCTGGCCGGGGCCATGCTGGCTTTGGGCAAGGGCATGCTGGAACTGCCGGGTTTCAGTGTGCCATACGCCGCCCTGGCGACGCTGGCGCTGACCGTGCAGTTCTTCGGCACCATGTCGGCGACCATTCCCGCCTCGCTCTTGATGGGGCGGATCGGCCGGCGCGCCGGCTTCACCATCGGCCAGTGTTTCGGCATCACGGGCGGGCTGTTGGGTGCCTATGCCCTGTTTCAGAACGATTTCTGGCTGTTCGTGCTGGCCGGCTATGTGATCGGCATTCATAACGCATTCTGGGGATTTTATCGATTCGCGGCGGCGGATACCGCATCGCCCGCTTTCAAGCCGAAGGCGATTTCCTTCGTCATGGCCGGACCCGTCTTCGCCGCCATCCTGGGGCCGGAGATCGCCAAGCGCACGGCGGATCTGTTCGAGCCGATCCTGTTCGCCGGCGCCTATGCCTCCATCAGCGTGTTGAGCGTGCTGGCGATGATCGTGCTGCAATTCATTCAGATCCCGACGCCGCCGCGCCGCAAGAAGGGGGAGAGCGGGCGGCCGCTTGCCGTCATCATGCGCCAGCCGAAATTCATCGTCGCGGTGATGTCTGCCATGATCGGCTATGCGGTGATGTCGCTGGTGATGACCGCCACCCCGCTGGCGATCATCGCCTGCGGCTATGAATTCTCCGATTCGGCCTTCGTCATTCAATGGCATGTGCTGGGCATGTTCCTGCCCTCCTTCGTCACCGGAATCCTGATTGCCCGCTTCGGGGCGCTGTCGGTGATCAAGGTCGGCGCGTTGCTGAACCTGACCTGCGTTGCGGTGGCGATGTCCGGGGTGGAACTGGCGAATTTCTGGTTCGCCTTGGTGCTGCTGGGGGTGGGCTGGAATTTCATGTTCGTCGGCGGCACCAGCCTTCTGACCGAGACCTATCGGCCGGAGGAGAAGGAAAAGGTCCAGGCAATCAATGATTTCTGCGTCTTCGTCCTGGTGGCGCTGTCCAGCCTGGGGGCCGGGGCCGTGCATTTCGCGCTGGGCTGGAACGCGGTGACGCTGACCACCGTGGTGCCGGTACTGCTGGCCTTCATCGCGGCGCTCTGGCTGCGGTTGGCCGAACGCGGGCGCACGCGCGCTTCCTGACAGGCCCTAAAGCCCCTGATCGTGCACGGGGCATTGCACAACCCAGGCGCATTCATTATCGTCCCATGACGACGGTGGAAGAAATCCACCGCGTTTTTTGGTCAAGCGGACCAGTATAATCCGCGCGTGCGATGGTTGCCTTTTGGGGGGTAATGCTCGTCGCGTAGTTCAGGGACAGCCTGCCCTCCCTCTGTGATTGTGCGACACGCGCGATATGGGAGGAAACGTAACGCAATGTCGATCACCTATTTGGTTATCGCCTGCGGCTTGGCAGCCGTGCTGTATGGCGTGGTGGTAAGCCGCTCGATCCTGGCGCTCAGCCCGGGCAATGAACGCATGCAGGCCATCGCCGCCGCCATTCAGGAGGGTGCGCAGGCCTATCTCAACCGTCAGTACAAGACGATCGGCCTCGTCGGTGTGATCGTGCTGGTGGTGCTGTTTCTGACACTTGGCTGGCAGGCGGCCATCGGCTTCGCCATCGGTGCCCTGTTGTCCGGCGCGGCCGGCTATATCGGCATGCTGGTCTCGGTCCGGGCCAATGTGCGCACGACGGAGGCCTCGCGCCACGGTCTGGCCCAGGGCCTGAGCGTTTCCTTCCGATCCGGCGCCGTCACGGGCATGCTGGTGGCGGGGCTCGCGCTCTTGTCGATCACGGTTTATTACGAGATCATCGCGGGCGGCACGAACAAGCAGGTCATCAACGGTCTGGTGGGCCTGGCCTTCGGCGCCTCGCTGATCTCCATCTTCGCGCGTCTGGGCGGCGGCATTTTCACCAAGGGCGCCGATGTGGGCGCCGATCTGGTGGGCAAGGTCGAAGCCGGCATCCCGGAAGATGATCCGCGCAACCCGGCCGTGATCGCCGACAATGTGGGCGACAATGTCGGCGACTGCGCCGGCATGGCCGCCGATTTGTTCGAAACCTATGTGGTCACCATCGGCGCCACCATGGTGCTGGCGCTGATCTATGGCGTCTCCGGCATCGATTTGGGTGAGTTCCTGACCTATCCGCTGGCCATTGGCGGCGTCTGTCTGATCGCCTCCATCATCGGCACCTTCTTCGTCAAGCTGGGCGCCAACAACAACATCATGGGCGCGCTGTATAAGGGCTTCTTCGTCTCCGCCATCCTGTCGGCGGTGGCATTGTGGCCGATCACGGAATTCACCATCGGCATGGGCACCGCGATCACCATGCAGGGCGTGACCTTTACCGGCATGGATCTGTTCTGGTGCGGCATTGCCGGGCTGGTGCTGACCGGGCTGATCGTCTGGGTGACGGAATATTACACCTCCACCGCCTTCCGCCCGGTGCGTTCGGTGGCGCAGGCCTCCGTCACCGGCCATGGCACGAATGTGATCCAGGGCCTGGCCGTGTCGATGGAAGCGACCGCGGTTCCGGCCGTGCTGATCTGCATCACCATCGGTGTCACCCATGCCCTGGCGGGGCTGTTCGGCATCGCGATCGCCGTGACCACGATGCTGGCCCTGGCTGGCATGGTGGTGGCGCTCGATGCCTATGGTCCGGTGACGGACAATGCCGGCGGCATCGCGGAAATGGCCGATCTCGACAAATCGGTACGCGTAACCACCGATGCGCTGGACGCGGTCGGCAACACCACCAAGGCCGTGACCAAGGGCTATGCCATCGGTTCGGCCGGGCTGGGCGCGCTGGTGCTGTTCGCGGCCTATACGGCGGATCTGGAGCGGTTCTTTGAAGGGACGGTGGTCGATTTCAGCCTGTCCAACCCCTATGTGGTGATCGGCCTGCTGCTGGGCGGGTTGCTGCCCTATCTGTTCGGGGCGATGGGCATGACGGCGGTCGGCCGCGCGGCGGGTGCCGTGGTGGTCGAGGTTCGCCGCCAGTTCAAGGAAATCCCCGGCATCATGGAAGGCACGGGCAAGCCCGATTACGGCCGCTGCGTGGACATGCTGACGGTGGCGGCGATCAAGGAAATGATCATCCCGTCCTTGCTGCCGGTGCTGTCGCCCATCGTGCTGTATTTCATCGTCGCGACCCTGGCCGATCAGGCCTCGGCCTTTGCCGCGGTGGGGGCGATGCTGCTGGGCGTGATCGTCACCGGCCTGTTCGTCGCCATTTCGATGACGGCGGGCGGCGGCGCCTGGGACAATGCCAAGAAGTATATCGAGGACGGCCATCATGGCGGCAAAGGCTCTGACGCGCATAAGGCGGCGGTGACCGGCGATACCGTGGGCGATCCCTACAAGGATACGGCAGGTCCTGCGGTCAATCCGATGATCAAGATCACCAATATCGTGGCCCTGTTGATGCTGGGCGCGCTGGCGGGTGGTGCCTGATCCTTAAAGCGAAATCCGCTTTGACCTGAACCCCGGGGTGGTGACGCCCCGGGGTTTCCTATTCAGGTGGGCTTTCCAACAATCCGAGTTCATATATTTGCCTTCTGAATTCATTTATAACCTGAATAATAAGATCTTCAGATGTTGCTGAACGACGATACAATTTTTGTCCCTTACTTATCCATGATTTATCTTTCGTGTATATTTTGAAAACAATGTAATTTCCGTAATCTTTAATTTTTGCATCGCATTGCAACGGAAGAAATGCAGTTTCAAGCATTTCTTTTGCTTTTTCCATGGTTTGTATTCCCATAAATTATTTCCTTTTCTGATTAAGAGGTTCGGTTCGAACGTGTGTTCGCGGATTTTATTTTGACGGGGTGGAATGCTCGATACAAGCGCCACTACAAAAAATATTTTTTGTTCGCATATCGGTCCCGCGCCTTGCCTCGGATGGCAGGCGGGCTGCCATCCTATCCGCCGCTGCTGCAATTGGAAATGAAGGGCGCTGACTGCAGCGCCTGGAAATCTTCGTGAATGGCGGCAAGAAGGCGGAGCTTGCCGACTGGATCGTTTTCCGGCCGAAAGAATATTATGTCAAATACGGCATCTATCGCAGCTTTGTCTCGCGCCATGGTGGTCCGATGCCGGTCCAGATTCTGTATTTTGACGAGGTGAAGATGGGCCGTTCCCGCGCGGATGCCGAGGTTGACCCGGCCAATCCGATTGATTGATTGCGCCCCGCTTTGCCGTTCTTCATTGCATTGCAGCACTGGGCAGGGTATCCACCGCGCGTCCCGATACTGGAAGAATAGAAAGAGACTACCCTCATGGGTCTGCGGAATATCGCCATCATCGCGCATGTTGACCACGGCAAGACGACCCTGGTTGACCGGCTGCTCGCCTCCTCCGGCGCGGTGCGCGCGAACCAGAACGTGGCCGAACGCGCCATGGATTCGAACGACCAGGAACGCGAACGCGGCATCACCATCCTTGCCAAATGCACCTCCGTCGAATGGAATGGGGAGCGCATCAACGTTGTCGACACCCCCGGCCATGCCGATTTCGGCGGCGAGGTGGAACGTATCCTGTCCATGGTCGATGGCGCGCTGCTGCTGGTCGACGCCTCCGAAGGGCCGATGCCGCAGACGAAATTCGTGCTGATGAAGGCTTTGGAGCGCGGGCTGCGCCCCATCGTCGTGATCAACAAGGTCGACAAGCCTGACGCCGATACCGATCGGGTGGCGAACGAGGTGTTCGACCTGTTCGCGGCCCTGGACGCGACCGAGGAGCAGCTTGATTTCCCGATCATCTATGCTTCGGGCAAGAATGGCTGGGCGGCCGATACGCTGGACGCCCCGCGGGAGAATATGGACGCGCTGTTCCGCTGCGTGCTGGCCCATGTGCCGGAGCCGGAGGCGGACAAGGATGCGCCTTTCGCCATGTTGGCGACCACGCTGGAAAGCGATCCCTTCCTGGGCCGCATCCTGACCGGGCGCATCGCCTCGGGCCGGATCAAGGTGGGCGATACGGTGATCGGCCGTAGCCGCAAGGGTAACGAAATCGAACGCGCGCGCCTGACCAAGCTGCTGGCCTTCCGTGGCCTGAAGCGCGAGCCGATCGAAAGTGCCGAGGCGGGCGACATCATCGCCATCGCCGGCATGACCAAGACCACCGTGGCCGATACGGTCTGCGACCCGTCGGTGAAGGAAGGGCTGCCCGCCCGTCCGATCAGCCCGCCCACCATGTCGATCACCATGGGCGTCAATGACAGCCCGCTGGCCGGCAAGGATGGTGACAAGCTGACCTCGCGCATGATCGCCGACCGGCTGTTCCGCGAGGCGGAAGGCAATGTCGCGATCAAGGTCACGGAATCGGAAGACAAGGACAGTTTCGAAGTCGCCGGTCGCGGCGAATTGCAGCTGGGCGTGTTGATCGAAACCCTGCGCCGGGAAGGCTTCGAACTGACCATCGGGCCGCCGCGCGTGCTCTATCGCGAGGAAGACGGCCAGCGCCTGGAGCCGATCGAGGAAGTGGTGATCGATGTCGACGAGGAATTCTCGGGCATCGTGGTGGAGAAGCTCGGCCTGCGCAAGGCGGAAATGACCGATATGCGCCCGTCCGGCGGTGCCAAGACCCGCATCATCTTCCTGGCGCCGTCGCGTGGGTTGATCGGCTATCAGCCGGAATTCCTGTCCGATACGCGCGGCACGGGCATCATGTCGCGGCTGTTCCATGGCTACGCCCCGTTCAAGGGGCCGATCCCGGGCCGGCGCGAAGGCGTGCTGATTTCCGCCGAACAGGGCAAGGCCGTGCCCTATGCGCTGTGGAATCTGGAAGAGCGCGGGCCGCTGTTCATCGATTCCGGCGTGGATGTGTATTGCGGCATGCTGATCGGGGAGCACAACAAGGGCAACGACCTTGAGGTGAACCCGCTGAAGTCGAAGCAGCTGACCAACTTCCGCGCTTCCGGCAAGGATGAGGCCGTGCGCCTGACCACGCCGATCCGCATGACGCTGGAACGCGCGCTGGCCTATATCGAGGGGGATGAGCGGGTCGAAGTGACGCCCAAGACCATCCGCCTGCGCAAGGCGATCCTGGATCCGAATGAGCGCAAGAAGGCCGGTCGCCGCAAGGAAGAAGCATAAAACCAAACTGCGATATCGCAGTTTGGTTAAGCCCGAGCGGCGCTTGAGCAAAACCCACACAGGATCGGTCAAGGACCGAGCCTGTTGGTACAGGACCAAAGAGCCCCCGGAGATTTCCGGGGGCCTTTTTCCAGGTGGGACAGGGTCCAGTTGGCGTTGTTGTCGTCGTCCTCGGGCTTTGACCCGAGGACCTTGTTCCAATTGGATCAAGATGGTCGGATCAAGTCCGACCATGACGAATTCCCGGCGATTCCCGGCAAATGCCACCGCGCCTATATATCCGCATAGCAATGGGTTTCGGCCGTGGCGCCGGGATGGGTCAATGCGCCTTTATGGGCGGGGCCGACCAGCTGGGCGTATTTCCACAGCGCGCCCGCCTGATAGTTGGTGGAGCGCGGCTTCCATTCTTCCTTCAGGCGTCGGGCCATCTCGGCTTCGGGCACGTCATGCGTGATCGTGCCGTTGACGGCGTCGATCTCGATCATATCGCCATCTTTCAAGAGGCCGATCGGGCCGCCCACGGCCGCTTCGGGGCCGACATGGCCGACGCAGAAGCCGCGCGTGGCGCCCGAGAAGCGCCCATCGGTGATCAGCGCCATGGTGCCGCCGGTACCCTGGCCATAGAGTGCTGCCGTGGTCGCCAGCATTTCGCGCATGCCGGGGCCACCCCTTGGCCCTTCATAGCGGATGACCAGAACCTCGCCTTCCTTGTAGCTGCGCTCCGCCACCGCCTTATAGGCCGCTTCCTCCCCATCAAAGACGCGGGCCGGCCCCTTGAAGGTCAACTTGGACATGCCCGCCACCTTCACGATGGCCCCGTCGGGGGCGAGGTTGCCCTTCAGCCCGACCACACCGCCGGTCTTGGTGATCGGGCTGGAGATTGGGCGCACCACGTCCTGATCCTCGGGGAAGGAGACCTCCTCCAGATCCTCCGCGATGGTCCGGCCGGTCACGGTCAGGCAATCGCCATGCAGATAGCCGCCCTTGAGCAGTTGCTTCAGCACGATGGAGACGCCGCCGACCTCGTACAGGTCTTTCGCCACATAGCGCCCGCCGGGCTTGAGGTCCGCGATATAGGGGGTGTCCTTGAAGATGGCGCAGACATCGTCCAGGTCGAAATCGATGCCGGCCTCGTTGGCGATGGCGGGCAGATGCAGCCCGGCATTGGTCGACCCGCCGGTTGCGGCCACCACGCGGGCGGCGTTTTCCAGTGACCGGCGCGTGACGATATCGCGCGGGCGGATGTTCTTTTCGATCAGGCGCATCACCGCCTCGCCGGAGGCTTCGGCATAGTGGTCGCGCGATTCATAGGGGGCAGGGGCCCCGGCCGAATTGGGCAGGGCCAGGCCGATGGCTTCCGACACGCAGGCCATGGTGTTGGCTGTGAACTGCCCGCCGCAGGACCCGGCGGAGGGGCAGGCCACGCATTCGATCTCGTGCAGCTCTTCCGCGCTGATCTTTCCGGCGGAGTGGGAGCCGACCGCTTCGAACACATCCTGCACCGTCAGCTCCCGGCCCTTGTATTTGCCGGGCAGGATCGAGCCGCCATAGAGGAAGACCGACGGCACGTTCAGACGCACCATCGCCATCATCATGCCGGGCAGGGATTTGTCGCAGCCGGCCAGCCCGACCAGCGCGTCATAACAATGGCCGCGCATGGTCAGTTCCACCGTATCGGCGATGGCATCGCGCGAGGGCAGCGAGGAATACATGCCGGCATGGCCCATGGCGATACCGTCGGTCACCGTGATGGTGGTGAATTCGCGCGGCGTGCCCATGGCGGTCTTCACGCCGCGCTTCACGGCCTGGGCCTGGCGGCTGAGTGCGATATTGCAGGGTGCGGCCTCGTTCCAGCAGGTGGCGACCCCGACGAAGGGCTGGGCGATCTCGTCCTCCGTCATGCCCATGGCATAATAATAGGAACGGTGCGGCGCGCTGGCGGGGCCGATGGATACATGCCGGCTGGGTAGTCTGGATTTGTCGAAGGCCATGTTGCTATCCTCTCCCTGTCGTTTGTCTGGCGGATCTGTTTCTGATCCGGTGCTTGGGCAGCAGGATAGGCGGGCGAAACGCGCCTTGCTACCCGCTATCCCGGGTGGCAGTTTGGAATGACCGGACAGAATTGTCTCCTTCTGCCGACAGTCTTGGCGGCACCGCCCGACTCGCGGGATGCTGAGCCTCGCAAATGCCTTTTCGCACTGGAATGAAACGCCATGGCCCGCACACCCCATACGAAAGTCGGGATTGACAGCGTCATCTTCGAATTCCAACGTCAGGGTGCATACGTTAAGGTGTCGGCGGTGCATGAAGCCACCGGCAAGGAGGTTTCCATCGTCGGAGATGCCACCGCCGGAGAGGAAATGTTGCGGCGCCTGGCGCTTCGGAAGTTGGAAACGATGATGGCGCGCGATCAGGCCGTCGGTTCCCCACGCCCCAAAGGATATCCCAGCGGCTGGGATTTGTAACATCGGAGATGTATACTGGTCCAATGACGGTGTGGCTGGACCATAGCCCTTTCAGGGTCCAGATCGCCCTGGCGCTTGCCGTGGCCATGGCGGGCGCAACCGCATCGCCTGGGGATAACCCATCGCATCGTCGTGGTTCGATTTTTGGTCCACTTGGCAGCGCGACGTGATTCGGATCGAATAGGGCCATGACCCAATCCCATGCCGGTTTCGTTCATCTGCGCGTCCATTCCGCCTATTCGCTGGCGGAAGGGGCCATCCGTGTCAAAGATCTGGTCGGGCTCGCCGCCAAGGGCGATATGCCGGCCGTTGCCATCACCGATACGAACAACTGTTTCGGGGTAATGGAATTCGCCGGCGCGGCGAAGGACAAGGGCGTGCAGCCCATCGTCGGTGCCCAGCTGTCCATCACGCGCGAGGATGTCGACCCGTCGCGCAGCAATGCGCTGGTCGAACCCGATCAACTGGTTCTGCTGGCGCAATCGGCCCAGGGCTGGGCCAATCTGATGACGCTCCTGGCCGATGCCTATCTGAAGACCGAGCCGGGGGCGAGCCCCCAGCTGCGCCTTGCCATGCTGCAGGGGCGCAGCGACGGGTTGATCTGCCTGACCGGGGGGCCGAAGGGCGGGGTGGGGCG
>Ga0209066_10002347_pt1 | contig 23059 bp, 20 predicted proteins | sample All_14_2_FD_187198 | JGI IMG/M metagenome (GOLD analysis project Ga0209066, IMG submission 187198) | Freshwater microbial communities in response to fracking from Pennsylvania, USA - Allegheny Zone_MetaG_DW_15 (SPAdes) (version 2) ... | reverse complement strand
GGCGCCGTATCACCAGCGCCGACTTTTCCACGATACGCTCCTTGGCACTGCGTTTAATAGCCAGCTCAGAAAACACATCCTCCCCGCCCGCAATCGCAATCAATTCAGAAACCCATTGAATGCCGCTGATCATCGGCTCATCCCATTCCTCAAAATAAACCCTTGGTCGGCGCGGCAAAGTGGCGGCAGCCTCACGCACGATGACAATCTGCGCTTCGAGCTTTGCCACCAGTTGCGCTGCGCGGTCTGGTACGCCAACCAGGTTGCCAACAGTCGTAATCATGGCCAGAATCTCGGCCACGCTGCGCTGGTTAAAGTGATGCACCGCAATGCCCGCCTTCACCAGATCACGGCAAATATCTCCTTGCAAATCAGAAAATGCCAGCACCAGATCGGGTTTCACAGCCAGAATCTTGTCGATGCGCGCGGTTGAAAAACCGCTGATCCTGGGTTTTTCTTTGCGCGCCCGTGCGGGTCGCGTGGTGAAGCCTGAAATGCCGACAACACGATCTTCCTCGCCCAAGGCGTACATGACTTCCACTGACTCAGTGGATAAACAGGCGATGCGCTGCGGCAGATATTTGGACTTTGATGCCATGTTCATTTTGCGCGCAGAGGGTTTATTTGAGGGTTTACCTGGCGGAGGTTCTCTAGACGTTTTTCACGTGCCATATCCAGGGCAAGACAAAGCTTTTCCGCCCCATCCAGCAGGCGCGGTGTATGGCGCTGAATTTCCTGCGGCGGAATGAAATACAGGTTATCTCGCGCAACGGCCGTGAGAGATTTCCAGCGTCGCCAATCATCCAGCCATTCCGGGCGTTCATCGCCCATGCCGCTGGCCACAATCACCTCAGGCTTGGCCGCGAGAACGGCTTCCACCGTAACAGTCGGCGCCAAAATCGGCAGGCTGCCAAACACATTGCGCCCGCCACACAAGCGAATCGCATCACTGATGATCTGCTTGTCATTCACGGTCATCAAGGGCTGCTTCCAGATTTGATAAAACACAGCCACTGGCGGCCGCTGGCTATAGCGCGCGCGCAGCGCTTGGTAACGCGCACGAAATGCTTGCGCTACAGGTTTGGCCACCGAATCGGTACCAGCCAGCGCACCAAACTCTTCAATATCGCGTGCAACATCTTCTATGCGATCCGGCTGTGACACCACCACACGCAAGCCCATGTTTTTTAACTTTTCAAGCACAGTCGGTGGATTACCGCTATACCAGGCAAGAACTAAATCCGGCTTTAACGCCACAATAGCCTCGACATCCGGTCGCGTATAGCCACCCACTCGAGGAATTTTCTTTGCCTCTGGCGGGTAATCGCCATAATCGACATTACCCACCAGATGACCGCCCGCACCAGCGGCGAACAACAACTCAGTAATATGTGGCGCCAGACTGACAATGCGTTGCGCGGGCGGAAAGACGACTGAATGATCAGCTGCCTGAGAAGGCGCACTGTTAAACCACAGTCCTAGCAACGCAACCCACACGCTTGCTTGACGCAGGCGGTGAAAGTGCAACTGAATCATGGGCAGCATTTCTATTAATGTCATTTGGCTGTTTGATTTTTCCTGGCTTGCTGATTGTTTTTCCAATCACTATACGTTGCCAGCACTAATCCGCTCAGAATCAAACCAAAGCCGAAAGTGTTATCCAGGGTGATCGGCTCATGCAAGGCAATGGCCGCCGATACATAACCTACCAACGGCACGCACAAAGTGCCCAAACTTGTCGTAATGGCAGGCAACGCGCGCGTCACCGTCAGCATGGCCCAAAAGCAAAACGCCGTAGCAATCGGCCCGTTGTAAAGCAACACCCAGCCCAGTGAGCTGCCCCATTGGATAGTGCTCAAGTCTTCAAACATAAAGACAAAAGGCAACATGGCACAAGCAGCGATACCTAACTGCCAGGGCGCGAGCGACAATGGCGAACCCTGCCAGCGGTGACCACGCACCTGCACAATCAAAATCGCCCACAACAAGGCTGCAAACAACAATAGCCCATTGCCCAGCACCGTGTGCGGATCGTTCCAGTCAAAGCCGAAAGGATTGAACATGACAGCCACACCAGCCATACCCAATACCAAGCCGACCATGCGCAACGTGGTGAGCTTTTCACCCAGCCACCAAGCGGCCAAAGGCACAACCCACAGCGGGGTGGTGTAAGCCAAAATAGCTGACCGCCCGGCAGGAACGTATTGCAGCGCAACGTTAATCAAGCCCATGAAAGCTGCCATTTGCAGCAAGCCAACACCTAGCACGATAGGCCAGTCCGCACGATGAGGCACGCGCAGCTCACCCCGTAGCGCAGCCACCCCGGCCAAAACCACAGCGCCCATCACCATGCGAAACGCAGCGAAAGTAAGCGGTGGTACAAAATGCAAGCCATATTTCATCACCGGCCAATTCACACCCCAGAAAAAAATCACCATCGCCAGCAAAATCCATGCTGCGCGCTGACTAATCGCACCGGTATCCACTTGATTTCCCATTACTTCCCCTCGCATGGTTAACGCAAAAACAGTATTTTTCTAGCGCCTTATTCTACAGGCCGAAAATGGGTAGCCAAAAATGCGCTCATCAATATACGCATGACTTATCTATCGCTTATCATCACCGTCTCACCAGCGCCGACTTTTTAACGTATATCGCCCATGACTCGTCCTTTAAAACTCTCCATCCTCGATCAAACCCCCGTCATCTCTGGCCAGCGTGTCGCAGAGGCCGTGGCCGCCACTGTTGATTTTGCCCAGGCAGCCGACGCTTTGGGCTTTTACCGTTACTGGTGTGCCGAACACCACGGCGCGCGCAGCGTGGCCAACCCTTGCCCTGAAGTGATGATTGCCCGCCTGGCCAGCGCCACGAAACGCATGCGCATTGGTTCGGGCGGCATCATGCTGCCGTATTACTCGGCATGGAAAGTGGCCGAGCAGTTTTTGATGCTCGAAGCGCTGTTTCCTGGCCGCATTGATTTAGGCGTTGGCCGTGCGCCGGGGTCCGATCAACGCACGGCCCGCGCTGTTTCGCCCAGCGGCTTGCGCAGCGACTTATTCCCGCAGCAAGTGCAAGAGCTGATCTGGCTATTTACCAACACCGTACCCGAAGGCCACGCTTACCACGGGCTGGTGCTACAGCCGGAAATCGAGACACAACCGGAACTCTGGATGCTGGGCTCATCCGACTTTGGTGCATCGCTGGCCGCGCATTTAGGCATTCCATTCTGCTTTGCGCAATTCATCAATGCGCAGCATGGCGATGCGATTATGCAAATGTATCGTGACCACTTCCAGCCGGGGTTTGAAGCCAAACCACGCAGTGCCGTAGCAGTTTTTGCGATCGTCACCGAAACCGCAGCCGAAGCAGCGGACATTACCGCCGCCGTGGATTTACGCCGTCTTTTCATGGCGTATGGGCAAAACCTGCCTGTGCCAACGATTGAAGAAGCCCAATCGCTAGAATATTCCGAACGTGATCGCCAAGTCATGCTGAACGAACGGCCACGCAGCATCATTGGCACGCCAGAACAAGTTGCAGAACGAATGCGTGCCCTGCAGGATAAATTTCAAACCGATGAAATACTCGTGTTAACTGTTGCACCGAGTCTTAAAGCCCGTTTTCGCACCATCGAGCTTTTAGCCCAAGCCTTTGCGCTGGAATCTGCCTAATTCGCATGACAACCGCTCCTGAATCAACCGCCATACCAACACAAAATACTGCCGAAAAAAAGACCTCCCGCTGGCCAAAACGACTGGCAATCGGCGCTGCTGCACTGGTTTTTATAACGGCTTTATTTGGCATCCTGGGCTATTTCTGGCTGCCCGGTTTTGCCAAAAGCAAACTAGAAAATTTATTGACTGAACAACTGCACCGTCCGGTCACCATCGGCACGATCCACGTTGCGCCCTATACACTGGAGGCCACCGTTGAAAACATCAAAGTGGGCGACGTGCTGCGTGTTAAATCGCTCTATGTGGATGTTTCCGCCCAAACCTTAACCCATCGCTTGCCCGTGATCTCTGCTGTGCGTTTAGTTTCGCCTGAATTAACCCTCACGCGAGTGGCCAGCGACCGGCTGGACGTATCCGATTTATTGGACGAATGGCTGAACAAGCCGGACGATGGCAAACCCACGCCTGGGTTTTCAGTCAGCAACATTCGCCTGGAAGGCGGGCGCATTGTCTGGCATGACAAGTTGGCGCAACGCACAGATACCTTGAGCGAGATCACCATTGGCTTGCCAGTTATTGCCAATGTACCCGCTGAAGTGGAGACCTTCATTCACCCGCTTTTCGCGGCCAAACTCAATGGCTCGCCACTCAAACTCGGCGGCAAAGCGCGGCCTTTTAATGCCAGCCAGGACGCCAACCTGCAGCTTGATCTGGATAATTTTGATTTAACTACTACGCTGCCCTATCTGCGTCCTTACCTGCAGCTGCCAATCACCATTGATCATCTGCTGATCTCCACGCAGCTCGACATTCAATTCGCCAAAGCGGGTGGAAAAGTCGGCGCTGGCGGGACGGCGAAAAACCAGACCGCATTAGGTATTACTGGCGATGTGACATTCAAGGAACTCAAATCGTCATTATTGAATAAGCATGTGCTGGCCGACATGGACGCCCTGCAATTGCGCAAAATATCGGTAGATGTTTTAAATCAGCAAGTCCGCATTGGCGAGATTATCCTCAACCATCCCACGCTTGCGCTACTGCGCGAAGGCGAGGATAGTTTTGTCTTTCCAAAGACGCAATCCGAGCCCTCGCCAGTGGAGAAAGTCGCCAATAAAACCCCAGCGACATCAACCCAAGCAGCCAAGCCCTGGCAGTGGTTAGTCCAGCAGATAACGCTCAATGAAGGGCAAGTAAATTATCGCGACACAAGCGTTGCCAAATCCTTGCCTATCACCATCAGTCCGCTAACACTCTCCGCCGGCCCGGTCAGCAGTGACACAGCGCAAGCAATTGCCGTGCAACTCAATGGAGAGCTCAATCAAAAAGGTCACGTGAATATCGCCGGTGAAGTCACTCAAACCGGTCAGGCCGATTTATCGATTGATGTCAGCCATCTGGATTTAGTCGCGTTGCAAGGCTGGGTATCTGACCAGCTGCCTGTACTGCTCACGCAGGGCGATTTGGACTTCAAGGGTCAATTTGAATGGCGCAATAACGCAGGAAAAACCAAAGGCAATCTAGCGCTTAACCAAATCAACCTGCTGGATAAAACCAGCTCGGAAGACCTCTTGCGCTGGCAGTCGCTCAATTTTTCTGGTCTTGAAGTTGCTATTCCATCAGGCACTCAGCCTGCTCAACCACTTGCCGCTAATCTCGGCAATATCGATTTGAAAAACTTTTTTGCCAAAGTTCTGCTCACCAAAGAAGGCAAACTCAATCTGAACCAGCTCGCTGCCGCTAATGACAGCACGGCGCAACCACCCACCACCCCGGCTGACGCAGTAAAACAAAACCCTGACAAAGAAAGCACAGCACCGGTTGCAAAGCCAGCCCCGCCGCTGACACCTGCATCTGCCAGCACAACAGCGGCAAAACCTGCACCTAACGTGCGCATCGGTCGAATCACATTTACCAGTGGCACGGTGGACTTTACCGATCACTTCATTCAGCCCAATTACGCAACACAGATCACGCAATTAAACGGCCATGTCGATCCTATCAAAGCCGGCACACTAAGCGCTGTTTCACTCCGTGGCAAAGTGGAGCGCACAGCGCCGCTGGATATTACCGGACAGATTGATCCACTCTCGAACCCCATTGGCCTAACGCTTCACGCCACCGCGCGCAGCATAGAACTTGCCCCTTTATCCAGTTATTCCGGCCGCTACGTCGGCTACAAAATCGACAAAGGCAAACTATCGGTTGAAGTTGATTACAAAATCAATCAAGGCCAGCTAGAAGCCAAAAATCATATTTTTCTTGACCAGCTCACCTTTGGCGACAAAGTGGAAAGCCCTGACGCCTTATCCATTCCGGTAAACCTTGCAGTCGCACTACTGCGCAACTCGCGTGGGGAGATCGACATCAATCTGCCCATTTCCGGTTCATTGAACGATCCACAATTCAGTATCGGCGGGATTATCTGGCAAGTGCTCGGCAACTTGCTGGTCAAGGCGGTTACCTCCCCTTTTGCACTGATTGGCTCACTCTTTGGCAACGGGGAAGACTTATCCGAAATCAACTTTCCTGCAGGGCAATCCATCATAACGCCTGAGATGACCGCACGCCTTGAAACACTCGCCAAAGCCCTGGCTGATCGCCCTGCCCTGAAACTGGAAATCACAGGGGTAGTCAATGAGGCATCAGACAAAACCGGCTTTAGCCAAACGGCTTTGGACAAAAAAATGCGCAGCTTAAAGCAGGCAGAACTAGCCGGTAAAGGGCAAGCGGCAGGCACCGTCAATGATGTTTCGCTCTCGTCGGAAGAAACAACGCGCTATCTTGAAAAAGTTTATAAAAAGGAAGACATCAAAGACAAGCCGCGCAATCTCGTTGGCTTGAACAAAAGCTTGCCTGAAGCGGAAATGAAAACCCGCCTGCTAGCTCACTTGATGCCCACGGAAAGCGATCTGCTGGCCTTGGCTGATGCGCGCGCGCAGCAAGTGCACAGCTGGCTTGTTGACCAAGGCAAAGTCGCGCCTGAGCGAATTTTCTTGCGCTCGGCGAAAACCGAGACAGCAAAAACCAAGGCTGTTGCACCCCCTGTGGCAGAGTCTGTCGATATGCCGGAAAACGCCAAGACTGAAAAACCAAGTTCCAGTTCAAATTCAGCTGTGCCTGCAATGCCTTCAGAGGCGAAAAGTTCGCCCAACCCCGGCACCGCAGCTCAAACAAAGCCAGCACTTCAAGGCGGCAAAGTGCTTTTTTCCTTGAAATAAATCGCCTATCCGTCACGACAACCCTTCGTTTCCATACAACACTATGCCAAATACATCTCAGCTGTCTGCACCCAATGCTCGTGCTTTGATTGACTCAGCATCACTCAGCCGATTTCAATGGCAGACATTTTTTCTGTGTTTCTGTGTTACGTTATTCGATGGTTTTGATACCCAAGCCATTGCCTTTACCGGCCCGGCAATTGCCAGTGCATTTCACCTCAACCCAAGCGAGCTAACACCGCTCATTGTGGCGGGCACTGTAGGCATGGCACTAGGTGCGATCAGTGTGGGTTCGTTGGGCGACCGTATTGGCAGACGTCCCACCATTCTGCTAGCCGTACTGATTTTTGGCATATTTTCCCTGGCAACGGGATTTGCCTCCTCACCCAATGAAATTCTGCTCGCGCGCTTTTTGACGGGCTTAGGCATGGGTGGCGCAGTACCCGTAGTACTCTCGTTAGTCAGTGAGTTCTCGCCTGCGCGCCATCGTGGCTTGATTATCACAGGCGCACTTTTGGGATTGCCCATGGGCGCAATTGGTGGTGGTATTTTAGCTTCGCGTTTGCTACCGCAAATCGGCTGGCAAGGCGTATTTATCCTCGGCGGTGTCATGCCGCTGGTATTTTTACTGGTTCTTTTAGCGAAGCTGCCTGAGTCGCCTTTTTTTCTGGCGGTTAAAAATGTATCGCGATATCGTGAACAGATATTTCTTTTGTTAAGCCGCATCCTGCCTAAAACCGACAGTGCAATACTGCAAACCAGCGCACAAATAGTTCCCGAAAAAACAGCCCAGCCCTCTTTCGGCGCTTTATTGCAACCTCAGTTCCTGCGCAACACGCTGGCTGTTTGGCTCACGTATTTTTGCAACTGGGCGGCCTGGTTCATGCTGCTGTTATGGCTGCCTACGGTGCTTAAATCTGCTGGCCTCCCCGCTGAACAAGCGGCGCTAGGCACAGTAATCATCAACAGCCCGGCGATTCTGTTTTGCATGGTAATGGCCTATTACCTGCCCAAAAAACCCGTGCGTGTTTTGCTCACCGCGACATTAGCTTTCGGTATTGCCGTCACCCTGGCATTGAGCATGGCGGGAAGCCAGTGGGCGCTGGTGTTTTTCCTGATTGGTGCGGCGGGTGTGGGGATTGGCCTGCCGCAAATCGCCCTGAATTATGTCGTACTCGAAGCCTACCCAACCGAGCTGCGCGCCACTGGTGCTGGCTGGGCTATCGGCATGGGGCGTACCGGCTCGATTGTCGGCGCAAGCGCGGGCGGCTGGCTGCTTAAAACTTTTGGCGTTGCCGGTTTTTATTCAGCACTGAGTGTGCCGCTGTTGTTGGCTATTGCCGGTGTGCTGATGATACGTACCCCGCAAGCATCCCTTAAAGAAAGGCGCTAGATCATGAGTGATACTCAACAGTTTTCTTTCACATTGGAACAACAGGATGATTTTGCCTTCCTGATTCGCTTCGACCAGAGTATTCCGCCGTTATTGACCGACGAGCCTGAACCGCTGGGCAAGAATTCAGGCCCCAACCCGTCACGCTTGCTGGCTGCAGGCGTGGCGAACTGCCTCTCGGCCAGTCTGTTATTTGCCTTGCGCAAATTCAAGAACAATCCTGGCCCGCTGACAGCCACCGTAACAACCTGGATGACGCGCAACGAAGAAAATCGCTTAAGGGTCGGCGGCGTCGATGTGGTTATCCAGATTGACTCCCCCGCCGATTGTCTCGACCAACTCGACCGAGCCATCGCCACATTTGAGGATTTCTGCGTGGTCACGCAAAGCGTGCGTACAGGCTTTCCGGTAAACGTTACCGTCCGTGACCGGGATGGCAAGATACTCAAAAGTTGATAACACCTAGCAAATCACAACGGCCGCTGACCATAAAACCCAATGCGATATTTCATCTTCGCCCTTGTGTCAAAGTACCCTTGATGCTGAACTTATCCAGTAACGCATGGTCTGATTGAACGATCTAGAATCAGCGACAGACCAGTATTTACAGCCAATTAAAGAAAGCCCTTTGTCATGGACGCAGTGGATCCAATCGTTTTGGCGCGCATTCAATTTGCGGCCAACATCACTTTTCACATTCTTTTCCCGACGATCAGCATTGGCTTGGGCTGGTTTTTACTATTCTTCAAGATGCGCTTTGTTGCCACTAAAAACGCTTTCTGGATGGACGCCTACCAGTTTTGGATCAAGATATTTGCGCTGACTTTTGCGTTGGGTGTCGTAAGCGGAATCACCATGAGTTTTCAGTTTGGCACCAACTGGCCAGGCTTTATGAACACAGTAGGCAACATTGCAGGTCCGCTTTTGGCTTATGAAGTGCTCACTGCATTTTTTCTGGAAGCCACCATGCTGGGCATTATGCTGTTTGGGCGCGGACGGGTAAGCGAGGCTGTCCATACCGGCGCGACTTTTCTGGTCGCGGCAGGAACAACAGCTTCGGCCTTCTGGATTCTGGCACTCAACTCCTGGATGCATACACCCGCCGGTTTTGAGATGATCGACGGGAAAGCCCATGTCACAAACTGGCTGGCAGTAATTTTCAACCCATCATTCCCTTACCGCATAACACATATGCTACTGGCTTCAGGTTTAACCGTTGCCTTTTTACTGGCTGGCATTAGCGCTTACCGCTGGCTGAAAAAAGACCAATCTCAAGAGGTGATGACAACGATCCGTGCTGCCTTGTTAGTCGCCGCAACGCTGATCCCCATACAAATTATCGTAGGCGATTTACACGGTCTGAACACCTTGAAACATCAGCCGGCAAAAATCGCAGCGATGGAAGGCATTTGGGAAACGCAGCAAGGTGCCCCTGCCGTACTAATCGCCCTGCCTGATGCCAAAACACAGTCAAATCAATTTGAAATAGCCATCCCCAAGCTCGCGTCCTTTTATCTCACACATGACTGGCAAGGAGAGATCAAGGGAATTAAGTCATTTCCTGATCAGCATCCACCTGTTGCGCCTGTTTTCTTTGCCTTTCGGCTCATGGTAGGTGTTGGGCTACTCATGCTGGCTGTCAGCTGGTTTGTAGCCTGGCAAATTTATCGCAAAAAAAATCTCACCCACGTAACGGCAAAAATGCTCCTCGCCATGACTTTTTCAGGCTGGTTAGCGCTGATTGCGGGCTGGTATGTCACCGAAATTGGCCGCCAGCCCTGGCTGGTATACAACGTGCTCACCACAGCACAAGCAGCATCACAAGTGCCAGCCAGCCATATTGCCCTGACCTTGGGGCTTTACCTGTCGCTGTATGCGGTGTTATTGATTGCCTATGTTTCCGTGATTTTCCATCTCGCCAAAAAAGCCACGCAAAAAAATCTCCCTGCTGAACAAATACTGGAACAAACACTGCCGGAGGTGCGACATGTCTGAGTTTGGCATCGACTTACTCAGCCAGGCTGGCTGGCTACCGTTGGTATTTGCGCTGGTCATGGCACTCGCCATCCTGGCGTATGTCATTCTGGATGGCTACGATCTGGGCGTGGGTATCTTGCTCAGGCAGGCTGAGAACCTTAGCCAAAAAGACACCATGATTGCCAGCATCAGCCCTTTCTGGGATGCCAATGAAACCTGGCTGGTATTGGGCATAGGCATCCTGCTGGTTGCCTTTCCATTGGCGCACGGGGTGATTCTGGGTGCTTTGTATCTGCCTGTGGCATTGATGCTCATCGCCTTAACCCTGCGCGGCGTAGCCTTTGATTTTCGGGTCAAGGCCAAAGCGCACCATCAACCGTTGTGGGATCAGGTTTTCTATGTTGGCTCTCTGCTCGCATCCTGGTCGCAAGGTTTCATGCTGGGCCAGTTCATTACGGGGTTTCGCGAAGCAACCAGCAGCTATTTGTTTAGCGCGCTCATTGGGTTTAGCTTGATCGCCGGCTATCGCTTGCTGGCTGCGGGCTGGCTGATTATGAAAACCGAGGGCGCGCTGCAACTGAAAGCTGTAACTTGGGCAAAAAACAGCCTATGGCTCACAGCGGCTGGCGTGCTGGCCATTTCGCTGGCAACACCTTGGGTGAGCAGCCGAATTTTCGATAAATGGTTCAGCTTTCCGAATGTCCTGATGCTGCTGCCTATCCCCGCTATGACACTGGTTTTGTTTGGTGTGATTGCGCGGAGCCTGGCGCGTCTGCCTGTCAGGTTTGCGCAAAAAAATCAGTATGGCGCCTCTGTTCCTTTTACCTGTACAGTCGGCATTTTTCTGCTGTCTTTTTATGGCCTGGCCTATAGTATTTTCCCCTGGCTGGTCATTGATCGCATGACTATCTGGCAGGCCGCCAGCGCACCTGAAGCGTTGCTAGTGATTTTCTATGGCGTAGCCATCGTGCTGCCCGTCATCATTGGCTACACGGTCTTTGCCTATCGCGTTTTTTGGGGCAAAGCCACCAAGCTCAGTTACTAGCGCAAGCAGCTTGATTCAATTAGCCAAACTCAAGCCAAACTCAAGCCAAACTCAAACCAAACTCAAACCAGACTCAGGCCAAATTCAAATCAAATTCAGGCAAGCTACGTAACGCCGCTTCCAGCCGCGCCCAAGCCGCTTCAGTATCCGGCAAGCCAAAGCGCAACGCAGCTGGTTGGGTAAAGCGCCGCACCAGAATACCGCGCTGAGCAAAATGGTCGTAAAACCTTGCAGCCTGACCCGCACCTTTATCGCAAGGCACGTATTGAAACAAGACTGTGCTCCCGCCAGGCGCTAAGCCATAGCGCCCCAATAACGCAGCCAGGCGTGTGCTGGCCTGGCGCAAATACGCACGCTGATTGATCTGCCACGCCGTATCACCAAGGCCGACTTTTGCGACAAAGCGTGCAGGATTCCCCAGCGACCAGGGGCCAAGTTGCCGCGCGAGACGGGTAAGCATATCCGGCCGCGCGGCGCAAAAGCCAACGCGTGCTCCGGCCAAACCAAAAAACTTTCCCATCGAGCGCAGCACGATCAAATTCGGCGCATCCGGCGTTCCTGCCAGATGAACCAGCGCCTGCTCATCATCCACATCAGCAAAGGCTTCATCGATGATCAGCCAGCGTCGATCAATGCATAATCGTTCGCTTGCCGCCAGCAAGTCTTGCTGTGTAAAGCGCTTGCCATCAGGATTATTGGGATTGGCAAGCAAAATGATATCGGCCACAGAATCCAGGATGTCATCGGCAGAACATTGACTGACTTCATGACCCGCGGCGTGCCAGGCCGGTGCATATTCGCTGTAAGTGGGCGTAAGCACCGCCACCTTGCGGGGTGAGAACACGCGAGGCAAGACAAGAATCGCCGCTTGCGAGCCATTCAGCGGCATCAAATGCGATGCGCCGTAATACTGCTGCGCGGCCTCAAGCAAGCCATCATCCTCTTCCGGCAACCGCTGCCACACCTCGGCCGGGATCGCCGGGATCGGATAAGGCCGGGGCGCAATACCCGTGGAGAGATCAATCCAGTCGGACAAGGGAATGCCGAACTGCTGACTGGCTGCCGTGAGCTTGCCGCCGTGCTCAAGCAAAAGCGAATTTTCCTTGGCTGTACAAAAAGCTCAAAAGGCTCAACCCGGCAATCACCATGAGCCATGCACTTTGCCCACAAACAACAAGTGCAATGGCACGCTCAATATCCGCCGGACGCGCCGTGTTACCAGCGCCGACTTTTGGACGCGTTTCCGATTGGCCGTGATACATCGCTACGCCACCCAATGTCACACCGATCGCACCCGCGCCTGCGGCAATTACAGGGCCGGCATTCGGACTTTCCCAGGCCGCAGCTTGCGTCAGCCAGCATTTCAGTGCACTGCGCGTCTTGCCCAAGAGGGCATAAGTCAGTGCCGTAAGGCGCGCAGGAATAAAGTTCAGCACATCATCTATTCGCGCCGCTGCCCAGCCAAAATAAATCCGCCGTGTATCTTTGTAACCCCACATCGCATCCAGGGTATTGGCCAAGCGAAACATCACAGCGCCCGGTCCGCCCGCCACGCAAAACCAGAACAAAGTACCAAACACCGCGTCGTTGCCATTTTCCAGAATGGACTCCACTGCCGCGCGAGAAACGCCTTGTTCATCAAGTTGCGAAGTATCGCGCGACACCATCCAGCCCACATGCTGGCGCGCGGCATGCAGATCATTCGCCGCCAAATCGTGCGCCACGCGCTCACCGTGCTGCACCAGGCTGCGCGTACCCAATGCAAAATACAACAACACAGCGTCTGCAACCCAGGCCCATTCACTACGCCAGCCGCCCAGCACCTTGCTAGCCAATGCGCTTAAAGGGCCTCCGTTAAGGGCGAAAGAATCAAACAACGCCATTAACCCGTGGCAAACCAATAGACACAAACCGATGCTCAACGCAACACACGGCACAATAAGGAGTAACCAGGCCAGCAAACCACGTAATCGGTTAAAAACAGGGTGCCCGGGTTCTCCACGGCGCAACCAGCTTTCCATGGCATTTGCCAAATACCCAAACCCGACAAGCGGATGAAACCGATGGGGCTCGCCAAACACGCGATCCAATACAACGCCTGCAATCATTGCTAACGGCAAAGCAGTGGAAATGACGATCATGGGATAATCGGAAAGCCAGAAAAATATCAAGCAGCTATTGTAATCTTTTGCAGCAAAAGCGTATTGCGCTGCAATAATTTTAATACAAATGAATAAATCGCCCCTTCCTCCCCGCGCTGCCTCCCTCATGATTCAAGGCTGCACCTCGGACGCCGGCAAGACCACGCTCGTCGCCGCGCTGTGTCGCATCCTCCATCGCCGTGGCGTGAAGGTCGCGCCGTTCAAGCCGCAAAACATGGCGTTGAATTCGGCCGTTACCATCGATGGCGGCGAGATTGGCCGTGCGCAGGCTTTGCAAGCACAGGCCGCAGGCATCGCGCCGCGCATTGATTTCAATCCTGTATTGCTCAAACCCACCACCGACCGCCGCGCTCAAGTCATCATTCACGGCCATGCGGTAGATACGCTGGACGCCCGCGCTTATCACGACTACAAGCGTGTAGCGATGACAGCCGTGATGCAAAGCTGGCAGCGGCTGGTGGAAGAATTCGAGTGCGTAATTGTGGAAGGTGCGGGGAGCCCGGCGGAAATCAATCTGCGCGACCGCGATATTGCCAATATGGGGTTTGCCGAAGCCGCCGATGTACCAGTGATTTTGATTGCCGACATCGACCGGGGCGGTGTGTTCGCCCATCTGGTCGGCACGCTGGGGCTGCTCTCGCCTAGCGAACAAGCCCGCGTGAAGGGCTTTGTCATCAATCGTTTTCGTGGCGACATCGGTCTGCTCGAATCCGGCCTGGAGTGGCTGGAAGCGCGCACCGGCAAACCCGTGCTCGGTGTGCTGCCTTATCTGCACGATCTAATGCTGGATGCAGAAGATGCCATCGCTACGGAAAATCATGCCAAAACCAACACGCGCCTGAAAGCCGTCGCCATCGCTTATCCGCGCTGCTCGAACCACAATGATCTCGACCCCTTGCGCCTGCATCCGGAAGTCGATTTTGCCTGGCTTGCCCCCGGACAAGCGCTGCCACCATGCGATCTACTTATCCTGCCCGGATCAAAAGCCGTGCAGGCCGATCTGGCCTGGCTGCGCGAACACGGCCATGACATCGCCATAGCGCGCCACCTGCGCTACGGCGGCAAGCTCATCGGCCTGTGCGGCGGATTTCAAATGCTCGGGCGCATGCTGCACGACCCGCAGGGGCTGGAAGGCGCGCCAGGCAGTCGGCCGGGCTTGGGTGTGCTGGATTGCGAAACGACTCTGGAAGCGGAAAAGCAGTTACGCAATGTCACGGGCTGCCTTGCCTTGCCTGGCGCACCTAGCTTCACCGGCTATGAAATTCACCTCGGCATCACCCGTGCCATCCAGGACGCAGAGAACACAGCACCGCAACACCCAGCGGTGCACCTTGCGGATGGAAGGAGTGATGGCGCGATTTCAGCCGACAATCAAATTTTTTCCACCTACTGCCACGGCCTGTTCGATCAGCCGGAAGCCCTTACTGCACTTCTCGCCTGGGCGGGAATGAAAGATGGCGAGCCTGTCGATTTCACCGCGCGCCGTGAAGCCGACCTTGACCGCCTGGCCGATGCGGTAGAAGCCGCGCTCAACTGGGAAAAACTCGGCATTGGCTAGACGGTAAAAACACACCTGACAGCGCCGGGCTTTCAGTAAAAGCTAATGGTTGAAAGCCCGTTAAGCGCGCCGCATGACGTGCGGCCGAAACTAAAAACCCGGCACTCAGAACTCGGCGCCAGCATTACGCTTCCCGCGTAACGTTGCCAGCACGGATCTGCCAAAAATTATGCCACCGGGCTTTTGAGTTCCAGCGGCAAGCCCGCTGCAATAAAAGTCACACGATCAGCGATCGCTGCCACCCGCTGATTTAACCGCCCCGCCTCGTCCACAAACTGGCGAGTAATTTCACCCAGCGGGATAATGCCCAAGCCGACTTCGTTGCTCACCAAAATCACGTGGCCGGGCAGTTGTGGCAATGCGTCCAGCAGCGCGGCCGTTTCTTGCGCAAACTTTTGTCCGGGCGATTTATCCCCCTCGGCAAACAAAAGATTAGACAACCACAAGGTCAGGCAATCCACCAGCAGGCAATGACCGGGGGCAGCATGCTTTCTGAGCATGTCCGCTAAATACAAGGGCTCCTCGATCAACGCCCAGCCGGATGGCCGCCGCGACTGATGGTGGGCAATGCGCTCGGCCATTTCCGCATCTTTCGCCTCGCCTGTGGCGAGATAAGTCACTGCAAATTGTGAGGCCGTCGCTCGCTGTTCTGCTAACGCGCTTTTGCCTGAACGGGCACCGCCAAGAATGAGTTCTATCATCCGCGCATTATCGCTGATTGGTATAGTGTACGACGAACCAAAAAAATACACGCGGAGAAAATTATGGAAAGCAAGCAGCAGACCGTTCGCACCGGCAGTTTTGATACCTTTTTCCACGAAAGCGGCTCGCCAGACGCCACGCCGATTTTATTGCTGCACGGCTCAGGGCCAGGCGCGAATGCCATGTCCAACTGGCAGTATGCCCTGCCTTTTCTAGGTGAAAATTATCACTGCTTTGCCCCGGACATTGCCGGGTTTGGACTAAGCACTCACCCCAATCCACCGCAAGGCGCCGCTGCGTGGATAGAAATCTGGGTTGCGCAGATGATTGCATTCCTGGATGCCTTGAATCTGAAAAAAGTGCACTTGGTAGGCAACTCCATGGGTGGTGGCGTGGCCATGCATCTGGTCAATCGACATCCGGAGCGCTTTGATCATGTCGTGCTCATGGGCGCTGTGGGTGCGCCTTTTGCTGCGACCGAAGGCTTAAAACGCGGCTGGGGTTATTACAACACCGGCACAAAAGAAGAGCTGGCTTTTCTGGTGCGCAAGTTTTTGCATAACCCGGATATTCTCGGCGGCGACGTGGATGCCATCGCGGCGAATCGCTATCAGTTTGTGATGCAGGACAGTGTGCGCCATCAGTTTGAAGCCATGTTCCCCGGGGATACGCAAACGCATATTGATGCGTTTGTCCTGCCGCCTGAAAGCTTGCAAAAAATAACTAACCCCATCCTCGCCACCCATGCCCGCGAGGATTTTTTCATCCCGCTGACAACTTCGAAATACATGGTCAAGCACTTGCCCAACGCCCAAATGCACGTGTTCAGCCAGTGCGGCCACTGGATACAAATTGAACAACGCAAGGCTTTTAATAATCTCGTTAAACTCTTCTTTGATGGCGGTTTAGATCAACATTAGCATCAAAAAAAAGCATTCCCTTTTCTATTTTTAATCAACTCACTCAACATCATGACGACCAAAAACATCGATTTATTTTCCTCTGTTCAACTCGGCCCCTACACCTTGAAAAACCGCATGGCCATGGCGCCCATGACGCGCAACCGCGCAGGCGAAAAAAACGAGCCACATGCGTTGAATGTCGAGTATTACCGTCAGCGCGCGAGCGCTGGGCTGATCATTACCGAGGGCGCGATTGTGGCGGCTGAAGCGGCCGGTTACCCCGGCACACCCGGCATTTACAGCGCGGAACAAGTGGCAGGCTGGCGGCAAGTGACGGACGCCGTGCATCAAGGAGGCGGACGGATTTTTCTGCAGCTATGGCATTGCGGCCGCGCGTCGCACAAGTCGCTTTTGCCTAATGGCATGCTGCCCGTTGCGCCTTCTGCCATTAAGCCGGCAGGCGAAACCCTGACCTATACGGGCATGCAAGCGTTTGAAACCCCTCACGCGCTGACCCTCGCAGAAATCTCCGGCATTATCGAGATGTTCCGTCACGGTGCACAATGCGCGTTAGAAGCCGGGTTTGACGGCGTGGAAATCCACGGCGCGAACGGCTATTTGCTTGACCAGTTTTTGCGCGATGGTTCCAACCAGCGCACGGATGCTTACGGCGGCTCGATTGCCAACCGCGCGCGCTTCATGCTGGAAGTCACCGAAGCCGTCTGCGGCGTGTGGGGGGCTAACCGCGTCGGCATCCGTCTCTCGCCCCTGCAAGTCTTTAACGATATGAAAGACAGCAATCCCGAAGCCACCTTCACCTACGCCGTTGAAGCGCTCAACCGTTTTGGCCTGGCCTATTTGCACATTGCCGAAATGGGCAGCGATAAACCCGGCGCTGCCGGCCCGGCGTTTGACCTCTTCAAACTGCGCGGCACCTGGAAAGGACTTTACATGACCAACTACGGTTACGACTTGGCACGCGGCAACGCGGTATTGCAAGATGGTCGTGCCGACATGGTGTCCTTTGGCGTGCCATTTTTGGCCAACCCTGACCTGCCCCGCCGCTTTGCCACGGGTGCGGCACTTAACGCGCCAGATGTCGCGACTTTTTATGGCGGCGATGCCAAGGGCTACACCGACTACCCCGCTTTGTCGGCTTAAAGCGCGCTTACCGCCACAGCAAGCAAGGAGCGACTATGGAAAACGACTTTTGGCAGGAACGCTGGGAAAAGAATGAAATTGGCTTTCACCAAAGTCAGTTTCATCCCTTCTTGCTACAGTATTGGCCCAGCCTGAACCTCAAGCAAGGCAGCCGTGTGTTTGTGCCCCTGTGCGGCAAAAGCCGTGATTTGCTCTGGCTGCGCGATCAGGGGCTTGATGTTATTGGCGTTGAATTAAGCCAGCTTGCCGTTAAAGATTTTTTCAAGGAGAACCAGCTCACCGCGACAGTCACACAACATGGTGAACTCGAGCTATATGAAAGCCCGGGCATCCGTATTTTTTGCGGTGATTTTTTCAAGCTCACTGCGGCAGACTTGGCAGGCGTCACTGGCGTATTCGACCGCGCCTCGCTCGTTGCCCTGCCACCTGCCATGCGGCGAGACTATGCTGCACACATGCAAAAAATTCTGCCACCCGGCACGCAAACGCTGCTGGTGTGCTTTGCCTATCCACAGGAACAAATGGACGGGCCACCCTTCAGTGTTGGCAATGCAGAAGTGAACGCGCTATTTGCACCGACCAGCGAGATTACATTTTTAACCGAAATAGATGCGCTCAATAACGAACCGCGCTTTAAGCAACGCGGGTTAACCAGCCTGCATGAAAAAGTCTTTCGCCTGCGCTACCCAGCCCAAGCGTAAAAGTCGGCTATGGTGATACGGCGACAAACAATTAAAACCGTCGATTAAAACGAACTTAGCCTTGGAGAAAAAGAGATCATGCAAAAAAGAAGCTTAGGACATTCCAATATCAAGGTCGCCCCGCTCATGTTTGGCGGCAATGTGTTTGGCTGGACGCTGGATGAAGCGCAATCCTTCGAGATACTCGACGCCTTCATGGCCGCAGGCTTTGATTTCATCGACACGGCCGACGTGTACTCGCGTTTTATCCCTGGCAACCAGGGCGGTGAATCTGAAACCATCCTCGGCAAATGGATGAAGGCGCGCGGCAACCGCAGCCAGGTGATTCTTTCTACCAAAGTCGGCATGGATATGGGCGATGGTAAACAAGGGCTGTCCAAGGACTACATTTTCAAAGCGGTAGAAGCCTCGTTGCGCCGCTTGCAAACCGATTACATCGACTTGTATCAAGCCCATCTGGACGACGAAAATACGCCGCTCACCGAAACCCTGGAAGCTTTCGATCAACTCATCAAGCAAGGCAAAGTGCGCGTGATTGGCGCTTCCAACTACACGCCAGAACGGCTGGAAGAAGCGCTAAAAGTCAGCAAGGATCACGGCCTGCCTGCGTATCAGAGTTTGCAGCCACTGTATAACCTGTATGACCGCGCGGCCTACGAAGATGGCTTGCAAGCGGTTTGCCAGAAGCATGGTCTGGGCGTGATCCCTTATTTTGCGCTGGCCAGCGGCTTTCTCACCGGCAAATACCGCACTGAGGCCGATTGCAGCTCCGCACGTGGCGGCCTGGTCAAACGCTATCTTGATGCCCGCGGCCTGCGTATTCTTGCCGCGCTCGATACGGTTGCCAAAGATAAAGCGACAACCCCCGCCGTCATCGCGCTGGCCTGGCTCATGGCCCGCCCCACCATTACCGCCTCCATTGCCAGCGCGACTTCGCTGGCGCAGCTGCAAGGGCTGATTCATGCGACAGAAATCAATCTGGATCAGGCATCTGTCGAGTTATTAAATCAGGCAAGTGCTGCTTGAATTACTCATGTGCTCATGAAATGAAAAATCGCACCTTAGGCCAGTCCAGCATGTCCGTTGCCGAAATAGGCCTGGGCTGCATGGGCATGAGCGAATTTTATGGCCCGAGCGATGATCAGCAATCGCTCGCTACCCTTACCCGAGCGCTGGATCTCGGGGTCAATTTTTTTGATTCGGCTGATACTTATGGTCTGGGTCATAACGAGCGCTTGCTGGGGCAGTTTTTAAAACAAGGTGGTGTGGGACGTCGACGGCAGGTGGTTGTCGCTACCAAATTTGGCATTGTGCGCGAAGCAGGCAAGTACGAGCGGCGCATCGACAACAGCCCGGCCTATGTACGCGCGGCATGCGAAGCATCTTTGCAGCGCCTGGGGGTGGATGAGATTGATCTTTATTATTGCCATCGACGCCAAGCCGATGTGCCGATTGAAGACACCGTGGGAGCAATGTCTGATCTTGTCCATGCAGGCAAAGTGCGACAAATTGGCTTGTCCGAAATATCCATGGCCACCTTGCAACGAGCCTCAAAAATCCATCCGATTGCGGCGGTACAAAGCGAGTATTCGTTGTGGTCACGCGAGCCTGAAAACGGCCTGCTCGCAGCATGTGCTGAGCTGGGCACCACGTTTGTGGCTTACAGCCCGCTGGGCCGCGCGTTTCTCACCGGCACGGTGCGTAGTGACTCTTTGGCAGAGAATGATTTTCGACAATTCAACCCGCGCTTTCAGGGTGATGCGGAAATTGCGAATCAGGCACTCGTCGAAAAGCTGCGTCAGTTTGCACAAACGCGTGACGTGACTAACGCGCAAATCGCGCTGGCCTGGTTGCTGAATAAACACCCGCACGTCGTGCCCATTCCGGGCACTCGCCAAATTCGTTATCTGGAACAAAACGTCGCAGCTTCAGCGATCACGCTCACTAGCGAAGAACTGGCGACATTAGATGCGCTGTTCTTGCCTGAGCACGTAACCGGCACCCGTTACCCTGAGGCGGGCATGGTGGGTGTGGAGCGCGATTGATTCATGCGTCAATCGCTTCGTTTGTGTCTTTTACGGCTCAAAGCAACAGGTGAATCGAGGATAATCAGCACTCAATTTCCAGTTCGCCTTTTATGCCCACTACTCAATTTTTAGCTGAATTACCCAGCATCGCCCCGCTCAACCGCACCCTGGCTGCGGCATTGCAAGCAAAAATCAATGGCAAGACCAAACCACTGGGTTCGCTCGGGCGACTGGAAAATCTGGCTTTGCAAATCGGCTTGATTCAAAACACGCTGACACCACGCATCATGCAGCCGCATATTCTTGTCGCAGCGGGTGATCACGGCGCAGCACGCGCCGGTGTTTCCGCGTATCCGCAAGAAGTCACTTGGCAAATGGTGGAAAATTTTTTAGCCGGAGGTGCCGCGATCAATGTGCTGGCGCGGCAAGCCCATGCGCAGCTGCTGATTGCTGATGCCGGCGTGGCACATGATTTCGGAGAGCGTTCCGGATTGCTTGATGTAAAAGTCGGCGCTGGCGGGACGGCGAACTATCTTGCCGGTGCGGCCATGAGCCCTGACCAATGCGCCACAGCGATGCAGCACGGTGCCGCGATCGTGTGTGACCTTGCCGCAACAGGCTGCAATACGCTGGGTTTTGGCGAAATGGGCATCGGCAATACAGCATCCGCTTCGCTGCTCACGCATTGCCTGACTGGCCTGCCTTTGGCGGATGTCATTGGCCGTGGCACCGGGCTGGATGATGCGGGTCTGGAAAAAAAGCGTGCGCTGCTGGCCCTGGCCTTGGCTCACTGGCCGGAGCGCAACGATGCACCGCTGGATGTGCTGGCGCGGTTTGGCGGTTTTGAAATCGCGTTGCTCAGCGGCGCCATGCTGGCAGCGGCCAAAGCGGGCATGGTGCTGGTGATAGACGGCTTTATTGTCACGAGTGCCCTGCTCGTGGCCGCACGGATTGCGCCAGAAATTCTCGACTATTGCGTGTTCTCACATTGCTCGAATGAAACCGGACACCGGCTGCAGCTCGCCTGGCTAAAGGGCGAAGCCCTGCTTGATCTGGGCTTGCGTTTGGGCGAAGGCACGGGTGCGGCTTTGGCTTTGCCTTTACTTAATTCCGCCTGCGCTTTTTTAAATGAGATGGCGAGCTTTGATTCAGCAGGCGTAAGCCAGGCCTGATGTTTGTAAAAATGTTTATAAAAATCCGCACGCAACTAATCTATTTTTTTGCAGCGCTGCGCTTTTTTACTCGTTTGCCAATTCCGGCCTGGGTAGGTCATAGTCAGGATCAACTCAACCACGCCGCACGTTATTTTCCGTTGGTGGGCATACTGGTTGGCCTCATAGCGGCCACCGTAACGCTGCTTGCTGCGCTGGTTCTGCCGGTATCTATCGCCATTGTGCTCGGCATGGCAGCGAGTATTTTAGCTACTGGCGCCTTTCATGAAGACGGCTTTGCCGATGCCTGCGATGGCTTTGGTGGTGGCTGGGATAAATCGCAGGTGCTTGCCATCATGAAAGATTCACGCGTTGGCAGCTATGCGACGGTAGGCGTGGCGCTGCTGCTGCTCGCCAAATGGAATGCGCTGGTTGAGATAGCGGCCAGTTTCGATCTGCCAACACTTGGCTTGACTTTGATTGCCGCGCATGCCACATCACGCCTGGCGGCAACCTGTCTGATTTTCACGCTAAATTATGTGCGCGAAGATGCCGCAGCAAAAGCCAAACCGCTGGCCGTGCGCATGATGCCCCATGAGCTGCTCATTGCCGCAATGACTGGCTTGACGCCCTGTATCCTGCTGCCCGCAAGCCATCTGCTGATTGCACTCGTGGCAGTGGCTTTATGCACCTGGCTTGCTGCCCGCTATTTTGTCCGTCGCATCGGCGGCTACACGGGTGATTGCCTCGGTGCAACGCAACAGATTGCCGAGCTGGCTTTTTACCTGGGTCTCTTATGCAGCTTTACCTGATTCGCCACCCGCCGCCACAAGTGGCTGAGGGCATCTGTTACGGTACAACCGACTTGCTCCTGCGGGAGTCTCCCCAAGCGATCGCCCGCACGATCAAACTGCAACTGCCTGAAGGCTTGACGGTTTTCAGCAGTCCCTTGACGCGCTGTCGTCTGCTGGCTGAAGCGTTGCACCCTGCCCCCTTGTTCGACCCGCGCTTAAAGGAATTACATTTTGGCGACTGGGAAATGCAAGCGTGGGAGGCACTGGATCGAGCCCAAATCAATGCCTGGGCCGAAAATCCTGCAGGCTACACGCCACCACATGGCGAATCTGTCCATGAACTGCAAGCACGGGTGCGTGATTTTCTGGCTGAACAATGCGCGCAAAAAACCGCGCATGCGGCGCTGGTAACGCATGCAGGGGTCATGAAAGTGATCGTCGGACTGGCTCAGGATTTAGCGCCTGCAGAATGGATGGGGCTTAAATTTGGGTTTGGCGCGGTGGTGCCCATACAGCTAACTGCTGCCATGATGAACGGCCATCTATTTCGGCGCTGACCTATTCCGGTGCTGCCCAAGTCCCGCTGATGAT
>Ga0209066_10002346_pt1 | contig 23068 bp, 25 predicted proteins | sample All_14_2_FD_187198 | JGI IMG/M metagenome (GOLD analysis project Ga0209066, IMG submission 187198) | Freshwater microbial communities in response to fracking from Pennsylvania, USA - Allegheny Zone_MetaG_DW_15 (SPAdes) (version 2) ... | reverse complement strand
GGCGTGGGGGAATTTGAGGCGGGGCATTCCGCGTTCGCCCATGAGGGAGGACATGAGAGCGGATTCTTCTCCGCATTCGTATGATCCGGCGCCGAGGTGGATATGGAGATCGAAATCGAATCCGGTGCCTTGGATGTTTTTGCCGAGATAGCCGTTGGCATAGGCTTCATTGATGGCGGCGCGGAGGGCGCGGGCGGAATCGACAAATTCGCCTCGGATATAGATATAGCCGGTATCGGCTTGGGTGGCGAAAGCGGCGATGGTCATCCCTTCAATGAGAATGAAGGGGGTTTGCTCCATGATTTGTTTATCTTTGAAGGTGCCGGGTTCGCCTTCGTCGGCGTTGCAGAGGACGAAGTGGTGGGCTCGGGTTTTTTCTTTTTCGATGCCGTTCCATTTGATCCAGGTGGGGAATCCGGCACCGCCTCGACCGCGGAGGCCGGAGGTTTTGATTTCATCGATGATGGCTTGGCGTTCCATTTTGAGGGCTTTTTGGAGCCCTTTGTATCCGCCTTTATCGAGGTAGCCCTTGAGGGTTCGGAAAGCGTTGTCGTGCGCGTGTTCGAATAGGAGCTTGTATTCGGCCATCTGATTGGTTTTATTCTACTCGGGATGGGGTTGTGGGTTGGGATTGGGACGGGGGGAATCGAGACTTCACGGATGTGATTTTAAAGTGTCCAATTGCTGGATAAGTTGATTCCTGTTCGAGTGCAGATGAGATCTCCGAAACAAGTACTTCGGAATTGTATTGATACGATAGGTGTGCAGATTTCCTTTGCACACTATAACGATATAGCAGGTTTGAGGAGAAAATGCTTTTACCTCTTAAATTGAAAAAGGTTTGCTCGTTTGAACGCAAGTCAAAATAGTTCCCAGATCACAAAATATTTGAAGAATTTTGCCTATTTTAGGGCTTTTTCCGGCATACTAGAATTTGGAGACAGCCAATTTATTCTATTGGTGGGTCTTTCAGGAATCATTCACATGAAGCGATCCAAAGCATTTACATTAATTGAACTGCTTGTTGTCATAGCGATCATCGCAATTTTGGCGGCAATCTTGTTCCCGGTCTTTGCTCAAGCAAAGGTCGCAGCGAAGAAAACTCAGTCGATCAGCAACTTGAAACAGACGGCGACAGCGTTTATGATCTATTCGACGGACTATGACGACTTGTTGCCAAGTTCTTACTCACACAGAAACGGTACGGCATTTGGTCTGTGGGTTGGATACGGCGGTGCTTATCCCACCGGATGGTGCAATGACGGTTTTTACCGTGCTGACGAGGATTACTATCACTGGTCAAACAGTACAGAGCCGTATAAGAAGAATAAACAACTGCTTGAAATGGCGGGAGCTCCTAAAGAAGCTGCGACCGTAACACAGCGTGTCGGCGGTCCCACTCCTGGTTCAGCATCAATGGCTATGAATGGTTTGTTGCACACTTACAGTAACACGGCTATTGGTGACATTTCACAGGTACCACTTCTTTGGCCAGCACATGGGAATGCAAATCACCAGGGGATTGCTTATTCGAGCCCTTGGCTGAACTGCCAAACCCCTACAATTGCAACATGTGCTTTCAATCCTGGTGCTGGTCCTCAGGGTCAGACAACGGGCTTGCAATCTGGCGCGATGTGGTACACGGATGAAGGTGGAGATTTCAGTTACTGGATGTATGGAAAGGGCTACCCGATTGTGAGAACTGATACATCCGTTCGCAATATTAAAGTTGGGTCACCGAGCCAATCGGTTGGAAACAACAATCCGTTTAATGATCCCTTTGCAACATATGATGCACAAGGAATTGAGTGGTCGTTCTATCCATGCTCTGCACCTGGTACTACAACTGGTGTTCAGTATTGGTGCTACTTCCGTCCAGACAGGGATCAGTATTGAAGTCAAAAATGAAAAAATCGTTTTTGATTTTGGTAGGAATGCTTGCACTTGGAACGTTGGTTGCCTGCAGTGGCGGTGAGGATGCCGCTCCGGCAGAGCAGTCTGGTGTAAAAGCTACAGATAATCCGTCGGTCGGCGCACCTGTTGGAGCGGGCGGTGGCCCAGTCGATGGAGGCACTTCAACTGAAGAAGGAGCTCCCTCTGGCTCTAAACCTCCCCCTCCTGGTCGGCGGGGCGAGAAGAAGTAGACAAGTGAAATCCAGCCCGCAACGGTTGTTGCGGGCTGGATTAATTTTTATTTTTCTTAATTTTTGCCGTTGAGGAGGTGGACTTTGACGATTTCGTCGGCGAGTTTTGTTGTGGTTGGGGGTTGTGATTTGAGGTCGTCGAGCATTTTATCGACATAGGCGTAATCGACCGGGCCATGGTATTCATCGCCGACTTGGAGGAGGGGGGCACGGTCGCAGGCGTTGAGGCATTCGACTTCGTGAAGAGTGAAGACGCCATCGGGGGTGGTTTCGCCGTATTCAATACCGAGTTTTTGTTTGAGGTAGTCACCGATTCTGTAGGCGCCGCACATGTGGCATGTTAGGCAGGTGCAGACTTCGATCATATGCTTGCCGACTTCGTGGGCAGTGTTGTACATGCTGTAGAAGGTGGCGACGCCTTCGATTTCGGCGTATGATCGATTGAGGCGGTGGGCAACTTCGGCGATTGCGCTACTGTTGAGGTAGCCGTTGTATTCTCTTTGGGCAATCCAGAGGGCGGGGAGGATGCAGGCTTTTTCTTCGGGGTAGTGGGTTTTGAGCGCTTCGAGCTGATCGATGGCGGTTTGCGAGAACTTGAGTTCGAGTTCTTCTGGTCGGGGGGCTTTCGGTCGCTGGTTAACGGCTCCGAGTTGGATCAGTTCGCTCATCGGTATTTGGTTATTCTACTGAATTTGGGTTGAGATGGGTTGGGGCAATCATGAAAATCCCCTCGCGAGTTTGGGCATGCGAGGGGACTTTTTGTTTTTTGACTGTTTACTTGGACTTTCGCTTTTTGAGTGCAGCGAGGGCACCGAGGGCGAGGATTGTCATGGTTGCGGGTTCGGGCACGACTTCGAAGTTGTGCTGGAATGTTTGATTGGTAACACCGTTATCAAGTTGCCATGCGACATCATCGAGGAACATGGTGTTTGGGCCCCAACCTGATCCGACTCCGAAACTGAATCCAATGATCGCAGAATCGCCGTCCACAGTTCCATTTCCGGTAATCCAGTTGTCGAGAGTGATACCGTGGCCACCGAAGATGTTTGTCATACCAGCACCAAAATTCCAAAGATTTGTGCTTCCTCCGATTCCTGCGAGTGTCCAAGTATCGATCGGTGCGGCTCCACCACCGTTATAGGCCAGTTCGTAAACGAGTCCGCCTCTATCGCTGATTGTGTTCAGGTCTCCATCGGCATCAATGAGAATTCGGCCAGACATCATTTGACCGGCTTCGTTTGTGCTTGAACCATCACGGTAGTAGCGATAGCTCATTCCAACGAGATCACTCAATTTTCCGAGCGATCCGGTTGAAACATAGTTCCCACCAAAGTCGAATGGATTAACGAGATATTCGATATCGGATTTTGAACTTGCCCCACCGGGTCCGATTGAACCTTCGAATCTGACGGATCCGTTTCCATCGTAAGGGTTGGTTGTTCGAATCCCGACAGTGCCGCTGTTGCGAACATTGTTGTAGACCCATCCCGTTGAACCAACGAGCTCGCCCTGATTGGTACCTGATGCATTGGTGAAATTATCACCAACGCCTCCGTTGTTTGAGAAGACTTGGGCTTGACCCAACACGGCGAATGCGAGCGCGAAGCTCGTTAAAGCGAATTTATTCATTGTTGCTCCTTTCCAAATGTCTGGATGTCTCCAATCGGAGAACTAAGTCCAAACTAAATACACTCTATCAGGTTTTGTTGAGTTTTGCAAGGACTAGGAAGAATTTCCTTTCAAGATTTCTTTTTGGGAGAGGGCTTCCAAGTTGTCGAATGAAAGGAGAAATTCTGGATAGTGTGTGCCATCGACTTCGAACGTTGAGGTGTTCACCAAGGTTGCTCCTAGTTTTTCATAGAGTGAATGGGCACGTTTGTTTGCCTGAAAAACTCCGATCATCATTCCTTTTTGGTGATGATTAAGTGCGAGTTGGGCGTTGGCGCGGATGAGGGCGGTGCCGAGGCCGTGTCCAGTGTGGTTCGGGTGGACATAGAGGCTGGCGAGCATGTTTCGGTGGGGCCAATCGGTTTGGATGAAGGTGGATGGTTCTTTCGACGGATTAACCTCACCCCCTTGATCCCCCTCTCCATTGAAACGGAGAGGGGGAAAATGTATCCACAGGGAGTAGGCGATGGGGTGATTTTGAGAGTCGGTTGCGACGAGGATGTGCTCTTGGTTGAGGATTCGTTGGAGAAATTGTTCGGTTTCTTGGACGTGATCGAGATTGGCGAGGGTTTGGGGTTTTAAGATGTGGGAATAGGCGGAGCGCCAAGATTCGATTTTGATGGTTGCGATTGGGGGCGCATCTTGCGGTATTGCCGGTCTGATTGAAATCGATTGAGAGTCGGGCACTCAGTGAATCATATCAAATAATCTATGTTAAGTCGCCTTCTTGATTTCGGTAAATGAAATTGCCCCTCAGAAATTTTCTGAGGGGCAAGGTTTTCAGCCAGTTACTAGTTGCCTGGTGGAGGTGCGGCGGGAGCTCCGCTTCTTTCGGGCTGGGCGGCGCTACTTCCGGCCGCACCCGTTTCTGTCGGTTGGAAACGCGCTTTGGTTTCTTCTGACATTTCCGGTTTGGGTGCTTCGCCTTCGGTTGAAGATGCGCACCCGGTGAAGGCGACCATGAAACTCATGGTCGCGACGACGATTAAGCCAATTTGCTTTACTTTCATTTTATGTTGTGAGTCTTTGACTATTCCCAGTTGTCGTAGTTGAAGTCAAAGTCGGGGCGGAAGATACAGCTGTATCCTGGAGCGCCTGATCCAAGTGGAGCACAGGAATAGAAGAAGCTTCCAACTCCGCGTGCATCGTAGTTGGCATACGGATCAACGTATGTCAAGTTATTCACTGTATTGGGGCTGGCCAATCTGACATATTTTGTTGATGTGTCTGTGTTGACATAGACTTGACCACCGGTGTGAACATAGGCGGAGACGTCATTTGGAATCGCCATTCCGAATGTAACACCACCGAGTCCGGGAAATGCGGACGTTGCAGTTGGATTACCGCCAGCATTGAATACACAATTTTCAGTCAATGAAGAACCAGCGCATGCAAGGATCGGATTGGCGGATGTGAATCCTTCGACCTTTTGTCTTCCATTGCCGTACCAAAGGAGCGGGATTCGGCTGATTTCGGTAACTGCAGTTTGGCTGTAACCGGAAAGAAATCCGTTCATGGTCAGTGAGTTGAACCATGTTGGGGCAATTCGTGATGCCGCGGGTGTGTCACTTGCCCAAGTACTTTCGCTGGGGACGCCAGCTGCTTCAAGAATTTGTGAGTTCTTTGAGTATGGGAATGTGTTGTTGGGGAAGACTGATCCGTTGGCGCTGACCCATGCCGCGTTGTTGGATCGCCAGTTGGCCGGGGTGTCGGTGACGGTACCGGCGGTGTAGGCACCAGTGCTGAAGTTGAAGCTATTGGTAGTCGGGAACAGATCATCGTAGTCGCCGGTGTAGATCATGAGCGAGGTGCCCATTTGTTTGGCGTTGCTGATTGATTGCGTTTTCTTGGCCGCTTCCTTTGCTTGAGCGAAGACCGGGAACAAGATTGCTGCGAGGATTGCGATGATCGCAATGACAACGAGCAGTTCGATAAGTGTGAATGCTTTTTTCATTTATGATTTTGTAGCTTCGCCCTGTCCGGTAGGATTGGGTTGGCTATCTCCATTCGATTGCATGTCTGAATCCATGCCGTTGTAAGCCTGAACTATAAGAGGTGGGGCAGAGTTCAGTAAATTAAGCGGGTTTTTAAGAAAAAACAATCTTTGAGGATTTAGAACTAGTAAATATACTGGCCTTTGACGATTTGCGGAGACAGTCGAACTTTCTGAATAGGTCTATATTCGGGACTTTTCCGGCTATGCAGGTTCCTGCATAGTTGTGTGTTTGCATTGATTCACCAAATGAAATTCTCACATTGTAGGGGGCGATGGGAGTAGAGTTTGGTTTCCCGTGCGATGTCTGCGGGTGCGCTCTCCGACCTTATGGGAGTAGGGGAAGTATGAAAGCGCGCCAAACACATTCGAATGTTAATCGAGCGGCGACACATCCGGCGACGAGTTACAAGATTAGCACCCCATAAGGATACTCCTTATTATTTTTGGCGGACATTTGGCACCTGTGCAAAAAATGTATGGATATAAGAAAAAGCATCACTGCAGAAGGGATCATCACGACATATGGCGTATTTTTAAGGTTGTCGCGTATGGCAAAAAATGTGAGAGCCGCGACAGCAATTGCAATTGGAAAGATGGTGAGAGCGTTTGCCTTGTGGGGAAGAATATTGAACCGACCCATGGTAAATTCACTTTTGTTCTACTAACGACCTTGGTGGGCCTTTGCAAGGTGCCGAATCCCACCTGAAGTATTCAATTTTGACAGAGTCATCTACGTTCGGCAGGCGAAATTATTAACGGTCAATTTCGCCGAGGACGATGTCGATTGATCCAATGATGGCAATAACGTCGGCGATGAGGCGACCGGTGGCGAGCACTTCGAGGGATTTGAGGTTCATGAAGCTGGAGGGTCGTTCGTGCCATCGATAGGGGCGGTTTGTTCCGTCGCCAATGACATAGAATCCGAGTTCGCCTTTTGAACCTTCAACGGCGGCGTAGGCCTCACCGGCGGGGGCTTTGAAGCCTTCGGTATATAGCTTGAAGTGGTGAATGACAGATTCCATGCTGGAATCGAGTTCTTCGCGTGGTGGCGGGGCAATTTTTCGATCGAGGGTGTTATATGGCCCTTCGGGAAGTCCGTCAATTGCTTGTTGAAGAATGCGGCAGGATTCTTTCATTTCGGCGATTCGGACGAGGAATCGGTCGTAGACGTCGCCGACATGCCCGATGGGGATATCGAAATCGAAGTCTTGGTAGCTGGAGTAGGGCTGTTGTTTGCGAAGATCGAAGGCGACTCCGGAGGCACGGGCGATTGGGCCCGAGCAACCGAGGGCGAGTGCTTCAGCTCCAGTCAGGATTCCGACGTCTTGGGTTCTTTCTTTCCAGATTGGGTTATCGACGAGGAGGTCTTCGACAACCTTGAGTTCTTTGGGGAATTCAACGAGGAATTTTCGAAGTTTGTGTTCGAACCCTGCGGGCATATCTCCTCGAAGTCCACCGGGGACGATCCAGGAGGGCATCATTCGAACTCCGCTGAACATCTCGAACATATCGAGGATCATTTCTCGTTGTTGGACGATGTAGAAGAAGGGGGTCATTGCGCCAAGATCGAGGGCACCGGTGCCGAGCCAGATACAGTGGGAGGCGATTCGGGAAAGTTCGGCAAGGATGACGCGGAGGTATTGACCGCGTTTGGGGACTTCGCATCCAATCAGTTTTTCGACGGCGAGGGCGTGGGCGAGGTTATTTCCGTTGGCGTTGAGGTAGTCCATGCGGTCGGTCATGACGACGCATTTGTGATAGGTTTGGAATTCGGCTTCTTTTTCCATTCCGGTGTGGAGGTAGCCGATGACACATTTAGCTCGGACAATTATTTCGCCTTCTAGTTCGCAGATGACTCGGAGGACGCCGTGAGTGGATGGGTGTTGCGGGCCCATGTTGACGATCATCGTGTTTTCGCCGGTTTTTTCGAACACGGTTTCGGTTGAAGGGATGAAAGTTTGGGACATCGAAGTTGAGTTCATTCTACCCTCGAACCAACGAGCATCCAAAAGCTACTGAGGCGCTGAAATCAGATTTCAGCGCCTCAGATATTCAAGTCTCTACTATGTTGACTATTCGGTTCCAGGAGTGGACACGCCACCAGCAGGTTCCGGTTGACCACCCGCAGCCGCACCAACACTACTTGGTTGAGGGCCGCCATCACCGGGTTGACTAGTTGGAACTTCGACTTCGGGTTCGGCTGCGCCACATCCTACGAGAAGAATTCCGACGATTGACAGTGCGAGAATGGCTGTGAATTTTTTCATTTCAGTATTCAACTATATTTTGTTTGATGGGGCACTTAAAAATCAAGTGCCCCAATGTTATTCGACTACCGCAGGATTAGTCTTGTCGGTCGGGTCGGAAGTAGCACCAAGTTGTGCCAGGACCTTGGGCGTTGAATGTTGAGTCGCATGCCCAGAGGGTTTGAGGTGCTCCAGTACCTGCAGCAACGCCTGCAAACGGATCAAGCAATTTGCCTGCCCATGCAACGCCCGCTGGAGCTTCTGTGCTACCTTGGGTTTGTGCCTTTGCAGAGCTATCAGCTCGAACGAACACGCCCTTCTTGCCATATTGCCACGTGGTTGTCACTGTATCGTAAATGAAATAGCTTGTTCCAGAACCTGGGTCACCGTTAGGTGTTCCACTCGGATTCCACTGACAGCCAGTATTCACACCGAGGCAGTTCAGAGCAGGTGTTGAAAGACCACGTCCCTTGTAGTTAGTTGCCTGAACACCCCAGAACAAAGGAACTGCTGATACATTCGTAAGAGCAGTTGCGCTCAGAGAGTGGAGAAGTCCGTTCATGTTCAGTCCAACATCAGCTGGTGAAATCGTAGTCGAGTACGTATCTCCAGCAAGTGTTTTGACTGTCGCGCCAGGCATTGTGTAAAGCTGGAAGTTCTTCATGTACGGCTGTAATGAGGTTCCCCAGAATGTAGAAGCCTGTCCGATTCGCTCGGGCAAGTTCCACGGCGCTGTTGTAACCGAACCTGCCGGAACTGGGTGGAACCCGTTGAAGTATGTACCATCAGGTCGCGAAGTCACAGCGAGCGGGAAGTTGTCATCGTAATCTGCAAGATAGATGTTCGATGCTGTACCAGTTTGTTTCAAGTTGCTGATGTGCTGAGTTTTCTTCGCCGCGAGTTTCGCTTGTGCGAAAACCGGGAACAAGATAGCAGCGAGAATTGCGATGATCGCGATAACGACCAGCAGTTCGATAAGCGTGAATGCTTTTTTCATTTTTATAGCTGTCTCCAAATTTGACTTGTCTGAGTTCGCTCATTCAAGCCAAGATGATTGCGGGAGCGAAGTTGTAATCTCCGTTCCGTCTGAGTAGTATGGCGCAACTTCTGGGCCTATGTTCCCTAATTTTGAACTTTCCGACTATTTATTCACAAAAAACCCTGCCATGTAGAGAACTGCGGATCGACATTTGGTTCAGTTTGAATCGGTTTTTAGATACGTGTTGAAGGGGCGATGTTGAGCTAACTCGTATCCTCCGCTTGACGAATCGCGATGATCATGCACTTTTTCTAGCGCGACTACAGATATTAGGAAAATGTGGGGAAAGAAAGTAAACTTCTTTTCAATGGTCAAATGGGCACTTTAGGAGAAGTAAAGGTCGTGTTCCTCGTATCGCTCAAAATTGTCGCCATTCAGCCGAATGACTGAATGGCGACTGGGCCGCGATGCTTAAGACGGTTGTCGCAAAATTTGCAGCAATAGCTTATTTGCCTAAGCCACCACCGTCTCCGGCATTAGCCGGTTGTTCGCTTTGGATTGCCGACTCTGAGGTTGCGGTCATCCCGTTGTCGTTAGATGTGGGTGGCGGAGTATTTGCGTCTTTGGTTGACATTTCATCTCCACCTGATGCGCACCCGATGAGGGTGAGAGCAGCGGCAATTGCGGCAATTGTGAGTTGTGCTCTTACTTTTTTCATTACGGTCGATCCAGGTCGGGTCGGAATGCACAGTGATATGCAGTTGTTGCTCCAGGCAATGTGCAGACCGAGGTTGTGCTTGTGGCACCGAAGGTTCCGTCAGCATTCAGGTTGACGAATGGGTGGCGAAGGTTGACCCCTTCTGATGCATTTGCCATTCCTCGACCGAAGTTGATGAACTTGGTAGAAGTGTCTGCGTTGGTTACGATCACGCCTTGCTTGAACGCCCATTGGGTGGGGCCCCAATATCCGAACTGGCTACCGAGGGCGACGTTAGCTCCAGTTTGTGCTGGGCCCGTCGGGTTGAATCGGCATGGGCCGGTTGCATTGCAGATGAGTCGGGGGTTCGATCGAGCGAGGCCCATGACTTGAACTTTTCCATAACCTTGCCATAGGAGTGGGGTGGTTGACACCGAGTTAACGGCTGTCTGCGAGTAATGACTCAGGAGACCGTTGAACTGGAAATTTGCATTTCGTTGTCGCGGTGCACCGGCGGCGGGATTCTGAGCGATCCCTGCAACGTTGGTTGGGCTCGAGGTTTGAAGGATCTCGTAGTTCTTCATGTACGGATAGATCGCGTTTGACCATCCGATAGAATCTTCTGCATCGAGGTATCCGGTTGTCGGATTTGCAGATCCGTTGGGATAAGAGAATCCAAAATTCCACCAGTAGCGCTCTGTGGCACCGGTAACGTATGCGTAGGCAGACGGGAAGTTGTCATCGTAGTCGGCCGTGTAGATTTGGAATGCCGTTCCGGTTTGCTTCATTCCGCTCGTTGTTGAGATTTGCTTTGCAGCTTCTTTGGCTTGGGCAAAGACGGGGAAAAGGATCGCAGCAAGGATTGCAATAATTGCGATTACGACCAGCAGTTCGATTAATGTGAATGCTTTTTTCATTGTAATGAGTGCTCCATTTGCATTTGGCGACGGGCCAAACGCAAAAAAGACAGCACTTCCAAGGTTTGCGCCTGGAAGCGACTGTCTCCAATGGGGATTACTTCATCGGGCAACTATTGAGTTCCCTAAAAACTGAGTTTTCCACCGCGTGATATCGTTGATTTTTGTATGAGCTACTAAAGTTGAACTTGAAGACTAAATAAAGATTGTAATGTTGAACCTAAAGTCAGATATTTTCCTTATACTACTGTTGCCGAGCAGTATGTTTGGATTTTTGGAAGGTTGTTCGGCAGCTCACGTTTCATGAACTGCCGAACAGGTGTAACTATCTAGTCTGTTCTATCGGGTCGGAAGTAGCACCAAGCATTGCCAGCACCCTGACCATTGAATGTTGAATCGCATGCCCAGAGGCTTTGTGCAATTCCAGTACCAGGAGCTACGGCTGCCCAAGGATCAAGCAACTTGCCGCCCCATGCAACAAAGGCTGGGCTTTCTGTGGAACCTTGGTTCAAGGCTTTTGTTGACGAGTCTGCCCTTACGACGACACCCTTTTTGCCATATTGCCAAGTTGTGTACTGGGTTGTACTGTAAACGTAGTATCCAGCGTGGCTTGAACCTGCTGTTCCGTTTGGGGCTCCACCAGGATTGAATTGACATTCCGTATTAGCACCTTCACATAACATAGCGGGCGTTGAGAGCCCGCGGCCCGTGAAATTGATTGATTGAACGTTCCAGAAAAGGGGCACAGCCGATTGATTCTGTATTGAAGTTGATGAATAGGTATGGAGATACCCATTCATTGTCAAGCCCATTTGGGCGGGTTTGACCGCCGCATTAAAAGTTTCACCTGCAACAGTGTTGACCTTCGGGGCACCTGGTTGTTCGAACAATTGCAGATTCTTCATGTATGGCTGCATAGAGTTCGCCCAGAAGTTGGTCGCCATCGCAATCCGCTCAGGAGTATTCCACGGAGCGGTTGTGATTGCGTTCGCTGGAACCGGGTGAACCCCACCGTAGAACCACGTTCCGACTACAGGACGTCTTACCATTGCCTGTGGAAAGAGATCGTCGTAGTCAGCCATGTAGATTTGGGCGGCTGTTCCTGTTTGCTTGTAGTTGCTGATGTGTTGAGTTTTCTTTGCCGCGAGTTTCGCTTGGGCGAAAACCGGGAATAAGATTGCAGCGAGGATTGCGATGATCGCGATTACGACCAACAGTTCGATTAATGTGAATGCACGTTTCATGATAAGTGAACTCCAGTTTCCGATTTATATAAATCAGCAGAGTGATGGGCAGCATCCTCAACAAAACGCTTGGAAAATCTGCCTGCTTAAAGTATGCGATAGGCATTGAGGCCCACCAAATCTAAAAGCTGAACTCCTCTATATAGCTAGGTTCAATTAGGTTCAATGACTTGAACACGTTGGGTGGGCCTAAATGCCTAAAATTGGGAAATTCATACTAGGAAAATGAACGATTTAAACCTCATGTATTTTCAGTCTGATTTTGTATGACGGGTATTCAATATAAATCACCCCTGAATACTCAATAAAGTTGGTGTTCAGGGGTGATTTATATCGCCTTATATTGGGGGGAGATTTTATCGACCGGAAACGTCGGTGCTGCCGGTTTTGCCTTCGAAGCTTTCACCGGCGTGTGGCATTTGAACGTCTTCGATGGCGGGGCCTTCGGTTCCGGCGTGGAAGACGACATCTTCTCCACCGAGGGGGACTTCTTTGCGGAGGGGGTAGCCGACCCAGTCATCGGGCAGGAGGAACCGTTCGTTGGGGATGGGTTCGTTGCCTTCAAAGATCACGCCGTAGAGATCTTGAATTTCTCGTTCGGGGTATTCGGCACCGAGGAAAATGTGTTTGAGGGTGGGGATTGTTTCGCCGTCGTTAACTGCGACTTTGATGAAAAGTCTTTGGTTGAGACTGGTGGAGTAGAGGTTATAGACGACTTCGAACCGGCCGTCGAGGTCGCGGGGGTGGGGCCATGCGGAGTAATCGACGCCGAGGCATTCGACAAAGTAATCGTATTTTGTGGACTCATCATTTTTGAGTGCTTCAACTATCGTTGGGAGGTCGGAAGGCTTTATACATATGTAGTCATCACCACGGTTGACGAACTGCTTGATGATTTTTTGGCTGAACTTTTTGTTGAGGAGTTCAAGGTCGGGTCGGGTTACTTCAGTGCTCATTGTGGTGTGCGATTAGGATTGGAGTTCAGGGTTTGTGACCGGTGCAGTAGCGGCAACGGGGGTTGAATTGACGAGCTTTTCTGGGGCGAGGGAGGTGGATTCATCCCAATCAATTGCTTTGACGCGGAATACATAGATGAGGCCGACGATCCAAATGCCGAGATAAACGGCCATATCGATGGCAGTGAAAATTTGGTAATCGAGTGGAGCATTTTTGAAAACGCTGATCCAGGGCCAAAGGAAGACGACTTCAATGTCGAAAAGGACAAAGAGGATTGCGACGAGATAAAACTTAATGGGGACTCGTTCGAATGCATCGCCGAGAGGGGCGACACCGCATTCGTAGGGTGATTGTTTGTAGCTTGTGATGCGTTTTGGGCCAAGCACCCAACTGAGTGTGACCATGGCGGTGCAGACCACAGCAGCCGCACCCATCATCATCAGAATCGGTAGATAATCCCCGAGCATGATTCGATGTTACCAGGCGTAGTAACGGGGGAAGTAAACTTGACCCTGATGACGATCAAAGAAGCCTTAGAAAGAATTATAGATGGGGGGAATTTGACCCGCGAAGATGCGGAGCAGGTGATGTCATTTTTAATGATTGGTGAAGTTCACCATGGAGTGGTGGGCGGTTTTTTGGTAGGGATGCAGGTGAAGGGGATCACGGGGGAAGAGCTTGCAGGATTGGCGAGCGGGATGCGTCGCCACGCTGTTCAGTATGACTTTGAAGTGGAAAACTTGGTTGATACTTGCGGGACAGGGGGCGGTCGACCAACCTTTAACTTGAGCACAGGCGCGGCGATTTTAGCGGCGGCGGCGGGGGCAAAGGTTGCAAAACACGGGAATCGGGCAGTTACGAGTATTTGCGGAAGTGTTGATGTTTTGGAAGCGATGGGGATTGCGGTTGAAGGAAGTTTGGAAGAGCAAAAAAAGCGGCTGGAGGAAACAGGGCTTTCGTTTTTATATGCTCCGAAACATCATCCGGCGGTTCGTCATGTGGCACCAGTGCGAAAAGCTTTGGGAGTTCGGACATTTTTCAATTTGCTTGGCCCGTTGGCGAATCCGGCGGGGGCGAAACGTCAGCTCGTGGGGGTTTTTGATCGGAAAATGATGGATCCGGTTGCGGAGGCGCTCATGAGTTTGGGGGTTGAACATGCATTTGTTGTGCATGGTGAAGATGGGCTCGATGAAGTGACCCCGTGTGCGGGCACGGAATTTCGTGAGATTAAGAATGGTCAGATCAATTCGGGTCGGTGGACAATGGAGCATTTCGGGATGGACGAATTGCCAGCTTCGGCTTTGGATCAGGGTGATGGAATAGAAGCGAACGCGGCGATTTTGCGAGAAGCATTGAGCGATTCATCGAGTGAGCGGTCGGCGGCTTTGATCCCGAATACGGCAGTGACGTTAGTGTTGGCTGGACTGGCAGCGGATGTTCGACAGGGGGCTGAACTGGCACGGTCGGCGGTGGCGAGCGGTGAAGCGGAGCGTTTGTTGGTGAAATTGGCGGAATAGATGACGATTTTAGAAGAGATATTTGCGGCGAAGCGCGCCCGGGTTGCTTCTGTAAAAGGTGCGCGCTTAGCGGAAATCAAATCGGCGGCGCGAGACGGGGATGCAGTTCGAGGATTTTCGGCTGTGTTGGAGGCGAGTTTGCATCGGCCGTCGTTGATTGCGGAAGTAAAGCGGATGAGCCCGAGTCAGGGGGCGATTCGCGAGAACTTTGATGCGGTTGAAGTCGCAAGGGCTTATCAGGGTGTTGGCGTTGATTGTCTGAGTGTTTTGACCGATGAAAAGTGGTTTGGTGGGTGTGAGGATTATTTTAGAGCGGTGAGGTCGGCAGTTGATTTGCCGATGTTACGGAAAGACTTTGTGGTTGACGAGTTCGATGTTTTTGAGTCTCGGGCGATGGGAGCGGATGCGATTTTGCTTATTGTTGCGGGCTTGAGTTTGGGGCAACTCGAGTGTTTTCAAGGGTTGGCTTGGGAGTTGGGAATGGATGTGTTGGTGGAGGTTCATACGGCTACGGAGGCGGAAGTGGCATTGGCGATGGGGGCGAAAATGATCGGGGTAAATAATCGAGACTTGCATTCATTTGGAGAGAATTTGGGGACGACTGAGGAGATTTTGCCGAAGCTTGGCAAAGAGACTTTGCTGGTGAGTGAGAGTTCATTGAAGAATTTTGAAGACGTCTCTCGAGTGGGGAACGCGGGGGTTCGGTCTGTATTGATTGGTACAGCTTTTTGCCGTGAAGATGATATAAATGGGGCGGTTCGGCGGATCATGGGGTGGAATTGATATGTGGCGAGTGAAGGTGTGTGGACTGACAAATATTGAGGATGCGGAGTTTGCTTGGGAGGAAGGGGCAGATGCATTAGGCTTTGTTTTGGAGCCAAGTAGTCCGCGGTGTTTGACAGATTTTTCTGTGGTCGCTTTTCCATTTGAGGGCGTGAAAAAAGTGAGTGTTTTTGGAGAGTATATGGCGGATGAGGATTTGGGGAGTTTTAATGTTGTTCAAGCGATTGGCGCGGATCAAGGGGTGGGGAAGTCGTGGATGCCGGTTTTTCGGCCGAAAGCAGGGCAGCCGGTTGAAGAATGGTTGGCAGACACCTTGGGTTGGGAATGGTGTTTGCTTGATCCATTTCATGCGGGGTTGGGGGGCGGAACGGGGGAGCGGCTTGACTGGGATTTGGCGGCAGATTTTGTTCAGCGGTTTGAGGGCCAGGTGATTTTGGCGGGAGGTTTGAATTCTGATAATGTTGCGGAGGCAGTTGAACGGGTTCGTCCGTTTGGGGTGGATGCAAGTAGTGGCTTGGAGATCGAGCCGGGTGTTAAGGATCCATCACTGGTTGCGGGATATGTTTCGGGAGCTTGGGAGGCTCTGCGCCGGGTTCATGGAGAAGGAATTAATTGACCCTGCGGCTGGGGGAAATTTTCAAGATTCCGCCTCAATAGAACTTTCAAGCAATCGGTGATATCGTCACTCTTTGACACCATTTTTTATTGTTTTTGATATTTATTGATAGATTGGGCACGGTTGGCGAATTTGTTGCGTTATGGTTTCTTGGAGCGGGCACTTGGCAGTACCGCTCTTCATTTGCGTTGGTATAATCGCATCGCAATTTTCCCTGGAGGCTTGTGTCTTTTGAACCTGGCAATTGAAACTAAGAACTTAACAAAGACCTACAAAACGAGTTCGGGCCCACAAAGTGTGGTCAAGGATTTGGATTTGCAGGTTGAACGTGGCGAAATTTTTGGATTTCTTGGCCCTAACGGGGCAGGAAAGACGACGACGATCAAGATTCTGCTTGGAATTATTGACAGCACGAGCGGTGAAGCGAGTGTTCTTGGTAATCCAGCGGGAGATATTGAGAGTCACCGCAAGCTCAGCTATTTGCCTGAGAAGCCTTACTACTACGAGCACATGACAGGGATGGAAATCACCCAGTTTTATGCGAGTTTGTTTGGCATCAAGGATCGCGAGCTTTGCGAACGCCTTCTGAATCGCGTTAACTTGGGCAACGATATGAATCGCCCGATTTCGCAATATTCGAAAGGGATGCAGCAACGGGTTGGTTTGGCGCAGAGTCTTTTGAATGACCCTGAATTGCTCTTTTTGGATGAGCCGACGGGTGGTCTTGACCCGATTGCGCACATTGAAATTCGCGACTTGATTTTGAAGTTCCGCGATGAAGGGCGAACAGTTTTTATCAGTTCGCACGAGTTGAGCGACGTTGAGCGAATTTGCGACCGAGTTGCAATTATCAACAAGGGTGAAATGGTTCATCAAGGTCGTTTGGATCAATTGCTGAGTGGTGGTCGAATTGAGATCACGGCAGACAATGTTTCGGAAGAGCTTTCGGCGAAATTGCGCAATGACGAATCGACGGTCAGCTTTAAGGCGGGTCGATTGATTGCGGACATTCCGGACAGCATGAAGCCGGGCGAAGTTATTGACGCTATTCGCGCAGCGGGCGGCGAAGTGGTCAGCATTATTCCGCGACGCAAACGATTGGAAGACTTGTTCCTTGAATCGGTTGCGGGTGATAACGTGATTAAGGGTCGTAAGTTGAGCAAGATGACGGATGATCATGACGATCACGTTGGAAGCGGGACGGCGACAACAACTGAGGAAGAGGTGAGTTCGTGAACGCAGTACTTTCGATTGCAAAAACGACGATTGGTGAAGCGATTCGCCGACGGGTTTTGCTGGTCATTTTGTTGATCGGCGTTTTGTTCTTGGTCATTGCTCCTGGTTTGAGTGTTCTTTCGGCGCGGCAAAACTACACGGTTTTGACAAGTTTTACGCTGGGGATCATTCAGTTGACGAGTGCGGTCATCGCGATTGTTTTGACCGTTTATCTTCTGCCGAACGAAGTTGAGCGAAGGACGATCTACACGATTTTGAGTAAGCCGGTTTACCGATGGCACTTCTTGCTGGGCAAGTATTTGGGTGCGGTTGGGGCATTGGCGATGATGATGCTTTTGATGTCGACAGTTCTTGTTTTGGTCTTTAAGATCATGCAACGAGATGCTTCGATGGAAGACGTCATGCGATTGGCCACGGCGCCGATCTTCTTCTTTGTTCAGATGAGTTTGCTGGCAGCGGTTGCGATGTTCTTCTCAACCTTTGTTTCACCGATTGTTAACATCTTCCTTTCGGGGGGTGTTTATTTGATCGGAACGTTGTTTAGCCCGGTTTTCCAGGATTTGAGCAACAACAAGAATTTGTCTCCGGCGGTGAAGGGTGCGGCAACTTTGGTTCACACAGTTGTCCCGAACTTTGCTCAGTACAACATTCAAAGCGGAATTATCAATCGTGGTCCGGAACTCCGGTCGGTTGAACTTTATTACGCGACGATTGTTGGTTACGCGCTCATTTACATCACGGTGTTTTTGATTGCGGGAATGATGGTTTTTGACCGTAAGGAAGTATAACGATGCGTTTGAAGCGAACTCCATTACTTGCTTCGATTGTTGCCTTGGTGGCAGTCGGTGGCGTCTTGAATCGGACTGCCTATCCGATTTGGGTGAGCAACTATTCGCCTCGGGTTGATGCGGATATTAGTGGATTGCAAGCAGACCAGTTGCTGATTGCGTTGGCGGGTTTCCGTGAGATGGTTGCAGGGATTCTTTGGGTTCGAGCGGATACGTTCTTTGATGAAGGGAACTACGATGCGATCCTCCCGATTATTCGGGTTGTGACGATGCTTGACCCGAAGCAGATTGACGTTTATGCGACGGGGATGTGGCACATTGCTTACAACTTCACGGATGAGCAGAATCGTTCGGATCGCCGCTATATTCCGAGTGCTTTGGCGCTGGGTTCAGAAGGGGCTCGGAACAACGATTACACGTATGAGTTGTTCTTTGAAACGGGCTGGCTTTGGTACCACAAGATTGACGACGATTATGATAACGCTGTTGATTGGTGGGAGCAGGCGACTGAACGCAAGGACATGCAAGTTGCTCGTAAGAACATCTTGGCGATGGCTTATTTGCGTGCAGGCAAGTTTGATGAAGCGATTGACCATTACGAAGGTTTGCTGGCAAATGCCCAAGCCGAGTTGAAGAAGAACCCGAATGAATTTGCGAATCGACAGAATGTTGATACGCTTGAAGGGAACTTGGACAACTTGCTTGTCCGACTAGCGCAACGTGGAAATTTTGCAATAAAGGGTGGCTACTACGATCAGTGGAGCTACGATACGCGACCTCCTTACGATGTTGGTTTCTCGGCTCAGGTAACCGTTGAAGACTCAAAGGTTCTTCGGGTTGAAGGAACTTGGGGAGTTCAACCGGTTGGAACTCGGGTTCGCATTGTATTGCGGGATCGTGACTATGCAAGTGGTCGTCCGGCGGCAATGGTATGGGCTCGATCGAATCAGGTTGATCTTGATCCGGAAAAGAACGTGACCTTTATGCAGGATGGTTTGTTTGTTAAAAATCAAGCATTCTTCCGCCGGGTGGATATGTCTCGCGACCCAACGATGTATCCGTTCAGTTCGGACAATTACGTGGTTGAGTTCTATTACAATCCGCGATCTGGCCCGCCGCACATTCAAGACCGATTTGGATATAGCGGAGAAGGTTTGACGGATAAGAACTATTTGAACACAGAGGTTCGAGAAGGTCAGCGAGTGATTTTCGCATCGCTTGAACTGACACGTGACCAGTTGCTTCGACAAGGCGAGTGGTCAACGAAAGTACCGATTGTGCGAACGAAAGGTTATGTTGCGACGGGTTCACGCCAGACGGACGAAGTGATTAACGTTCCTGGTTTGCGAAACGAACCTGAACCGACTGAGTAGTTTTTGCGGGTCAGGTGTTAGGTTCTGGCGGAAGGGCGGTTTGCTCTTTCGCCGGGATCTGTACGGCAGAAATCCGGTGAACTCCGCCAGGGTCGGAAGGCAGCAACGGTAGCCAGAGGACTGGGTGTTACAGATATCCCGGCACCTGACTTTTCCCTTTTCATCCCTACTTTGCGGGTTGATTTTCAAGTAAAACTGGGGTGAGATTGATTTGAGTTACCAGGCACTTTTTCGCAAATATCGGAGTCAGAATTTTGACGAATTGGTGGGTCAGGAGCATATTGTTCAGACCTTGCGGAATGCGATATCGCGGGGCAAGATTTCTCAGGCTTATTTGTTTACCGGGCCAAGAGGGACGGGAAAGACTTCGACTGCTCGGCTGTTGGCGAAGGCGTTGAACTGTACAGGTGGTCCGAGTGCAGACATTCCGCCGGATTGTCCGATTTGTGCAGAAATTGCGGCGGGAAGCTGCATGGATGTTGTGGAGATGGACGCGGCGAGTGAGTCGGGCGTTCAGCAAGTTCGCGAGCATATTGTTGAGGCGAGCGAGTATCAGCCGACGATGTGTAAGTATCGAATTTTTATTATTGACGAAGTTCACGATTTGAGCCGTCAGGCGTTTGATGCGCTTTTGAAAACGATTGAAGAGCCGCCAGCGCACGTTATTTTTATTTTGGCGACGACGGAATTTCATAAGGTTCCGCCGACGATTCGAAGCCGATGCCAGAAGTATGAGTTTCATCGGGGATCGATTGCGAATTTGGTGAAGCGACTGAATTATGTGATTGAGCAGGAGGGTTTGACGGCGGAACCGGCGGCGGTTACGGCGATTGCTCGGTTGAGTGACGGGGGATATCGCGATGCGTTGACATTGTTGGAGCAGGCAGCGGTGACGATGGAGGGGACATTGACGCTGGCCCACGTTTATGACCAGCTTGGTTTGATTAGCGATGAAGTGACGGATGAATTGCTTCAGGCGATGACGAGGGGGGATTTGACCGCGGTTATGGGGACGCTGGACGGGATTTATCAGCGGGGCCGCGATCCGCAGGCGATTTTGGAGAGCATGATGTACCGGTTGAGTGATTTGACTCGGGCGTTGCTTTCGGCGGGTGGGGGTACTGGTGATTCGGCGGTTGAGGCGGGTTTGACGGCGACAGCGGCGAGGATGGGGCAGGATGTTTTGCTCCGGCTCCGGGCGGAGGTTGCGAGCCGGCACAAGGCGGTGAAGGAAGTGACGATTCCCCGGGTTTGGTTGGAAGCGGAGTTTTTGAAGATTGCTTTGGAACTCCATTCTCCGAAGGCCGCGGCACCAGTCAAGGCTCCGGTTAAAGAGGCTCCTTTGACTCAGCAGAATGTGACGGCTCCGGTGGAGAACGTTGTGCGTGAGCCAGAGGTGAAGGCGGCGGTAGCGGTTGAAGAGAAGCCAGTCGCAGTTGAACCGGTGGCCGTTGAAGAGCCGCAATCTCCGATAGTGAATGATGCCCCGGCGGACGTCAGTGTGGATGGGGTTTGGCAACGTGTTGTTAAAGATATGGCGGGGATATCAAAGGCGGCGGCGATTCATTTGGTGGGAAGTAAGGGGGTTTCGCAGTCCGGGAATCATGTGACGATTTCGTTTAAGACTTTAATGAATGCGGATTGGGTCAATGCGAAGACACCGCTTGTGAAAGCGATTCGGGATTCTTGGCAGAAGCATTCGGGCGAAGAGGTTAATTTTGAGTTTATTGCTGGCCCAAAGACGGAGAAATCGGCGGCACCGATGGAAGGCGTTTCGGTAGAATCTAGTTTAGAAGGTGACCGTCTTGCCGAGGCAGCCAAGCGAATTTTTGGTACGGCAGATGGGGATGCGGAAAACACGGTATGAAACTCCCGAAGAATTTTGGTGGACAGAGCATGGGCGGCATGATGCAACAAGCCCAACAGGCGATGGCGCGTGCTCAGAACTTGGATGCTGAACTGGCAGCCGAACGATTTGACATCGAAAAGAATGGTGTTAAGTGCACGTTCAACGGTTTGGGTGAGCTGCAAGGTTTGAAGATTGACCCGAAGATGGTTGATCCAGATGACATTGAGCTTTTGGAAGATATGATTGTGGCGGCGATTAAGGACGGCTTTGCACGGGCGACGGAAGAGCGCGATGCGAAGGTTCAAGAGATCATGCCGAACGTTCCGGGTCTGGATAAGCTCGGACTTTAAGATATGCAGTTTGCCCGCCCGCTGGCGGAGTTGATTGCTCAGCTTGAGAAATTGCCAGGAGTTGGTCCGAAATCGGCTCAACGACTGGCTTTTCATATTTTAAGGATGGCGGAAGATGATGTTCGTCGTCTGAGTGAAAGCTTGGTTGTAGCGAAGCGATCGTTGCGGCTGTGCGAAGTTTGTCAGAATATTAGTGAGGGGCTTAAGTGTGAAATTTGTGCCGATCCGCGACGGACAGAAGACGTGATTTGTGTTGTTGGTGAGCCGAGGGATATTACGGCGATGGAGCGGCTGAATGAGTTTCGGGGTAAGTATCATGTATTGCACGGGCTGTTGAATCCAATTGAGCAGATTGGGCCAGAGCAGTTGAAGGTTCGGGAGCTGATTCAGCGATTGGCGAGTGATGTGACCGAGGTGATCATTGCGACGAATCCGACGGTCGAAGGTGATACGACTGCGTTTTATTTGGCTCGTTTGATAAAGCCACTGGAGATTAAGGTGACACGTTTGGCGCATGGAATGCCGGTGGGGGGAGAACTGGATTATGCGGATACGGCGACGCTTTTGAGTGCTTTGGAGTACAGAAGGGAAATTTGATATGAAGATCTGCGTTATTGGTGGTGGTGGACGAGAACACGCTTTGTGTTGGAAGTTTGCCGATGAGGGGCATGAGGTTTTTTGTGCGCCAGGCAATCCTGGGATTGCGGAAATAGCGGAAGTTGCCAGCCACGCAGTGAATGATCGTAAGGCGATTTTGGATTGGGCAAATGCGGTAAAGCCTGACCTGGTGGTGGTTGGACCAGAGGATCCGCTTATTGCGGGGATGGCAGATATGTTCCGGGAGAATGGGTTTTCGGTTTTTGGTCCGGGGCAGGGGGCAGCTAGACTTGAGGGAAGTAAAGCGTTTAGCAAAGACATGATGAAGCGGGCGGGGATCCCGACGGCGAAATATCAGTCGTTTAGTGATCCGGTAGCGGCGCGGGATTATGCTTCGGCGGAATTTGCGGCAGGTCGCCCGGTTGTGGTGAAGGCTAGTGGAGCGGCATTGGGGAAAGGGGCGATTGTTTGCAATTCGGTTGAAGAGGCGCATGCTTCGATTGATTCAATGCTTGTCGCGATGGATTTGGGCGAAGCGGGTCGGACGATTGTTTTGGAAGAGCGGCTAGATGGTCGTGAATTTTCGTTGCTGACATTGGTGAGCGGGACGGAGATTTTAAGTTTGCCGGTGGCGCAGGATTACAAACGGATTGGCGACGGGGATGAGGGTCCGAATACGGGCGGCATGGGAACCTATTCGCCGGTGGAATGGGTTTCGGACGAGCTGGTGCGGGAGACGGAGGATGCGGTTGTTCGTCCGATTTTGGCTTCGCTGGCCGAGCTTGATATTGATTATCGCGGGGTGCTTTTCAGTGGTGTTATGCTTGCGGATGGGGTGCCTTATTGCTTGGAATACAATGTGCGATTTGGCGATCCGGAGACGCAGAGTGTTTTGCGGCGACTGGGTGACGGCTTTGCGGATGCGCTGTTGGCTTGTGCGAAAGGTGAGTCAATCCCGGCGATTCCGGTTTTGGATGAGGCGGTGTGTACGGTTGTGGTGGCGAGTGAGGGGTATCCGGGAGAATATGAGAAAGGGCACTTGATTGAGATTCGGGAAGTTCTGGATGGGGTCCAGGTTTTCCATGCGGGCACTCGGATGGTGGGGGAGGAT
>Ga0209066_10002344_pt1 | contig 23076 bp, 24 predicted proteins | sample All_14_2_FD_187198 | JGI IMG/M metagenome (GOLD analysis project Ga0209066, IMG submission 187198) | Freshwater microbial communities in response to fracking from Pennsylvania, USA - Allegheny Zone_MetaG_DW_15 (SPAdes) (version 2) ... | reverse complement strand
TGTACGAGATCGTGCAGGAAGAGACCGGCCCGCGCCTGCAGATCAACGCGCAGAACTGCGTGCACTGCAAGACCTGCGACATCAAGGACCCGACGCAGAACATCAACTGGGTCGTGCCGCAGGGCGGCGAAGGGCCGATTTATCAGGGGATGTGAGCCGTCTGTTCGTCCCAGGGCGACCGTGCTGCTGTGGTGTTGGCAGTATCGCCTTGGGCGAAGCGATCAGCGCACCGAGTCTGGACGATCCACGATCTGTTGATAGACGTATGCGTTCAACAACATCGCATCATGCGGATCGGTTTTGGTGAATTTGAGTCCATAGCTTTGCACTGGCGTGCCGTTGCTGGCTTCCGTGCGATGGCTGACGATGCTGCCTTCGACCTCCACTTCGACGCGGTTGCCGTGCAGAGTGAGTGGCACGCTCAGGCGCAGCGGATGAGTGGCATCGAATGTCTGACTGGACGAAATCAGCGCGCCCAGCCCGCTGAGATCCACGACCTGTGCGGTGGCAGGCTCCGTCTGTGCGGGCGTGCTTGCGATGATCCTGGCTTCGAGTTCGGTCCTGACGCGGTGCGACTGGCGCACTGATCGGCCGAAAACAGCGTCCGGGAAGGACAGGTGTACGTAGTCGAAGGGGAGTCGACACACGCGCGTGATGATGGCTCGAAACGCGTAGGCGTTCACCCCTGAAAACCCCCGCACCAGGACAATGTCACTTTCGACGAGATCCAGGCGGCGCCCGCCCAGCGTGGGCGCCGTCACGATGATGGACCGATCTTTCAGGTATCCCAGCAGCTTGACGTAGGCTTTTTTCGACTTGAGCGGGACGCCACAATCGAGCTGTAATGCGTCGCCGATGGCCGGGCGCATGTCAAGCAAGGTGGTGCGGTCGAGCTGAGCAGCCGCTTTGCTTTGTGCGCCCGGCGCGGGGCTTTCTGCCGCGCTGCGGGTATCGGGCGATGTTGTTGCGGAACTCATGACACACCCTTTATGGACGTGCCGCGATTGTATGTCGCTCCCGTGGGTTGAAAAACCCTCTTCGAGACGTAATCGCACGAACAGCAATGTATAAAACACATTAAATGTAAAAAACAACAAAAACATATGTTTGTGATTTTTTACACGCCGATCTGCTTGCTTTCGATGGGCGAGGCTGAGCCGCTCGTGGTCAAATGAAGCTCTGCCGTTATTGATCGGATTTCAACGTCCGACGACAAAACGGCCCATACCAGGGGAAGTTTCATGTCTTCGTTGCCGGTCCGGCGCCAATCCGTTTCGCACCCCCCTGCTGCCTGGGACGCACAGACTGGCGAGCTAAAAGGTGGATTCCTGGACGGACGGTTACCGCTGATCCTGATCGTCGTGCTGGCGCTGGCCTTGGTGATCGCCTTGTGGGCGGCTGTGATCTACAAGACCGACAGCAATCGCCAGCAGGTTGAAGAGTCGATTCGGCGCGACACGATGAACCTCGCGCGTGCGTTCGAGGAACACACCGTGCGCACCTTGCGCAGCGTCGATCAGGCCTTGCTGTTCGTGAAGTTTCAATACGAAAAGATCGGTGATCGTCTCGATATCGCGGAGGCGGTGCAGGGCGGCATGATCATCAGCAACTTGTTCAATCAGGTTGGAGTGATCAATGCCGAAGGGATTTATCACCTGTCCAACATTCCCAATTTCAATCGTGTCGACCTGAAGGATCGCGAGCACTTCCGCGTTCACGTCGACGCCGACAGCAAGAGCTTCTTTGTCAGCAAACCCGTGCTGGGGCGGGCTACGGGCAAGTGGTCCCTGCAACTCACGCGACGCATCAACCGTCCGGATGGCCGCTTTGGTGGTGTTGCGGTGATCTCGGTCGATCCCTTCTATTTCACGAGTTTCTACAACGATGTGGATCTGGGGCGGAACGGTGTCGTGACGCTGGTCGGGCTGGACGGCATCGTGCGTGCCCGCCGTGCAGGGGACACGATGGAGGTTGGTCAGGATCTGTCGCGCTCGAAACTACTCGATCTGGTGAAACAATCCGACGCCGGGCATTACATCGCAAAAAGCGTTGTCGATGGCGTCGAGCGGGGCGTGAGCTACCGCAAGCTCAAGGATCTGCCGCTGGTCGTTGTCGTCGGTGTCGAGCGCGTGGCGGCGATGGCCGATTTCGAGGCGCGTCGGCTTGCGTACTTGCGATTCGCGTCCGTCATGACGTTCGTCATTGCCGCGTTCTGTCTGCTGTCGGTCGGTCTTTTGACGCGGCAGCGACGCATCGCACAGCACCTGCGGGAAAGCCAGGCCCGCGCAGAGTCTGCGAACAGGCTCAAATCGGAGTTCCTCGCATCGGTGTCGCACGAGTTGCGCACGCCGCTCAACGGCATCATGGGTTATGCGGAACTCCTCAAGGTCACCGCCACCGACGACGAGCCGCGCGAATATGCGCAGACTATTCTCAGCAGCAGTCAGCACCTGCTCGAGTTGGTGAACTCCATCCTCGATCTGGCGCGTGTCGAAGCGGGCGAGATGCGGCTGAAGCTTGGCGACGAGAAGGTTTCTGCGCTCGTCTCCGAGGTGCGGTCGCGTTACCTGCCGGTGGCGGTGGGCAAAGGGCTGACACTGAACGCGACAGGGCCCGCCGATCCGGAATGGACGATCCGCTGCGACCATACGCGTGTGGTGCAGATCCTCAATAACCTGGTCCACAACGCACTGAAATTTACCGATACGGGTTTCGTGCGCATCGAGGCGCGTGCAGAGGGCGATCGTTGCGTCTTCGAGGTCAGCGATAGCGGCTGTGGGATCGATGCCGACATGCACGAACTCATCTTCGAGCGATTCCGCCAGGCGGACAATTTCGAAACGCGTGCCCATGGTGGCGCCGGGCTGGGCTTGGCGCTCTGCCGCGAACTGGCCGAGTTGATGGGCGGGGACATCAGCGTGCGCTCTGCCCGCGGACAGGGCAGCACGTTCCGTTTATCGATTCCGGCATCCCCTGTCGAAGACGGAGCGTGACGCCGCTGAGCCTTTCAGTGGATACCCAGCACCTTGGGTGTCAGTTCCTGCAGCAACTGCAACATGGCTTGCTGGGTGCTGGTGCTGGGGCGGCGTGAGCTGAACGCCAGGGCCAGTTTTGAATGCAGGCCGGGCTGGCTGATGGGGCGCGTCGAAAACAGTTCCGGGCGGGTGGCGGTCATCACCGCATTGCGCGACAGCACCGCATAGCCCGCACCGTCGGCCACCAGGTCGAGAATCGCCGGCACGCCATCGATCTCGAGCTCGATGTTCGGATGCAGGCCGAGATTGCCCAGCGCTGTTTCCACCAGCATGCGGATCGTGTTGGGGCGGCTCGGGATCACCAGCGGCTGGTGTGACAGTTCCTGCAGCGAGATGGGCACGTCCGCAGCCGGGACGTCCCGCCGCTGGACCAGATACAGCGGTTCTTCCAGCAGCGGAATGAGATCGATGTCGGGCGAGGGTGTGGCGTTGTAGACCAGCGCGATGTCCAGTCGCCCCGACACGAGCGACTCCTGCGCCATGACCGACAAGCCTTCGGTGATCGACAGCGCGGCTTCGGGCATGCGCTGGCGGAAAGCGCGCGTCACCGGCACCGTCAGCACCTTCGACAAACTGGGCGGCATGCCGACCACCACGCGTCCGGCGAGTGATCCGCGTACCCGAGACAATTCCTCGCGCAGGCGTTCGACCTGATGCAGTACGCCGCGACTGTGTTCCAGCAAGACTTTGCCGGCTTCGGTCAGCGTCACCCCACGACCGTTGCGCACAAGCAGGTTTTGGCGCAACTCCACCTCCAGCATGCGCACCTGGCGACTGAGCGCCGGCTGCGCGATGTCAAGTGCGATCGAGGCACGCGTGAAGCTGCCGAGCTCGGCGACGCGGACGAAATAACTGAGCTGTTTGAGGTCCATGTTCTAAGCTTTGGAGGGGGCGAGGCGGCGTATTTCTATCAGTCCGAGGTCTTGTCAGTTAGCCGGATTGTGAAATACGAGTGCCGGAGTTATAACACAACACGATAGCTGTTAGATGGCCTGCGTCCTATTGGCGGCAGGGTGTCAAGGCCAGAATGCACCGCATGCAAAAGCCGGTCTCGCCCACGTCTGGCGCGACATTAGCCCAATCGGTCTGGAACAGAGGAGACAACGCATGATCATCGACATCCACGGTCACTACACCACGGCACCCAAAGCGCTCGAAGATTGGCGCAACCAGCAGATCGCGGGCCTGAAAGACCCCGCCGTTGCGCCGAAAGTTTCCGACCTGAAGATCAGCGACGATGAACTGCGTGAAACCATCGAGAAGAACCAGCTGCGCCTGATGAAGGAGCGCGGCTCCGACCTGACGATTTTCTCGCCGCGCGCCAGCTTCATGGCCCACCACATCGGCGACTTCAACACCAGCTCGACCTGGGCGGCGATCTGCAACGAACTGTGCTATCGCGTCTCGCAACTGTTCCCGGACAGCTTCATTGGCGCCGCCATGCTGCCGCAATCGCCCGGCGTCGATCCCAAGACTTGCATCCCCGAGATCGAGAAGTGCGTCAATCAGTACGGCTTCGTCGGCATCAACCTGAACCCGGACCCGTCCGGTGGCCACTGGACCAGCCCGCCGCTGCACGACCGCCACTGGTATCCCATCTACGAAAAGATGGTTGAGCTCGACATTCCGGCGATGGTGCACGTGTCGACCAGCTGCAACGCCTGCTTCCACACCACCGGTGCGCATTACCTGAATGCCGACACCACCGCCTTCATGCAGTGCCTGACCAGCGACCTGTTCAAGGACTTCCCGACGCTGAAGTTCGTGATTCCGCACGGCGGCGGCGCAGCACCCTACCACTGGGGCCGTTTCCGCGGTCTGGCGCAGGAGCTGAAAAAGCCGCTGCTGACCGAGCACCTGCTGAACAACATCTATTTCGACACCTGCGTCTATCACCAGCCCGGTATCGACCTGCTGACCAAGGTCATCCCGGTCAAGAACGTGCTGTTCGCCTCCGAGATGATCGGAGCGGTGCGTGGCATCGACCCCGAGACCGGCCACTACTACGACGACACCAAGCGCTACATCGAAAGCGCCGCGCTGACCGCCGAAGAGCGCCACATGATCTACGAAGGCAATGCCCGCCGCGTGTATTCGCGCCTGGATGCCGCGCTCAAGGCCAAGGGTCTGTAAGAGGAGAGGGGAAGATGACGCAACTGAACCAGCTGGGCATCGTCAAGCGCAACATCGTCCGCGCCGACAAGGCCGCGGTGGAAAAACTGTCGCGCTTTGGCGTGGCGACCATCCATGAAGCCATGGGCCGTGTCGGCCTGATGAAGCCTTACATGCGCCCGGTCTACACCGGCGCCAGGATGTGCGGCACCGCCGTCACCATCCTGCTGCAGCCGGGTGACAACTGGATGATGCACGTCGCCGCCGAGCAGTTGCAGGAAGGTGACGTCGCCGTGGCCGCCTGCACCACCGACAACGCCGACGGCTTCTTCGGTGACCTGCTCGCCACTTCGTTCCAGGCCCGCGGCGCGCGCGGCCTGATCATCGATGGCGGTGTGCGTGACGTGGCCGATCTTGAGCAGATGGGCTTCCCGGTGTTCGCCAAGGCCATCCACGCCAAGGGCACGATCAAGGCCACGCTCGGCTCGGTGAACGTGCCGGTGGTGTGCGCTGGTGCGCTGGTCAATCCGGGTGACGTCGTCATTGCCGATGTCGATGGTGTGGTCGTCGTGCCGGCCGCTATCGCCCAGCAGGTGGCCGATGCCGCCGAGAAGCGCGAGTCCTTCGAAGGCGAGAAGCGCGAGAAATTCGCAGCTGGCGTGCTGGGTCTCGACCTCTACAAGATGCGTGAGCCGCTGGAAAAAGCCGGTCTCAGGTACATCGACTGACCTCAATCGACTGAATACAAAAAGGGACGGCCTGGCCGGCGCTGGCAAAGCGCGCAACGGCAGGCCTCACCCCCAGCCACAACAGAGACAACACCAGAGGACACCCATGCAATTCGAAAAGACCCCCGGCTGGCTCGACTGGTACGCCGGTCCTGCCAAGCCCCGCTTCAAGCTGCCTGCCGGTGCGGTGGATGCGCACTGCCACGTGTTCGGCCCCGGCACCGAGTTTCCCTACGCGCCCGAACGCAAATACACCCCCTGCGACGCCAGCAAGGCGCAGCTGTTTGCACTGCGCGACCACCTCGGCTTCGCCCGCAATGTGGTGGTGCAGGCCACCTGCCACGGCGCTGACAACCGCGCCATGGTCGATGCGTGCAAGGCGTCCGGCGGCAAGGCGCGCGGCGTCGCCACCGTGCGCCGCAGCATCACCGACCAGGAACTGCAGGATCTGCACGCCGCCGGCGTGCGCGGCGTGCGCTTCAACTTCGTCAAGCGCCTGGTGGACTTCACCCCCAAGGACGAATTGCTCGAGATCGCCAACCGCATCGCCCCGCTGGGCTGGCATGTGGTGATCTACTTCGAGGCGGTCGACTTGCCCGAGCTGTGGGACTTCTTCACGGCGCTGCCCACCACCGTGGTCGTCGATCACATGGGCCGCCCGGACGTCTCCAAGCCGATCGACGGACCGGAGTTCGAGTTGTTCGTGAGGTTCATGCGTGAGAACCCCAACGTCTGGTCCAAGGTCAGCTGCCCCGAGCGCCTGTCCGTCACCGGCCCCAAGGCCTTGGACGGCGAACAGAATGCCTACCAGGACGTCGTGCCCTTTGCCCGCCGCATCGTCGAGCAGTTCCCCGACCGCGTGCTGTGGGGCACCGACTGGCCGCACCCCAACCTGAAGGACCACATGCCCGACGACGGCCTGCTGGTCGACTTCATCCCGCACATCGCGCCGACCGCCGAATTGCAGCAGAAGCTGCTGGTCGATAACCCGATGCGTCTTTACTGGCCGGAGGAGTGCTGATCATGGCTTTGGATAAACCCTATCTGGATATTCCGGGCACGATCATTTTCGATGCCGAGCAGTCGCGCAAGGGCTACTGGCTCAACCAGTTCTGCATGTCGCTGATGAAGGCCGAAAATCGCGCCCGCTTCAAGGCCGACGAGCGGGCCTACCTCGACGAATGGCCCATGACCGAAGAGCAGAAGCAGGCCGTGCTGGCGCGCGACCTCAACTGGTGCATGCGCACCGGCGGCAACATCTACTTCCTCGCCAAGATCGGCGCCACCGACGGCCTGAGCTTCCAGCAGATGGCCGGCAGCATGACCGGTATGAGCGAGGAGGAATACCGCGACATGATGATCAAGGGCGGTCGTTCGCCCGAAGGCAACCGCTATCTGGGTGAAGATGGCGACGCGCAGCCGCAGCACCAGCCGCAGGGCGCGGCCGGCCAGAACAAGGGAGCCTGAGCATGGCCAAGATTTCCGCATCGGTTTACACCTCGCACGTGCCGGCCATCGGCGCCGCCATCGACCTGAAGAAGACCGGCGAGGCCTACTGGCAGCCGTTGTTCGCCGGCTACGAGTATTCGAAGGAATGGATGAAGGAGAACACGCCCGACGTGATCTTCCTGGTCTTCAACGACCACGCCACCGCCTTCAGCCTGGACATGATCCCGACCTTCGCCATCGGCACGGCCGCCGAGTTCATCCCGGCGGACGAAGGCTATGGCCCGCGTCCGGTACCGAAGGTCATCGGTCATCCTGAGCTCGCCTCGCACATCGCGCAGAGCGTGATCCAGGACGACTTCGACCTCACCATCGTCAACAAGATGGAAGTCGACCACGGCCTGACCGTGCCGCTGTCGCTGATGTTCGGCGAACCCGAAGCCTGGCCGTGCAAGGTCATTCCGTTTGCGGTCAACGTCGTGCAGTATCCCGTGCCGTCCGGCCGCCGCTGCTTCCAGCTCGGCCAGGCCATCCGCAAGGCGGTCGAGTGCTTCGACGATGACATCAAGGTGCAGATCTGGGGCACGGGCGGCATGAGCCACCAGCTGCAGGGCGCGCGCGCCGGCCTGCTGAACCGGGAATGGGACAATGCCTTCCTCGACCGCCTGATCGCCGATCCGGCGGGGCTGTCCGAACTGCCGCACATCGACTATGTTCGTGAGGCCGGTTCCGAAGGCATCGAGCTGGTGATGTGGCTGATCGCGCGCGGCGCGATGAGCGACGTCAAGGGCGGCCCGGCCCCCACGGTCAAGCACCGCTTCTATCACATCCCCGCGTCCAACACGGCCGTGGGCCACCTGATCATGGAGAACAACTGATGAGCAAGACGATCAAGGTCGCACTCGCCGGTGCCGGCGCCTTCGGCATCAAGCATCTGGACGGCATCAAGAACATCGACGGCGTTGAAGTCGTCTCCCTGATCAGCCGTGACATCGAGAAGACGCGTGAAGTGGCTGACAAGTACGGCATCGGCCACGTCACCACCGATCTCGCCGACAGCCTGGCGCTGCCCGAAGTCGACGCCGTCATCCTGTGTACCCCGACGCAGATGCACGCTGACCAGTCGATCCAGTGCCTCAAGGCCGGCAAGCACGTGCAGGTCGAAATCCCGCTCGCCGACACGCTGAAGGGCGCCGAAGAAGTTGCTCGCCTGCAGAAGGAAACCGGCCTGGTTGCGATGGTGGGCCACACCCGCCGCTTCAACCCCAGTCACCAGTGGGTGCACAACAAGGTCAAGGCCGGTGAGTTCAACGTCCAGCAGATGGACGTACAGACCTACTTCTTCCGCCGTACCAACATGAACGCGCTGGGCCAGCCGCGCAGCTGGACCGACCACCTGCTGTGGCACCATGCCGCGCACACCGTCGATCTGTTCGCTTACCAAGCCAACAGCCCGATCGTGCAGGCCAACGCCATCCAGGGCCCGATTCACCCGGCGCTGGGCATCGCGATGGACATGTCCATCCAGCTCAAGGCCGCCAACGGCGCCATCTGCACGCTGTCGCTGTCGTTCAACAATGACGGCCCGCTCGGCACCTTCTTCCGCTACATCGGCGACACCGGCACCTACATCGCCCGTTACGACGACCTGTACAACGGCAAGGAAGAGAAGATCGACGTCTCCCAAGTCGATGTGTCGATGAACGGCATCGAGCTGCAGGACCGCGAGTTCTTCGCCGCCATCCGCGAAGGCCGCGAGCCGAACTCGAGCGTGCACAAGGTGCTGCCGTGCTACCAGGTGCTGCATCAGCTCGAGCAGCAACTGAACGCCGCCTGAGCCCGATGCATCACGCCTGATCCGTCCCGATCAGGCTTTCCGGCTCCATCCTCACGGCTGGAGCCGTTGTCATTTTCTGCAGGAGCCTCGCATGCAACAACGCAAACTCGGTCCCTTCCAGGTCGGCGCCATCGGTCTTGGCTGCATGAACCTGAGCCACGCTTACGGCGTGCCGCCTTCGTCCGAAGTGGGCGAGGCGGTGTTGCTGCGGGCGCTCGAGCTGGGCGTGACCCACTTCGATACCGCCGCGCTGTACGGCTTCGGTGCCAACGAAACGCTGGTCGGCCGGGTGCTGGCCAAGCACCGTTCGCGCTTCACGCTGGCGAGCAAGTGTGCGATGACCGGTGTCGACGGCAAGCGCGTCATCGATGGTCGTCCGGCAACGCTCAAGCGCACCTGCGAGGAGGCGCTGCAGCGTTTGCAGACGGACGTCATCGACCTCTATTACCTGCATCGCTGGGACAAGGCCGTGCCGATCGAGGACAGCATGGGCGCCATGGCCGACCTGGTGCGCGAAGGCAAGATCCGCGCGATTGGACTGTCGGAAGTGTCGGCCGACACCCTGCGCCGCGCGCATGCGGTGCATCCGGTCGCCGCGCTACAAACCGAATATTCGCTGTGGACGCGCAACCCCGAGATCGCCGTGCTCGATGCCTGCCGCGAACTGGGCGTGAGCTTCGTCGCTTTCAGTCCGGTGGCGCGCGGTTTCCTGACCGGTGCGCTGACCGATCCGGCCCAGGTCGCCGCTTTCGACGCCAAGGACATCCGCCGCGGCATGCCGCGCTTCCAGGGCGAACACTTCGTCGCCAATCTGCGCTGGCTCGATGACTATATTGCCTTGGCACGTGAGGCCGGCTGCACACCGGCACAACTGGCGCTGGCCTGGCTCCTGGCCAAGGGTGAAGACATCCTGCCGATTCCGGGCACCACCCGTCTCGCGCACCTGGAAGAAAACCTGAAAGCCGTCGACATCACACTGAACCCCGAGCTCATTACCCGGGTCGAAGCACTCGTCAATCAGCAGACCGTGTCCGGCCCGCGTTATCCAGCCACTGCGCAGGTCGAGATCGACACCGAAGAATTTCCGGTGTGATGCACCGTCTTCACAACGACTCCCTCTACGGTTCCGTCATCCCCCGGGGTGCGGAGCCGGTTTCCTCGACCCTCGTGCTGCCTCCTCGCAGCCGGGGGTTCTTTTTTTAAGAGTTTCACGTGCTCGACATCCTTGCCATCACCACCCCGGTGTTCATCCTGATCGGCCTCGGCTTCGGTGCCGTGCGCCTGGGTTTGTTTTCCAAGCCTGACATGCGGGTGCTGGGCACCTTCACCATCCGTTTCGCGTTGCCGGCGATGCTGTTCCAGGCTTTGTCGCAGCGGCCCTTCAGCGAGGTGATGAACTCGGGCTACCTGCTGGCTTACACCCTGGGCTCGCTGGCGGTGATGGGGGCGATGGTGTTGCTGGCGCGGACGGTGTTCAAGCGCAATTTCCAGGACAGCGTGGTGTTCGGCATGGGGGCGTCGATGTCGAACAGCGCCTTCATCGGCTTGCCGGTGGCGCTGCAGGTGCTGGGGCCGATCGCCACCGTGGCGATGGCGCTGACCATGCTGGTCGAAAACCTGCTGATGCTGCCGCTGCTGCTGATCCTGGCCGACAGCGCGGGCAACAAGGGTGCCAGCATCCTGCGCATCCTGCGCGACATTGCGCTGAACCTGCTGAAGAACCCGATGATCATCGCCATTGCCATCGGTTTCAGCTTCGCCCTGACCGGTATTCGCCTGCCGCAACCGATCTTCAAGGCCATCGATATGCTGTCGCTGGCCTCGGCCGCGATCGCGCTGTTCGTCATCGGCGGCAATCTGGCGGGTAGTGCGGTAAAGGGCATGGGGCGTGAGGTGGCGCTGGTCACGGCCGGCAAGCTCGTGCTGCATCCGTTGTTGATCCTGCTGGCGGTGTTCCTGGTTCCGGGTATCTCGCCCGAACTGCAGGCGGCGGCGGTCTTCTTCGCCTGCGTGCCGATGTTCAGCATCTACGCCATTCTGGGCCAGAAGTACGGACTCGAAGGCCTGTGTTCGGCCGTGCTGGTCGTCACCACCGTGGTGTCCTTCCTCTCCATCAGCGCTTTCATCTGGCTGGTGAAGGTGGGTGGGCTGGTGCCGGGTCTGGGGTGAAACAGCCATGATCCAGCCTTTCGACGTGCTGTGCTGCCCGCTCGACGCAGCGCCTTTGCAACGGGCTGGCGCCACATGGCGCTGCCCCGCCGGCCACAGCTTCGATATCGCCCGCGAGGGCTATATCCACCTGCTGCCGGTCCAGAATAAGCGCTCGCGCGATCCGGGCGACAGCAAGGAGATGGTGGCCGCGCGCCGGCGCTTCTTGAATGGCGGCCATTACCAACCCATCGCTGCGGCGGTAGCGCGCATGGCGCTGGCGGCTGTTCCCGCCGGGGGCGTGGCGGCCTGTCTTGATGCCGGTTGCGGCGAAGGCTATTACCTGCGCCAGCTCGCGGCTTCGGTGCCCCCCGCTGTGCGCATGTCGATCATCGGGCTGGATATCTCGAAATGGGCGGTGCAGGCCGCCGCCAAGCCGCAGCGCGATGCGACCTGGGTGGTCGGCAGCAACGCCAATCTGCCGGTGCTGGATGCCACGCTGGACCGCGTGCTGTGCATGTTCGGCTTTCCCGTCTATACCGAGTTCGCCCGTGTGCTCAAGCCCGGTGGGGTGCTGTTGCAGGTCGATGCCGGCGCGGATCATCTGCGCGAACTGCGCGAGATCATCTATCCGACGCTGAAGGCCGATCGAAACACGGCACCGCCGACGCCGGCGGGTTTCCGCGCGCAGTCCTCCGAGAACCTGCGTTTCAAGGTCGAGCTGACGACGGTCGAGGCGATTGCCGATCTGTTGCTGATGACGCCTCATCTGTTCCGCGCCACGCCCGAGGGCCGGGCGCGGGCGGCGGCGCTGACGGCCTTGTCGTTGACCGTGGATGTGCGCATTGCCACCTTGGTGCGTGACCCCGACGCTTGACGCCAGGCGGTGGTGATCAGCCGATCGGCGGCACGCTGTCTTCCGGCGCGCCCCAGGCCAGCCAGCCGCCATCGGCTGCCAGGGTGGCGCCGGTGACGAAGCTGGCGCGGTCCGACGCGAGAAAGGCGATCACCTCGGCGATTTCAGCGGGCTGCGCCAGCCGCCCCATGGGTGTGCGCGACATCAGGCTGCGGGTGTTGAGCGCGCCCTCGGCTTCGAGGGATTCGACCAGGGCAGTACGCACATAGCCCGGTGCGACGGCATTCACGCGCAGGCCTTGCCGTGCCCATTCGCAGGCCATCGACCGCGTCATGCTGGCGATGCCGGCCTTGGCCGCGGCGTAGGCGTTGCGCTGCGGAATGCCGGCAAAGCCCGCGATGGACGACAGGTTGACGATGCTGCCCTGGCCTTGTGCCAGCATTACCCGCGCGACCGCTTGCGACACCAGAAAGCTGCCGCGCAGATGCACCGCCAGCACGCGGTCGAAGGCCTCGACGGACTGCTCGACCGTTGCGGCGGCTTGCTCGGCGATGCCCGCGTTGTTCACCAGGATGTCGATGCGGCCGTATCGTGCGACGACCGTGTCGACCATCGCGGCGACGTCCGCCTGCAGGGTGACATCCGCGCCGATCCCGCAGTGACCCGGGCCCAGGTTTGCGGCCCGCGCCAGGGCGGCCTCTGCACGCAAGTCCGTGACGACCACATGCTCGACGTCCTGCGCCAGGCGCTGGGCCGTCGCCCAGCCGATGCCCTCGGCTGCGCCAGTGACGATCGCCACCTTGCCATTCGATACGGCGACCATGACTCAGCGTCCTCGCAGACTGGGCATGTCCGCCATGCGAATCAAGCGCGTTTCCTGCGCGGTGATCAGGTGACCCGACGCAGCGAGGTACTTCGGAAAGTCCGGGTGGGTGTCGCGTGCCCGGCAGCGTGCCTCGTAGTCCGCCAGGCTTTCGTAGGCCCACAGGTGGACGAACTGGTTCTGGGGGCCGACCAGGCTGGTGTAGAAACCCACCGGGTGACCGATGGTTTCGAGCAGGATCGGCATCGCCAGGCGGTCGAACACTTCGATGAACTCGTTCATCTTGCGCAACTGAATGGTGTAGATGCGGTGATCCACCAGCGGTTTGTCGAGGGGGCGGACCAAGGGGTTAAACAGCATGGATCTTCTCCTTGGTGTCGATGCGCATGGCGGGGATTTTCATCGTCTGCAGGGCACCGGCGATGTGACGGCCGGTGAGGTAGCCGAAGGTCATGATCGGCCCCAGGGTGATGCCGGCGCCCGGATAGTTGCCGCCCATGATGCTGGCGCGATCGTTGCCCACCGAGAACAAGCCCGGGATCGGCTGGCCGGCATCGTTCAGCACCTCGCCGACGACGCTGGTCTTGATGCCATCGAAGGTGCCGAGGTCGCCCATGATGACCTTGACCGCGTAGTACGGTCCCTGGCCAACCGGCGCCACGCAGGGGTTGGGCTTGTTTTCCGGGTCGGCCAGGTAACGGTTGAACGCGGTGGTGCCGCGGCCGAACTGCAGGTCCTGGCCTTTGACCGCGCCCTGGTTGTATTCGGCGATGGTTTTTTCGAGTCCGGCGGCGTCGATGCCCGCGTTCTTCGCCAGCTCGGCCAGAGTGTTGCCCTTGATCAGGTAGCCGTTCTTGATGAACTTGCCGATCGGCATCGGGGCCGGCTTGACGAAGCCCAGGCCGTACTTGCTCAGCGTGGCCTGGTCGCACACCAGCCACATGGCGGTTTCTGTGTCGTCCTTGCAGGCTTCGATCATGGCCGCACCGACGTCGTGGTAGGACTCGGATTCGTTGCAGAAGCGCCGGCCCTTGCGCGTCACGCCGATGATGCCGGGTTTGTAGCGGTCCAGCAGGTGGGGGAAGACGCCGAAGCGGCCGTTGCCCATCGGCACGCGCGACACAGGCATCCAGGCCGACGTGCTCGTGTAGCGGATGTCGACCACGCCGCCGACCTGCTCGGCCATGCGCGCACCATCACCGGTGTTACCGGTGGGCACCGGCGACAGGTGCTCGCCACCGCGCCGCAGGTGCGGGTAGGCCCGCTTGATGCGGGCGACATCGTGCGAGAAGCCACCGCAGGCCAGCACCACGCCGCGCTTGGCGGTGATGCGCACGGTGTTGCCGTCCGGCCCATCGGCCAGGGCACCGACGATCTGGCCGTCTTCCATTGTCAGTTCCTTGGCGCCCGTGCTGGTGTAGATGGGAATGCCGAGGTCGAAGCAGGATTTGGCCAGTCGCGCGGCCAAGGCGTTGCCACTGGTGACGTTGATGCCGCGTTTGTACAGCGCCAGTTCCTTGATGTGGGTCGCCAGGCGCTTGGCCACGTAGGTGAAGGAGGTCAGGGACTTGGTGGCGTTGAAGAAGTGCTTCAGGTCGGCATTGGATGAATTGAACATCATGCCGATGAAGGTGATCGTCTGCAGCGGCGGGCGCAGGCGCGGCATGTTGTCGCCCAGGCCGCGAATGTCGAAGGGCGCGGCCAGGATCGAGCGGCCGATGTCGACGCCGCCGGGGATGGTGGGGTGGTAGTCGGGGTAGAGCGTCGGGATGAATTTCACCGTGGTTTCACGCTCGAAGAAATCGACCATCTCCGGCGCAGCGTCGAGAAAGGCCTCGACGGCGTCCTTGTCGTAGAAGGCGCCGGTTTCGTTCTTCATGTACTCGATCGCCGCTTCGCGGCTGTCCTTGATGCCTGCCTTCTTCGCGTGCGGGTTACCCGGAATCCACAGCACGCCACCGGAAAACGCGGTGGTGCCGCCGAAGACGTCTTCCTTCTCGAGGATGACGACATTGAGACCGTGTTTTTTTGCCGTGACGGCCGTGGACATGCCGCCGGCGCCGGAGCCGATCACCAGCAGGTCGCATTCGATCTGGTTCGGGGGGAGGGGGTGGGTCATGGTCTTGTCCTTGGTGTGGGCGGTGTGGGAGGGGCTCAGGCGGCTTTGCCGGTCTGGTTGTAGCCGGGGCGCGGCACCAGATCCATCAACATGCAGTCCATGCCGCCATCGACCAGGATTTCGGCGCCGTTGACGTAGTCGGCGCGCTTGCTGGCGAGAAAGACGGCAACGTTGGCGATGTCCGTGGGCTCGCCTACGCGGCGGATGGCGGTGATGGCGGCGCGTTTCTGCTCGAAACCGGGTTCTTCATAGAACTTCGCCGACAGCGCGGTGCGGATCATGCCCGGGCACACGGCGTTGCTGCGGATGCCTTGCGGACCCCATTCGGCCGCCATCTGGCGCGACATCAGCAATACGCCGGCCTTGCTGGCGCTGTAGGCGCCACTGTTGGTCTGTGGGTTCAGCGCGGAGATCGAGGCCACATTGACGATGCTGCCGCGGCCTGTTTCGCGCATGTGCGCGGCAAAATTGCGTGCGCACAGCAGGTAGCCGGTGAGGTTCACCGCCAGCACCAGGTTCCAGTCGGCCAGGCTGACGTCGGACAACGGAGCGGCGCGCAGCAGGCCGGCGTTGTTGATCAGCGCGTGGCAAGGGCCGAGTTCGCGCTTCACGCGTTCGGCGGCCGACTGCACTGCGGATTCGTCCGACGTGTCCACGCCGATACCGATCGTGGTGGCGCCGCCGTCGTTGAGTTGCGCGGACAATCGCGTCACGCCCTCCGTGTTCAGGTCGAGCAGGGCGACGCGCGCGCCGACGGCAACCAGGTTCTCGGCAATCGCTGCGCCGATGCCGCTGGCAGCGCCGGTGACCACGCAGACGGTGTCTTTGAGTCCGAGCCAGTTGTCGATCATCTTGGGGTCTCTCACGGGGTATTTGATGTCAGTACATCTTAGTGATCCCTATCCTCGTATCAAATCGACAAATGCTTCGGTGAACAGGATAATTCGTGCATTGACGGGAAGGAGTTCCAGATTGTGAAGACGCTCCCCAACTACGACCTCTACGGGGCCGAAGCCAAGTCCGCCTGGCTGGATTCCTTCAGCTTCGAATGGATTCCCGAGCGCTCCGCGCCCAACAACTGGGAGATTGACGCCCACACCCATGACGCGATGATGCAGCTGCTTTATGTGTGCAGCGGTAGCGGCGAAGCGCTCATCGACGGGGCGAAATGGGCCATCGAGCCGCCTTGTCTGATCGTGATTCCAGCGCTGACGGTGCATGGTTTTCACTTTTCGCCCGATCTGGACGGGCCGGTGGTGACTGCGCCGCAACGTCCGCTCGAGGCGCTGGCCGCCATCGCGAGGCCCGAGTTGCTGCCTTTGCTGCGCACGCCTGGGGTGATTCCGGTCGCCGACGAGGCGCGGCATGCCGATGCGCTGATGCCGTTGTTCCTCGCGCTGGAGCGTGAGTCGCGTGCCTATGCGCCGGGCCAGATAGCAGCCGGCAGTGCTTTGCTGCTGGCACTCTTCGTGCAAATCGCGCGCATCGACGACAACCGCGAGGTGGGTGCCACCGCCGAACGTTCGCGTCGAACCGCACGCGTCGAGAAGTTCCGTGCGCTCGTGGACCGCCACTTCCGTGATCACTTGCCGGTGGAGCGTTATGCGGCCGAGCTCGGCGTGTCTGCTGGCCAGCTTGCAAGGCTGTGTCGCGAGTCGCTCGGGATGTCGCCGCTGGATGCGATCAACGCCCGCCTGGTGCACGAGGCGCAGCGCGAACTGGTTTACTCCACCCTGACGGTGAAGCAGATCGCCGGCGTCCTGGGGTTCGAGGACGAGGCTTACTTCGGGCGCTTTTTCAAGAAACACGTCGCGCAGACGCCGACGGTGTTTCGCGAAATGGCACGCCGACAGCTTGCGAGCGAGGGCTGAGGCGATGCGGGCGGTTTTGGCCGCCCCGATTCGTGTTCAAGCGCACATATCGTCAAGATCAGTCAGCGTTGTGCGTCGCGGCTGTGCTACAAACGACGGTATCCCATTTCTTTCCGACCGATGACGCCATGAGTACGCCTGACAACCCCGTCGTATTCCGTACCGAAGACCTGCTGCTGAACCTGTGCAACTCTGTCGCTTCCGTTCTGACCAAGGCCTCTCACAGCCAGATCCGCTTTTCGGGCATGGTGCAGAAGATCACCAAGACCTGCCTGAAGCCGGACATTGGCTGTTTCGTGCTGTTTGACGGCGGCTTTTCGGGCTTGGTGGTGATGAACTTCTCGGCGCAGGCGGCGATGGAGTTGTACGAGCAATACATGGTCAATATGGGCATGTCCAAGGCTGAACTGGCCACGACCTATACGTCGGACGAAGTCAGCAACGTCATGGGCGAGCTGATGAACCAAATCGTCGGCGACTTCACCGGCAAGGTCGGGCGTGAGCTGCAGACCCACATCACCCAGAACCAGCCCAAGATGCTGGTGCTGAACAAGCAGGTCATCCTCAGTGTCGATACCAATCTCGACCATCCCGAAGCCCGCCGCGTGACCTTTTATACCGGGCGGAACAACATCTTTTATCTGGAGCTGGCGGTCGATCGTACCGAGTTCATCAAGTTGGTCGATTTCGAGCCGCACGAGGCGCCGGACCCGGACGAGCTGCTCGAGCAGAATCGCATCCCGCCGGACGCCGGTGTCCAGGTGGGAGCCCAGGACGATGATCCCGATGAGTTGCTGAAGTCGCTGGGGATGTGATTCAAAACGCGCAACGCCCGGCCAGCACGCCGGGCGTTGCGCGTTTTGGGCAAGCCTTACTTCGAATACTGGGCCATCAGCGCCGCGGCTTCGTCATGGAGGCGCTGGCCATCGAGACCCTTTTCAGTGGTTTCCTTGATCCATTCGCCGGCGATGCCCGCGGTGGTCGCCTTCCAGCGCTCGACTTCCTTCGCGTCCAGCACATACACCTTGTTGCCGTTGGCAACGGTCTGGTCACGGCCCACGGTGGCCTGCTTGTGCAACACGGCGGCGGCCTGCGCGGAAAGTTCGCGGCCGGTGGTGTCGTCGATGATCTTCTTCAAGTCGTCGGGCAGGGCGTCATAGCGCTTCCGGTTCATCGCGAAGATGGTGGTTGCGGCTGACATGCGGTACTCGGCGTTGGCGTCGAAGCTGAACTGGGTCAGTTCGTGCAGTTTGGCCGAAGGGACCGACTCCCATGGATACAGCGCACCGTCGATCACGCCTTTCGCGATGCCTTCCGACATTTGTGGCGCCGGCATCCCGACCGGCGTGGCGCCGAGCGAGGCGAGCAGCTTGTTACCCAGGCGCGACGGCGTACGCACCTTCGCGCCCTTCAAGTCTTCGAGCTTGTTCACTGCCTTACCGTTCATGTGGAAGGCATAGGCGCCCGGGGTCCAGGTGGCGAGCGGCTTCATGCCCGGGAATTCGTCGAGTGCATTCTTCTGCACGAAGTCCCACATCGCACGCGCCGTGGCTTCGGGCGTCGTGGTGAAGAAGGGCAGTTCGAACACTTCCAGCTTGGGGAAGCGGCCGGCGTTGTAGCCGGGCATGGTCCAGATCACGTCGGCCACGCCATCGCGGACCTGGGTCAGTAGTTGGGTGGGGGTGCCACCCAGCTGCATCGCCGGGTAGATCTGGCAGACCATTCTGCCCTTTGATTCCGCGGCGATCTTCTCGCACCACGGCACGATGACGTGCACGTGGTAGGGATTGGTGGTGGGCATGAAGTGGGCGAACTTCAGCGTCACTTCCTGCGCTTGGGCTGCAATCGGGGTGAGGGCTGCAGCGGCGAGGCCGAGGGTAATGTGGTGAATCTTCATGGATGTCTCCTCCTCTTGTGTGGGGCGTACGTTCAGTTCGAGTACTTCTTCACCAGCGCAGCGGCTTCGTCGTGCAGCTTCTGGCCAGCGAGCCCCTTGGCGTCCATGTCCTTGATCCACTCCTGGGCGACCGGTGCCGTGGTCTGCTTCCAGCGCTCAAGTTCGGCCGGTGCAATCTGATACACGGTGTTGCCGTTCTTGACCGTGATTTCCCGGCTCGCTTCACCGGCAGCGGCAAGCTGGCTGGCGGCGAAGGCGGACACTTCACGGCCGCGGTTGTCGTCGATCACTTTCTTCAGATCGGCCGGCAGGCTGTCGTACTTTTTCTGACTCATCACGAAGATGGTGGTGGCGGTGCTGAGCGCGATGCTGCCGGTGGGTTCGGCGTGGTACTTGGTCAGCTCCTGGATCTTGAGCGCCGGCACGACTTCCCACGGCAGCAACGCGCCGTCGATGACGCCCTTGGCGAGGCCCTCGGTCATCTGCGGAGCAGGCATGCCGACAGGCGTGGCACCCAGTGCAGCGAGCATCTTGTTGCCCAGGCGTGAAGGCGTGCGCACCTTGAGGCCCTTGAGGTCCTCCAGGGTGTGGACCTGCTTGTTGCGGAAGTGCAGCAAGTAGGGGCCTGCCGACCAGGTGGCAATGGGGCGCAGGCCGGAGAATTCGCTGGCGGCGCTACCTTCGACGAAATCCCACAGCGCACGCGATGTGGCTTCGTAGCTGGTGCTGAAGAAGGGCAGTTCGAACACTTCGGTGATCGGGAAGCGGCCCGGGGTGTAACCCGGCAGCGTCCACACCACGTCGGCGACGCCATCACGCACCTGGTTGAGCAATTGCTGCGGTGTGCCGCCGAGACTCATCGCGGGGTAGAGCTGGCACTTCATACGGCCTTGCGACTGGGCTTCGATTTTCTCGCACCAGGGGGCGATGAATTTGACGTGCGCCGGTGTGGTGGGTGTCAGAAAATGGGCAACCTTCAATACCACTTCCTGCGCTTGGACGGCGGTCGGAACGAGGGCGGCGGCGGCGAAACCGAGTGCGAAATGACGGGCCTTCATCGAGGCTTCTCCTTTAACCATGGGCGTTGGCTGCGTGTTGCAGCCAACATTTGAGTGGCGCCATGGTAGGGCGAGCGGACGATGGATAAAAACCACAAATCCTTCGATGAGTAGGACAAAACGTGCAGAGCTCATGATCGCTCGCCAACTGAGTTGCCGCTCATGGGGTCGGTGGTGTCCCCTTGTTATGTTGGAAGAGTTCGGCGCAGACACTCCTTAGCCATCTATTGCCTGCGTCATGGTGATAGCGCGCGTGCCAATGCTGCTTGACCGTGAACCCCGGAATGCGAAGCGGGCAGTCGAACACCCGGATTGAGGTGCCGCGCGTCAGGGTTTCCCCGATATGCCGCGGCACTGTCGCGATCAAGTCCGTGCTGGAAACGATCGCGGCCAAGCCAAGAAACCCGGGTAACTCCAGAAAAATCCGGCGTTCGATCTGCTGCTCGCGGACAGCGCGTTCGAGCAGTAGGTAGCCGGTTCCGGAGACGATGCCGATGTGCAACTCAGCGGCGTAGCGCTGCATGTCGAGTTGATCGGTGATGCGTGGATGCTGGTGATTGACGAGGCAAACCCAGTCCTGTGGAAAAAGCGCTTGCTGATAGAAGCCAGCCTCCAGTCCGGGGATCAGACCGACTGCAAGGTCGGCCTCGCCGTTCTGAAGTCGGCGCGGGGTGTTCTCGTCGATGCGCGCAGCCTCGAGTCTTACAAAGGGGGCGGCGGTCCGTATGTGCGCGAGGAGTTGCGGAAGCAGCGTGATATGGCTGGCATCGGTCATGCAGATGCGGAAGTGGCGTTGCGCGATGGCAGGGTCGAAGTCGGGTGACGCAGTCGTCAAGCGGCGCAAGGCTTCCAGGGCTTCTTGTACGTCCCTGATCAGGGCTTCGGCACGGGGTGTCGGCAGCATGCCTTCGGGGGTGCGAACAAAAAGCGGATCGTGCAGTTCCTTGCGTAGTCGTGCCAGCCAGATGCTGATGGTCGGCTGGCTCTGGCCGAGTTGTTCCGCTGCACGCGTCACGCTGTGCGTGTGGTAGAGCAACTCGAATAGCCGCAAGAGCTTTACGTCCAGCAGGCTTGTGTCGTGTGCGTGATGCGCTGTCATGGTGTGTTGGCGGTCAGGGGCAAGTGCGTCGGGGACATTGTAAAACGCAATATTTATAATTTAATTCATTGAATTTACGAATGGCCTTCGTGCCCCTATTGTTCGCATCCAGTCAATTCATGACGCGACAAGCGGGACGAAAGAATGAAGATCTGTGTGCTGGGAGCCGGGGCTCTTGGGTGTTCGATCGGTGGCGTGCTGACAGAAGCCGGTGAGGAAGTCTGGCTCGTCAATCGTTCAGCGGCCCATGTCGAGGCGATGAATCGCGATGGCCTGCGCATGCTCGACAACGGTGTCGAGCGCAGGGTTGCCGTCCACGCCGCAACCCACTGTGACGGACTGGCGACGGTCGACTTGGTGATTGTGCTGGTCAAGTCCTTCGATACCCGCGCGGCGATCGAGGCGGCGCGACCGGTGATCGGTGCGAATACCTTGGTGCTGTCGTTGCAGAACGGCCTGGGGCATGAAGACATCCTGGCTGACGTGATCGGCCGCCGTGCTGTGCTGGCCGGCAAAACCTATGTTGGCGGCGTGATCACCGCCCCGGGGTGCGTGACGATTGGCACGCGCGGAAAGCAGACTTTGATCGGCGAGCTCGACGGCAGTGTCACCGGCCGCGTGCAGGCGATTGCGCACGCTTTCGATCGGGCGGGGCTTGCAACGGTCGTCAGTACCAACATCGTCGGAACGATGTGGGACAAATTGCTGATCAATGTGGCCACCGGGGCGCTCGCCGCGATTACCGGATTGACATACGGCGGGCTGTACGACGTGCCTGAAATCGAGCAGCTGGCGCTCGAAGCCGTGGCGGAGGCGATGGCGGTGGCCCATGCAGCCGGGGTCACGCTGTCCATGACCGACCCCCGCCAGGCTTGGGACCTGGCCCGTGAAGGCCTGCCGGCCGAGTTCAAGACGTCGATGCTGCAGAGCCTGGAGAAAGGCGGTAAGACCGAGATCGACTTCATCAATGGCTCGGTTGTGCGCTGGGGTGCGCGTTGTGGTGTGCCGACCCCCGTCAACCGCAGCCTGATCGCGTGCGTCAAAGGCATCGAACGGCGCCTCATTCAGCGGCCTGATTTCCCTCTTTCCAAGGAGTACCGGTCATGACCCATCCAAACCGTTCCTACGTCGAACACGTGGCCATCCGCGTTCGCGACATTCACTGGCACATCCGATTTTTCAAGGAGGTTCTTGGCATGGACGTGCGGGAGATCGACGGTTCCGCTGAGAGCCCGCGTCAATACTGGACGATGGGTGGGCTTCAGTTGATGTCGACTCCGGGGTTTACGCCGACGCCCAGCAATGACGCGGGTTGGCTTGCCCACCTCGGAATCATGGTCGAAGACCTCGAGGCTGCACTGACGGAGGCGCGAGCGTGGGGCGTGGTCGAGCTACCGCAAGGGCGCAACTGGTTGCAGTTGCCCGATGGGCTCGCTGTTGAACTGATTCAGGCCAGCGGCAATGCCGTAGCCGACATCCTTGCCGTCAATCCACGCGCCTGACGATCGGTGCTGCATTGCCTGTGTCGATAACGCATCCGAAAGAGAACCCAATCATGCTCAAGATTCCTCATGTCGAATTCAGTACCCCCGAGCGCTGGTGGGATGACGCCCGCGAGGGTGATGAATGCATCAGTCCCAGCTACATCGTGACCGAAGCGCGTATCAACGCCTATGCCGAACTGACGGGCGATTTCACGCCAGTCCATATCGACGAGGACTATGCCAGGACCACACCTTTTGGCACGCGGGTTGCGCATGGCCTGCTTGGGCTGTCGATCGCCGACGGGCTCAAGACCCAGAGTGAATACCGCTTTCTGCCCGGCATGTCCTTGGGTTGGACATGGGACTTTCTGCTTCCGATAAAGATCAACGACACCCTGCACGTGAAGTTTCGGGTCGGTGCGATGCGCGCCTCGAGGAGCAAACCGGGCTGGGGTATCGTCGTCCTGCCCTCGGAACTCATCAATCAGCACGGTCAGGTCGTGCAGCGTGGCGAGCATCGCCTGATGATCCCGCGCCGTCCGGGCGCGTTCTGATCGTCGGCA
>Ga0209066_10002343_pt1 | contig 23079 bp, 21 predicted proteins | sample All_14_2_FD_187198 | JGI IMG/M metagenome (GOLD analysis project Ga0209066, IMG submission 187198) | Freshwater microbial communities in response to fracking from Pennsylvania, USA - Allegheny Zone_MetaG_DW_15 (SPAdes) (version 2) ... | reverse complement strand
GCGCAATCGCTACATCAAGTCGGTCCAGGACTACAACGTGACGGTGCGCTCCTTCCCCTCTAATCTCACGGCCATGGTCATGGGCTACAAGGAAAAGCCTAACTTCGCTGTTGAAAACGAAAAGGAAATCGCCAAGCCACCCGCCGTGGACTTTGGCGCCGCGGCCGGGGCATCGAAGTGACACCCTCCATGGCAAGGGCGCTGCTGCTTGCCATTACGCTTTGGTGGACGGCACTGGCTGGTGCGCAAGTGCCCGTGCCGCCCTTGAGCGGGCGCGTGGTGGATCAAACCAGCACGCTGAGCGCTGAGCAACAAGCCAGCCTTACGCAAACGCTGGCTGCCTTTGAGACCCGAAAGGGCACCCAATTGGCCGTGCTGATCGTGCCCACCACGGCCCCTGAGCCCATCGAGCAGTTCGCCTTGCGTGTGGCCGAGCAGTGGAAAATCGGGCGCAAGAAAGTGGACGATGGCGCCATCTTGGTGGTAGCCAAAGACGACCGCACCTTGCGCATCGAAGTGGGCTATGGCCTGGAGGGCGCGCTCAACGACGCGACGTCCAAGCGCATCATCAGCGAGGTCATCGTGCCGCGCTTCAAGCAACAGGATTTCGTGGGCGGCATCGCTGCCGGTGTCGATCAGATCATCCGCGTGGTCGATGGTGAACCCCTGCCTGCCCCGCAGGAGCGGCCCAACCTGGGGGCCAACGATGTGCAGCAATTTGCACCGGTGGCGATCATCTTGGCGCTGGGCCTGGGCAGTATCTTGCGCGCCTGGCTGGGCCGCTTGCCGGGTGCCCTTGTAACGGGCGGCGTGGTGGCCGGGGTGACCTGGTTCATGGCGGGGGCTTTGTCACTGGCCTTGGCTGCCGGGGTCATGTCCCTGGTCTTCACGCTGGCCGGTGGCATGGGCTTGCTGGCGGCCATGGGTGGACGCGGACATCGAGGCTATGGCGGAGGTGGCGGCTTCGGGGGCGGCGGCGGTGGTTTTGGCGGCGGTGGCGCGTCAGGGAGATGGTGATGAGCAAACTCTCCAGGATCGTGTCGCACATGACGACCACACGCGGACGTGTCCACCGGGCCTTTCCGCCCAAGTCCATGAAAGCCATCGAGCAGGCGATCAAGGCAGCCGAAGTCGGCCATGCAGGCGAGATTCGCTTTGTGGTGGAGGGCGCGCTGGATGGCTTGCCTTTGCTGAAAGGCCAGTCCGCACGCGAAAGGGCCATCGAGGTTTTCTCGCTGCTGGGCATCTGGGACACCGCGCACAACAGCGGCGTGCTGATCTACCTCTTGCTGGCCGACCGGCGCGTCGAAATCGTGGCAGATCGGGGCATCCATGCCAGGGTCGGACCAGGCGGATGGGAGGCGCTGTGCCGGGACATGGAGGCCGCGTTTCGCAGCGACCGGTACGAACAAGGTGCCATCACCTGCATTGGCGCGGTGGCGCAGCACCTCTCGCGACATTTCCCATCGCATGGGCATGCGCACAATGAACTACCGGACACGCCGGTGGTCTTGTGATTCGCATGCAGCGTACGGGATCAGCCACAGCAGCATCCGCCCTTGGCCTTGCCGGTGCTGCTGCCACAACCGCCAGACGGCTTGTCAACAAGAGGCACGGCCGAGGTGGACAGCTTGGCCGGGTAGCCTGCCGCATCCAGGGCGGAGATGAGGGTTTGAGCATCGGAGCGCAAAGCACCGGTGACCTTGACGTGGCCGGACGGCAGGTCCACATCCACTTGCTGGACGCCGCTCAGTGTTTGCAGCGCCTGGGTGACGTGCTTGACGCATGAGCCGCAACTCATGCCCTGGACTTCAAGATCGATGGTGTTCATGTTCAGGCTCCAATAGAACAGGCGTTGTCAGGTAGATCAGCGGTAGCTTTGGTACACCGTGCTGCGGCCATCGGCTTGGACCAGCAACACGTCATGGGGATCCCGGCGGTTGCCATAGGCGGGGCCGTCCATGCCAGGCGACCCCACTGGCATGCCGGGCACCGCCAAGCCAACAGCACGGGGTTTTTCTTTCAGCAAGCGCTGGACATCGCGTGCAGGGACATGCCCCTCCAGCGCGTAGCCGCCGACGCTGGCCGTGTGGCAGGAGCCCAACTTGTCGGGGATACCCAGGCGCTTGCGCGCGTCGGCGTTGCCTGTCTCATGCACCCGGACAACGAACCCTGCATTTTCCATGTGGGCAACCCAGTCCTTGCAGCACCCGCATTGGGGGTCTTTCCACACCTCGACAACTTGGCCATTGGGCTGGGCCCAGGCGCCCACTGTGGCGAGGATCAATGCGCCGACCAACCACTGGCGGCGTTGCAATCCGATGAATCTGCGCATGCTGGGTCTCCTGTTTGCGGGCCGCTTCGATGCTGCGGATGGACACTGCTACCTCTTCGGACAGCATCCATGCGTCAGCACATATGCAGGATAGGCTCGCGCAGTTATCTGCAGCATGACGCGCACATTACATTTGCTTCATGATGTTTGCCGACCCCGGGCTCGGCCGTCGGTGGATGGCTGTTCGGTGTTGCTGCCCCGCCCAACATGGTGGGCCAGTCAGCCATCCCAGCAGCCACAAAATCAACCACCTGCTTGATCACATGCATGACACCCTGACCGTCCTGATCGACCATTGGAAGAGCGATCCTCACAGCGCCTACAACACCTGGTTTTTGTGGGAGGAGCGGCTCAAGAATTTCCGCTCGATCCGCCGAGGCATCGGACAAGTGGTGCGCGACATCGATGCGGGTACCTTCGGCAACGCCTACCGAGGCTCGTCTCTGGAGACGGTGGTGGGCTCGGTGGCCGAACAGCGCCAGATTTTCAAAGGGGCTGACCACGCCTTCCTGTGGAAGCCCAAGCTGCGCATTCCCGACATCTACGAAAACGCGGCCAACCAAAAGGCCTTCGCCCGTTTGCTTGACGCCTGCGACTGCTGCGACACGATCGAATCGATCATCGAGGCGATTCAGCGCATCGATGCGCTGCAGATCAAAGGACTGGGTCCTGCTGTGGCCAACCTCCTGTACTTCATTCACCCCACGCTGGTTTCACCCTTCAACACTGCCATCGTTCGGGGCTATAACGCGGTGACGGGCGCCAACGTCAAGCTGGGGCGTTGGGACCACTACCTGTCCATGCGAGAGGGCCTGGTTCGGCTCAATCAGGCACACCGTCAACAACTGTCGAATGACCTGGGTGCGCTGGCTGGTTTGATGTTCGATGTGGGCAATGGCCGCTATGCCGCCCCGCCCAGGTTGGACGATCCGGATGCCATGGCGCAATCCAGAGCGCTTTGGGAAGCGGATCTCAACAAGGTTCGAGAGGAATCGTCCTCTGCCCAAAAGCAGTGGCAGCGTGACGCAGAAAGTGACGCCACCCACACCGACATTCAAGGTCGATTGAGGGACCTGGGTCTGGCCTTGGGCTTTGACGTCTGGATCGCGGCCAATGACCGTGGCCGCGCCTTCGGCGGTGGGCGCCTGGGCGATGGCTGCCTGGCTGATCTGCCTGTGAGTGTGAGCACACGAGGTGATGCGGTGCGCCTGATCGATGTGATCTGGCTGGAGAAGGGGGCGGCCAACGTGGCGGCGGCCTTTGAGGTGGAGCACTCCACGTCCATTTACTCAGGCATTGTGCGCATGCTGGATCTGGCCTTGGGCAGCGATGTAGCCGCCTCAAGTGTGCTGTTCCTTGTCGCACCCGACAGCCGACGCGACGAGGTCAAACAACAGTTGGCCAGGCCTGCGTTCAGCCGCGTGTCTGAGCTGGGGATCCGCTACCTGCCTTACGGTGAGTTGCAGCAGCACCGCGATGCCATTGCCCGCTTTGGCTCGGGGATCAAGCCGATCATCGAGATATCGCAGCGATTGTGAGCGCAGCCCTCGACGTGTCTGTGACGCATGAGTGACGGTAAATGTGCCTTCGACGCGGCGGCAGGCCGTGAACATTTGGTAGCTTGATACTTCCTGATCTGTGCGGAACTTCAGGTCAAAGAATGGCTCTATCCGCTCTCTCGAATCCATCTCAAAACATCACGGAGCCCCATGAAAATCACCTCTTGCATCGGCCTCGCACTGGCCCTTTCTGTGCCCACTTTGTCCATGGCCGAAGCCAGCAGGCAAGACGTGGTCGCCGCACGCGGTGCCGATGTCATGCCGTTCTCGCTCAAGGCCACCACGCATGTCTTTACAAAGACAGACCAAGGCGGCATTCAGCAAGTCGTCGCCAAAGACCCCAAGGATGCTCAACAAGTTCGCTTGACGCGGGAGCACCACGTGATCCCATTGAGCTGTTTGGGTCGAGATCAAAGATTTAACAGTTTTCTGAGCGCGTATCTCGGAAGGGATGCCGATCATCGCCGCCGACCTGGTCGCCGCCCGCTCTTCGCTTGAGTACTTTGAGCTATGGTCTCGGTGTGGGCCAGGATTTTTAAGGACAATGTCTGGAGTTTGGCTGTGCCGCCTACAGCCGCTGCATCGGCGAATACTGGTCGATATGTGTAAGCCTGTGAGGGCGATTGTTGAACACACGGGTTTGGCCACCATGGAGAAGTGCGTTGGGAGTCGAGATACTGAAGTTGCCGGATGACCTGATCGGGTTGGCGACCGCACTTGCGGCGGGGATGATCGTCGGATTGGAGCGGGGATGGCGTGACCGAGATGTTCCAGATGGCGGACGAGTAGCTGGATTGCGCACTTTTGCACTCGTTGGCTTACTAGGCGCGGTGTTGTGCCTGTCAGGTACTTGGGCACTGGCGGCAGGCACAGCGGGAGTGGCCCTGCTGATCGCGGTTGCCTACAAAGAGACCGTTCGCTCCTCTGGCAGCCTCAGCATTACATCCGCAATTGCTCAGTTCCTTACATTCGGGCTTGGCGCGCTTGCTGGCGGCGGTCTTCCTGTGACGGCGCTTGCCGTGGCGGTGATCGTCGCGGTGCTCCTCAATCTCCGATCAACCTTGCATCGCTGGCTAACCTTGATTGAGCAGAATGAGTTGAACGCAGCAATGCAGATGCTGGTGCTTTCTGCAGTCATCTTACCGTTGCTGCCGAATGCTTCTTTCGGTCCGTTCGGCGCGCTTAATCCATATCGGCTCTGGTGGGCTGTGGTGCTAGTTGCTGGTCTCTCCCTGGCAGGCCATGTTGCCATGCGCATGGGAGGGCCCCAGCGTGGCACGCTTTGGACCGGCTTGCTCGGCGGCTTGGCATCATCTACAGCTACCACTCTGGCTTTGTCTCGAAAAGTACGAGTGCAACCGGCGCTTCGCGATGCGGCCCTCGCCGGAATCTGGTCTGCTTGCGCCGTCATGTTCGTACGTATGACGGTCCTTGTCATGGCGCTGTCTCAGCAAGTCGGCGTCTTATTGATGTGGCCAATGTTGACGGCGAGTTCCGTGCTACTTATCGCAGGTGTCTGGCAATGGCGCACTAGGCAGCGCACGGAAGAGAACCTTGGCGTTGGCACGCTGAACCCCTTTGATCTCGGTACCGCTCTTGGATTCGGCGCGTTTCTGGGGCTGATGTCTGTTTTCACTGAGGTGGTGAAGACCTGGCTTGGGACACCCGGTCTGTACGCGCTGGCTTTGCTGGCAGGCATCGCAGACGTGGATGTGATAACGGTTTCGCTTTCCCGGATGGACACTGCCGGCAGTGTTACGACAAGCGTGGCAACTTGGTCCATTGCTCTCGCTGTGCTCAGCAACATGTGCGTCAAAGCATTCATTGCTGGGACAGCCGGTGGTTCCTCTCTGGGGTTACGCGTGGCCTCAGGATATGCATTGGCCTTGCTTCCGGCTGGCGCAGTTCTGGCCGCAGTCATGACGTTCGCTTGACAATCGCGGGCGGCATGCTTTCTTGATCAAGCGGTCGGTCTGTTGAAGCCACTCGGCCGTCTTGCTCCCGGGCATGGTCTGGCTGGGCTGGCCCTGGTGCGCCAGTGGCGTCGTGGCCCCGCCACTTGGGATTCGATCCGCCGGGCACTGCTCACGCTGACGCCTACCTTGGCAGCGGCCGCTTCCTGCGAATGCTTGCCGCGATGTTCCTTCTACTTGGTCACTTGAAGATCCGTGATGCGTTTGCCGGGCACTTTGGTGAGCCTCCTTTCAGAGGCAAACCAATGTAAAACCCGACCGCAAAACGCACCCTGGCGGCGTGCGTCAACCGCTCAAGATAGTTGTCGTTGACCGGTGAAGATGATTGTCGCTCGCCACCCAGCGGCACCTCCAGCGTTTGATCCGTGTGGGCATGCTCCCAGTGCTCCGGGTGCTTGAGGATGTTCTCCATCCCCACGGCCGCATCCACTATGGCGTCGATGCAATTGCAATGCCGCGCAGCTAGATGATGTTGGCGTTCACCTCCTGGTAATGCATGACGATGAAGGCCGCCAGAATGCCCGGTGGAAGCGAGATGATCGCAACCAACCCCGAACGCAGGTGACAGGAAGATGAAGCACACTACGCCACCACGGCGAACTCTTCGAGTTGCTTGTGAGAGGTTCTCAACCGCACGCTCGATCAGGCAGGATCGGTCGTACACCGGCACGATCGAGGTGAAGGTGGGCGAGAAGGTCAAGTGCCATGCGAAAAAGGAGGACGACGCGACCATCAACCGACGTGCAGGCAGCCCCGTGATTGAGATGGATCGGTAACCTTTTCCAGCTAGCCGCAACATTTTCCTGAACCAAATGCGTGCCACGTGTTGAACACGGGGGCAGGGGTTGGATCGTGTCAAAAACTGGGCCCGCAATGGGGCCAGGTTGGGCCCCCGCATTGCAAGGGAGTAGGGACTTCATTGGACTTGATTGGTCAACCCGACCAATACATCCAAGATTTGGAAGGGATCGACATGAGTCACCAACAATTCGCAAGTTGCATAGAGGCCTGCAACGCATGTGCCACGGCCTGCGATCACTGTGCCACCGCTTGCCTCGACGAGAAGGATCCCAGGGCCATGGCCCGGTGCATCCGATTGGATCTGGATTGCAGCTCCCTTTGCCGATTAGCCTCCGCCGCCATGGCGCGTGGAAGCGAACAGGTGTCGGCGATCTGCGGCTTGTGCGCCGACATCTGTGAAGCCTGCGCGGAAGAATGCGGCAGCCACCAGATGGACCACTGTCAGGAATGCGCCGCCGCATGCCGTCGATGCTCACAGGAGTGCCGCAGCATTGGACGCGCAGCAGAATTCTCGCCTCAGCAAGGCGCCACAGCGCATACCCGTTGATATCCAGCCATCGACCAACAACCCACGGACAAGGAAACAACCATGAACGCCAACAAACATATGTCCCCGTTCCGATTCGCTGCAGCCGCTTTGGTGGTCACCGCCATGAACCTCGGCACCGCGCATGCACAGACGACGCAAGGCATGCCATCGCAGCGCATGGACCACACGCAGGGAGCGATGCAGAAGTCCCATGACATGAAGACTGGGCATGACCAGGGTGCAAAGGAGATGGGCCACGTCATGCACAAGGGCATGCAGTCAATGCAGGAGATGAAGATGTCGGGCGATGTTGACAAGGACTTCGCCATGATGATGCTGATGCACCATCAGCAGGCCCTTGAGATGGCCAAGGTCGAGATTGATCATGGCAAGTCCGAGCAACTCAAGGCCATGGCCAAGAAGATGATCAAAGACCAGACCAAGGAGATCGGGCAACTGGACATGTGGATGAAGTCGAACCCCTGAATGTCATGGGCCTGTGGGCATGTTGGCGCTTACGGGCCCATCGTGGACGGTCGATTGGATGAGTAGGGGGACGGATCGGCCTGATCCGGTCGCGCATTCACCCTCGCCGGCCTGGGCGCAGTCCACCCTTGGCTGGCACGTTCTGGGCCGGAGAATGGACGTCGGCCAGTATCTCCAGGATCGGGCACTCCGGCCTGTCGTCGCCATGGTAGCAATGAACGAGGTGTTCGAGGATGGCCTTCATGGCAAGCAGTTCCTGGAGCTTCTGATTCAACTCCTGCAGATGGGCCTGGGCCAGCGCCTTCACCTGACGGCTTGGGCGTCGACGGTCTAGCCAAAGTCCCAGCAGTTCGCGGATCTGATCCAGCGAGAACCCGAGGTCTCTGGCTTGCCGAATGAAGCGCAAGGTGCCGACCTCCTTGTCGGTGTACTGGCGGTAACCTGCATCGGTTCGCAAAGCGTCGGGGAAGAGGCCTACGCTCTCGTAGTGCCGGATCATCTTGGCCGAGACCCCTGAGGCCTTGGCCGCATCCCCGATGTTCATGTGTTCGCTCATCCAGCGGCTCCTTCTGAGTTGACGACGGCGGGCCTGGTTTGCAGTGGAAAATTGTTTGCCATCGCACCTCGCCAACGGCGCAGCAAGAGCGCGTTGGCGATGACGCTGAGGCTGCTGAGCGCCATGGCGGCGCCCGCGATGACCGGGTTGAGCATGCCCATTGCCGCCAGTGGGATGCCCAGGACGTTATAGGCAAAGGCCCAGAACAGCCCTTGCTTGATCTTGGCATAGGTACGCCGCGACACGTCCAGGGCGTCCGCCACCAGCCTGGGATCGCCGCGCATCAGCGTGACGCCTGCGGTCTCGGTTGCCACGTCAGCACCACCGGCCATCGCAAAACCGCAGGATGCCGCTGCCAGGGCGGGGCCATCGTTCAGGCCATCGCCCACGAAAGCCACCACCTCACCGCTGGCGCGTAGGGCCTGCACGATGGCCGCCTTGTCGCCAGGCAGCACCTCGGCGCGCACATCGTGGATGCCCAGCGCCTTCGCCACTGCCTCGGCGCTGCCCCGGTTGTCGCCGGTCAGCATGACGGTTTTGATGCCCAGCCGGTGCAGGCTCGCCACGGCCTCGGCGGCGGTTTGCTTGACGGTGTCCCCGAAGGCCAGCAAGCCCAGCAGGTGCATGCCGCTGGCGTCCTGGCGCACCAGCCACGACAAGGTTCGACCCTGTTGTTCCAGCGCATCGGCTTGTGCGCCGAGGTCGCCCGCAGCCACCCCCAACTCGTTCAAGAGCCTGCTGTTGCCCAGCATCAGCTTGTGGCCTTGCACCATGCCCTCGACGCCGCGCCCAGCCAGCGCCTGGGCGTCCTGCACAGATGGAACCGAGAGGCGATCATCGCGAGCCCGGCCCATGACCGCCAGCGCTAGCGGGTGGCTGCTCGCTTGCTGCAAGGCGGCGGCCAGGGCGACCACCTTGTCGCTGGCCGAGCCTTTGACCGGGACAACGGCCACCAGCGTGCGCTTGCCCTCCGTCAAGGTGCCGGTCTTGTCGAACGCCACGACGGTCACCGAGTGCGCCACTTCCAGGGCTGTGGCGTCCTTGATGAGTATGCCTCGGCGAGCGGCAGCGCCCGTCCCGACCATGATCGCCGTGGGTGTGGCCAGGCCCAATGCACAAGGGCAAGCGATCACCAGCACGGCCACTGCGTTGATGAGGGCGTGCTCCCAGTCTCCGTTGATGCCCAGCCAGGCCAGGAAGGTGAGCAGCGCGATCCCCAGCACCACAGGTACGAGCACGGCGCTGACGCGGTCCACGATGCGCTGGATGGGCGCCTTGCCCGCCTGCGCCGACTCGACCAGCCGGATGATGCGTGCCAGGGTGGTTTCGGCGCCGACGGCCTGCGTCCTGACGACGAGCAGGCCCTCGGCATTGATGGCCCCGCCGGTCACTTGATCGCCCACTTGTTTGGCCACGGGCAGGCTTTCGCCGGTGATGAGCGATTCATCCACATGGCTGCGCCCCTCGATGATTTCGCCATCGACCGGTACGCGGTCGCCCGGGCGTATGCACACCAGATTACCGACCCGCACGTAGGCTAAGGGCATCTCAACCTCGATGCCATCGCGTCGAACCCGCGCGGTGCTCGGTTGCAAGGCGTTGAGAGAGCGAATCGCGTCCGTGGTCTGTCGCTTTGCCCTGTCCTCCAGCCACTTGCCGAGGAGAACGAGCGTGATAACGGCGGCCGAGGCTTCGAAGTAGAGGTGCGGCATCCCGTGCTGCGCATGCTGTAGCAGTAGGTAGACGGACAGGCCGAACGCTGCGGACGTGCCAAGCGCAACCAGCAGGTCCATGTTGCCAGCCTTGGCCTTGAGGGCCCGCCATCCTGCCCGGTAGAAGCGCCAGCCAAGCCAGAATTGCACGGGTGTGGCCAGCGCGAGTTGCAGCCAGCCATTGAGCATCCAGTCGATTCCGAACAATGGCAGCAGCATGGGCGCCAGCAGCGGCAGGGTCAGCACCGTGGCGATCGCCACCGGCCACCAATTGGGCACGGTGCTCGGATGTGCGGGGTGAACGTCTTGTTTGACTCGGGCCACGTAGCCTGCCTTCTCGACCGCTGCCGTCAGCGACGCGAGCGGGACGGTTGACAGTGCACGCACGGTGGCCTGTTCGGTTGCCAGGTTGACAGAGGCCGAAGAGACGCCGGGCACCTTGAGCAAGGCCTTCTCCACCCGGTTGACGCAGGACGCGCAGGTCATGCCCTCGATCTGCAGCACCTCATCGGCCATGACCAGTTCGTAGCCCTCCTTGCGGACAGCCGCGCCGAGCACGTCCAGGCCCGCGGTGGCGTCCGCTTCGACCGAGGCTTGCTCGGTGGTCAGGTTGACGTTGGCGCTGTGCACACCCGGGATCGACTTGAGAGACTTCTCTACCCTGGAGACACAAGACGCGCAGGTCATCCCAGAAATGGGGAGGTTGATTTGAGATGCCGCAGATGACATTGAGGAGGAGATCATGACGCGCTCGTACAGGTTGTTGGTATCAGCGGCCGATCCTTCAGGCTTCCCACAGTGGGAATGTAAAGTCTTGGCGCAGATGGCTGGACCAATGTCATGGATATTTGAAAATAGTGCTTGACATTCCAACAGTGGGAGGGTTGAAAGTGAATCCATTCACAAACCAACTGGAGCTTCTGATGATCACTTTTGAAGTCAAGGACATGACTTGCGGCCATTGCGTCAGTACCATCACCAAGGCTGTGCGGGCCGTCGATAAAGGGGCCGCCGTGCAGATCGATTTGCAGTCGCACAGCGTCCAGATCGACCCGACCGAGGCCAATGTCGACGAACTGCGCGACGCGATCCAGGAGGCGGGCTACACGCCTGTGGCCGTGAGCAATGGATCGGTCAAACCCGAGGCGGCCAAGCGCAATGGCTGTTGTTGCGGGTGACCCGCGTCACAGCGTTGAGGGCTTGGCCACCGAGTGGACAAGCCATCAGGGCTGTAGCGTGTGGGGTGCTTGGGTGGCGCCCCTGGCCTTCCTGCCTCGACGAATCAACAGGTAAGCGGCAGGAATCACGAACATCGACAGCAACGGTGCGGTCACCATCCCGCCTACCATTGGCGCGGCAATGCGCTGCATGACCTCGGAGCCCGTGCCCGCACCCCACATGATGGGCAGCAAGCCCCCCAGGATCACGGCCACGGTCATGGCTTTGGGCCGCACGCGTAGAACCGCACCGTCGCGGATGGCATCCAGCAGGTCATCGGCGCTGACCAGGCCCTTGTCGATGCGCTCGCCCCAGGCTTGCTTGAGGTAGAGCAGCATGATCACGCCGAACTCGGCGGAGACCCCTGCCAGGGCTATGAAGCCCACGGCGCCCGCCACCGACAGGTTGTAGCCCAGCAGGTAAAGCAGCCAGATGCCGCCAACCAAGGCAAAGGGCAATGTGGCCATGATCAGCAGGGCCTCGTCGAAGGCCCCGAAGGTCAGGTACAGCAGCACGAAGATGATCAACAAGGTGAAGGGCACCACGATCTTGAGCTTGGCCGTGGCCCGCTCCAGGAACTCGAACTGACCTGACCAGGAGATGGCGTAGCCCGGCGGCAGCGTGACCTTGGCTGCGACAGCCTTTTGCATGTCCTGCACGGCTGAGCGCAGGTCGCGCCCGCGGATGTCCACGTACACCCAGCCCGACAGGCGCGCGTTCTCACTGCGCAGCATGGGCGGGCCATCGGTGATACGGATGTCGGCCACGTCGGACAGGATCAGACGCTGGCCGCGCTCCGTGACGATGGGCAGGACGCGCAGCTTTTCCAAGGAGTCGCGCGTTTCTCTCGGGTAACGCAGGTTGATGGGGAATCTCTGCAGTCCCTCCACTGTCTCGCCGATGTTCTCCCCACCGACCGCCGAGCTGATGACGGACTGCACGTCGGCGATGTTCATGCCAAAGCGTGCGGCCGCATCGCGGCGGATGTTGACGTCCACATAGCGCCCGCCGGTCAGACGTTCGGCCAGCGCGCTGCTGACGCCCGGCACGTCCTTGAGCGCATGCTCGATCTCACCTGTGAGTCGGTCGATGGTGGCCAGGTCGGCGCCCGCCACCTTGACCCCCACGGGGCTCTTGATGCCCGTTGCCAGCATGTCGATGCGGTTGCGGATCGGCGGCACCCAGATGTTGGCCAGCCCGGGAACCTTGACGATGCGGTCCAGCTCATCGACCAGCTTGTCTTGCGTCATGCCAGGGCGCCATTGGTCCTTGGGCTTGAACTGGATGGTGGTCTCGAACATCTCCATGGGGGCGGGGTCGGTGGCTGTTTCCGCACGGCCAGCCTTGCCATACACACTGGCCACCTCGGGCACGGTCTTGATCAAACGGTCGGTTTGTTGAAGCAACTCGCCCGCCTTGCCTGCGGACAGGCCAGGCAAAGCCGATGGCATATAGAGCAGGTCGCCTTCATCCAGGCGGGGCATGAACTCACCGCCGATGTGCTGCAAGGGCCACAGGCTGAGGATCACCAGCACGGCGGCCACGGCCAGGGTGAGCTTGGGGCTGCGCAAGACGGCGTTGAGCAGTGGTCTGTAGAGGGCGATCAGGAATCGATTGAGCGGGTTGCTCTGCTCGCTGGGGATACGGCCACGGATCAGGTAGCCCATCAGCACGGGAATCAGCGTGACCGACAGGCCAGCGGCTGCCGCCATGGCATAGGTCTTGGTGAAGGCCAGGGGCGAGAACAAGCGACCCTCCTGCGCCTCCAGGGTGAACACTGGCACGAAAGACAGGGTGATGATCAGCAGGGAAAAGAACAGGGCTGGCCCGACCTCGGCAGCGGCATCACCTACGACCTTCCACCGCTCGGCCCCTTCCAGGGGTTGATCGGGATGGTCGTGAGCCCAGTGCTCCAGGTGCTTGTGGGCGTTCTCGATCATCACCACCGCCGCGTCCACCATGGCCCCGATGGCAATGGCGATGCCGCCCAAGGACATGATGTTGGCGTTCACCCCTTGGTAGTGCATGACGATGAAGGCGGCCAAAATGCCCAGGGGCAGCGAGATGATCGCCACAAGGGCCGAGCGCAGGTGGAACAGGAAGACAAAGCACACCACCGCCACCACGGCGAACTCTTCGAGCAGCTTGTGCGAGAGGTTGTCCACTGCACGCTCGATCAGGCTGGAGCGGTCGTACACGGGCACGATCTCCACGCCCTTGGGCAGGCTGGCCTGCAGGGTTTTGAGTTTGGCCTTGACGGCGGCAATCGTCTCCAGTGCGTTCTTGCCTGAGCGCATCACGATCACGCCGCCTGCGGCTTCGCCGTCGCCATCCAGTTCACCAATGCCCCGGCGCATTTCCGGCCCGATCTGGATGCGGGCCACATCACCCAGGCGCACCGACACACCCGCATCCGTGGTCATCAAGGGCACTTGCCGAAAGTCGTCCAGCGATTGCAGGTAACCCGAAGCGCGCACCATGTACTCGGCCTCGCCCAGCTCCAGCACCGAGCCACCCGCTTCCTGGTTGGCTTTCTGGATGGCCTCGATCACCTTGGTGTGCGGGATGTTGTAGGCAGCCAGCTTGTCCGGATCGAGCACGACCTGATATTGGCGCACCATGCCGCCCACGGACGCCACTTCCGCCACATTGGGCACGGTCTTGAGCTCGTACTTGAGGAACCAGTCTTGCAGCGCCCGCAGTTGCCCGGCATCCTGCGTGCCGCCATGGTCCACCAAGGCGTACTGGTAGATCCAGCCCACGCCCGTGGCATCAGGCCCAAGGGAGGCCTTGGCACTGGCGGGCAGGCGCGACTGCACCTGGTTCAAATACTCCAGCACGCGTGATCGAGCCCAGTACAGGTCAGTGCCATCTTCGAACAGCACGTAGACGTAGGAGTCGCCGAAGAAGGAGTAGCCTCGCACCGTCTTGGCGCCAGGCACCGACAGCATCGTCGTGGTCAATGGATAGGTGATCTGGTTCTCAACAATGCGCGGCGCCTGACCTGGGTAGGTCGTGCGGATGATGACCTGCACATCCGACAGATCAGGCAAAGCATCCAGCGGCGTTCTCATCACCGAATACACGCCCCAGGCGCTGAGCATCAGCGTGGCCAGCAGCACGAGAAAGCGGTTGGCGATGGACCAGCGGATCAGGCGGGCGATCATGGCTTGCCCCCGGCGTTGCCTGAACTGGCTCTGGGAGCTGTCGGAGGCTCAGGCGCCATGGGTGACAGGCTGGTCAACTGGGGCATGCCATCGGCATCCATGTAGAACTCGAAGCTCACCCGGTCGCCCACCTCCAGGTTGCGAGGCAAGCCACCTTTGAGCGGCACCTTGAAGTCCATCGTCATGGCACCCCATTTGAGCGAGGCAATCGGGCCATGTGACAGCGTGATCGCATCGCGCCCGATGGCTTCGACCTTGCCTTGCCCCTCATGCCGTGGCGCGGTGTTGGCGACGGTGGGGGCGGGTGCGTTGTTCAAGCGCGCTTCCACGCCCTTGAGGCTGGCTTCCGAATCGATCAGGAACTGCGAAGACACCACCACACGCTGGCCCGCATCCAGGCCGCGTTTGACCTCGGTCTGGCCATTGCTCTCAATGCCCGTCTCGACTTCGACCGGGCGGAATCGACCCTTGTCCTCGGCCAGCATGACCACGGTGCGCTTGCCCGTCTGGATGACCGCCTCGGTGGGGATCAACAGAACGTTCTCGGCACGAATGTCCATGAATTGCATGGTCACGCTCATGCCAGGCACCAGGTGGGCGCCGGGGTTGTTCAACTGCACCCGGGCCTTGATGGTGCGCGTGCCGGGGTTGACCTCGGGCACCAGGGCCTGCACCGTGCCCTCAAAGGTGGTGCCGGGCACGGCCGGGCTGCGCGCCTGGGCCTTGGTTCCTGGGCGCAGTTGAGCCACCTGGCTTTCTGGCACTTCCGCATTGGCCCAGACCGTGGACACACCGTTGATGCGCAGCAAGGTGGCGCTAGGCATCAGGGACATGCCTTCGCGCACCATCAACTCGCTGACCACGCCGCTGATGGGCGCTACCAGGGTGATGCGTGGCTGGGTCTTGCCGGTTTGCTCGACGCGTTTGATCTGATCCTCGCTCATGCCGACCTGGCGCATGCGCTGGCGGGCGCCATCGATCAGGCTGCCCATGTCGGCACCCTGCATGCGGCGAACCGACAAAAACTCTTCCTGAGCGGCCACCCAGTCGGGCACATAAAGATCGGCCAGGGGCTGACCCTGCTTGACCGGATCCAAGGTGGCGCGCACATACAGGCGCTCCACGTAGCCGGTGGCTCGCGCCTGCACGACGACCTGATCGCGTTCGTTGTAGGCGATGCTGCCCACGGCCGAAACCTGCGGAGAGAGCACGCCCTCAGTGACCTCTGCGCTGCGCACGCCCAGGTTCTGCTGGATGCGTGGGCTGACGGTGACCTTGCCCTGGTCGCCATCGCTGTCTGCGTAGACGGGCACCAGCATCATGTCCATGAAGGGGGACTTGGCAGGCTTGTCGAACTTGTTGCCCGGCACCATGGGGTCGTGGTAGTACAAGACTTTCTTGCCCGTCATCGGGTCAACATCACCAGCCTTGATGCCCTTGGCAATGTGCCGCCGGGTCGCATCTTCACCTTCAGACACGCTTTGCGGCAGCGCTTGGGTGGCGTCGGCTTCATCGACGGGCTGGGTGGCATGCTGCGCAGAGGCCGTGCTCATGCGCATGCCGTTTTTCATGCCCAGGGCGTACAGACCATAAGCAGCAGCGCCCAGCGTGGCGGAGGCGATCAGGGCGATCACCAGGGTTTTGAGTTTCATGTGGGTCTCCATCGCGGCGGTCAGGGACGAGGCGTGGCCACGTCGCTTTCGGCCGGCATCAGGTAGTTGAGCTGGGCCCAGATGCGGGCGGTTTCCATGTCGAGTCGCAGTCGGTCCATCCTGGCGTCCAACTCCATGCGGCGGGCTTCCAGCACGGAGGCCAGCGTGGCGCTGCCGCCTCGGTAGGCCGACAAGGTGGCGCGCGTGCGCTCGGCTGCCAGCGGGATCAGGGTGCTGTCGTAGCGGCTCAGTCGATCACGGCCGCTGTGCCAGCTTTGCAGCATGACCGTGACCTCAGCAAGGTGCTCCCGTGTCGCTTCTTCGCGTTGGGCGCGCATCTGTTCAACCGTGGACAGCTTGGCGGCCAGCTCCCGATCCTGGCGGTTTTTTTGATCCCATTGCAAAGGGACCGACACATTGAAAGAGGCCATGTTCGAATAGCCCGGTCCTCGCTGGCTGAGCATCAGCTCAGCGCTCCAATCGGTTTGCTTGTCGGCCCGTGCCACGTCTGCATCGGCCCGTGCCATTTCCTCCTGCTTCACCATGACGATGATGTCGGGATGGGAGGCCAGCGCGTTTTCCAGATCGGCCTGGTGCAGGTGGACATGGCCTGTGTCTGGCGCATCGCCCAGTGGTGTGTCCGAGGCACCACCTGTCCATCGCGCCAATGCGGTCTTGGTGGTGGCCACCTCGCGCGTGGTTTGGTCGATGCGGTCATCGATCTGGGCGAGTGCCGCTCGTGCGGAGAGCACATCGGCTTGCGATCCCCGCCCACCTCGGTAGGCGGCCTCGGCAGCGTCGATCTGAAGGCGGGCTTCATCGCGCTGCGCCTTGACCAGTGCCAGCATGCGTTCCTGAAAATACCGATCCAGCCAGGCCATGGCCGTGGCACGTTGCAGTTGGGAAAGGGCCAGGGCATGGCTGGCCTCACTGGCCTGGGCCTCCCGCTCGAAGCGGCTGGAGCGCGCCAGGCGTTTGTCTTCACGGGTGAACTCCTGCATGACGCCCACCGAGCGCATGGTCATGAAGTCGCGTGTGACGCTGAAGCGGTCGGGTCCATCGATGGGCAGGTTGTTGATGCCCAGCTTGAGGGTGGGATCAGGCCGCTGCCCTGCCGAGACGGCCATGTCTCGCGCCGCGGCCGTGGCGTGATCCTGGGCGATCAGCTGTTGGGAGCGTGCCTGGGACAGCCCGAGCGCCTGCTCGAAAGTCAGAACACCCTCGGCGCGCGTGTGGAGGGCCGAGAGGCTGAGCGCAGCCAGCAGGACGGCACCGCGCAGGCCTAAACGGGAGACAAGGGCTGGACAGGCCAGCGAGTTACCCCTGCGCAGAGGGGAGCAAAAGTGGGCGTGCATGCAATCTCCGAACGAAGCAGATGGAGCGTGGTCGTGCATGGCCTATGGCAGAACGCCCGGCGCACACACGGACGCGACCAGGCGCTGGCGTGGCCCATCAGACCCTCAGCGCCGTGTCGTTCGGAGGCTAGATTCGAAAGCAGCAGTGCAAGATGGACAGCGGTGGAGGGGCAGCCTGAAGGCGGCTGTCCGCTGTCGGCATCAGGCCATCAGGCGCTGACGCATCCACCATCTGGGTGACGGTGTACAGGGCGATCATCAACATCACAGGCACGGTGGGTACCTGTGTCTGATCGCTCTGCTGGGTGGGGTGGCAATGCTCGGCACACAAGCCCGGGTTGGCTTTGTCAAGCTGACCATCCATCTGGTCGCAATCGACCATGTCGGTCGCCATGGCAACGACCTGGTCGTTGCCTGAGGCTTCGCCAGGGCATGCATAGGCAGCCACACTCATCTGCGCGAGCAGGATCACGCCGACCATCAGTCGGCAAATCCAATGCTTGAAAGCGCGCGTCATGGTCATGCGGCCGCCTGCTCTGTGGCCGGTGAGAAAGTCCGCACTTGCAGCTCATGCATCAACCTGCGCGGCTGGTCAAAACGCACCGCTTCCATGCCGACCCCTGCGGTATCGGTGAGCTTGCATACGGTGAAGGGATGCGGGGGCATGAGGCGAGGGACTGCACCAAACAGTTGCACTTGTGAGCGCAGTGTGTCACAAAATTTATTTGTCCTGCAATCGGCCATGTCGGCGAGCGGATGACCTCACGGTCAGGGGTCTCGTCGTTGGCCTCAGGGCTTGACGTCGCATGAAGTCGCGAGAGCATGAACCATCGCATGTTCATGAAGGAGCGCCACCATGGTCAAAACCACTGTCACCGTCCAGGGCGGTTCGGCGGCCCTGCCGACACTGCTCGGGCAAGGCCCCGCCCGCATCCCCACAGGCGGCAAGATCCGCGCAGGCATCAAGGTGCTCAGCCGCAAGGCGGCGGAGCAACCCCAGGCCCAACGCCTCTACGACGAGGGCGTTGAGGCGGGGCAGTCCTTCGATCAGATCGAGCGCGCCATCGTGGGTGCGCTGCCGCAACTCAAGTCGCCGCTGATCCCGCGCAATGTGCCCTGGTTCACCGTGCGGGCGCAAGACTTCCCCAATCCCGAGATTCCCAAGCAGATCCTGGAAGCCTATGGCGAGGACCGTGGTGACGGCCTTCACCTCTATCGCTTCCCCATCGTCTTTCCGTCCGATCAATGGCAGACCGTGATGCCGCATGAACTCGCGGCCTGGGGGGCTCAGGATAAGCGCTACTGGTCGCAGTATTCGGCTGATGGCCGTGTGCGGCACTGCATGTGCCACGCGCCGGTGCCCATGGACAACACGGGGCGGCGCTCTATCCGCATCTTCGGTGGGCGAAAGACGGTTCTGCGCGAAGACAACGGCGGCATTTGCGAGCCCGAGTCCTGCGCCGACTACCAGCAGCGGCGCTGCAACCTGACTGGGCGATTCCTGTTCTTCATCCCGGGCATCCGCTCCATCAGTGCATTCGAGTTGCCCACCAACAGCTTTTACGCCATGAACGCGGCCATCCAGAAGTTCGAAACCATCGGCTTTCTGCGTGGCGGTCGCATCTCCGGTTTTCTGGATCGCCAACGCACCCCGTTCTACCTGACCAAGCGCTTGATGGAGGTCGCCCACATCGACGAGACGGGCCTGCCCACGCGTGTGCAGCAATGGATCATCGAACTGGAAGCGCCTGTGGATGTGACCGCCTTGTTGCGCGACCGGGAGGACGAAGACACGGCCATCGTTCAGGCGCAACTGGCCACCCAGGTCCTGGATGGGGTGGCAACGTGGGAAGGTGCTGGTGCTGATGTGGATGCCGTTGAGGCGTCGGTGATCGCCGATGCACCCAAGGACATCCCGGTCCATGACGGGGCTCTCACCTTGGAACACCTCCTGGCGCGTGCCCTTGCCTATGGCATTGCTGCGGAGCAATACCAGGCCTACGCCGACCGACGGTGGGGCCGAGGGTGGCGGCTTAACCCGCATGGTCGCCGCCGTGCGTGGGATGAACTGGATCGCTATCGCAACGACCCGCAGGGCTACCTCGACAAGATCGAGAGCGAACTGCACCGGGTGTCATGAAGGAGATACGGTATGGTTCGCATTGCTCATTTTTCTGACCTTCACTACGGCCCCAAGAACCTGATCGAGGCCGACCGCTGTTTCGGGGCGGCCATCGACATGGCCATGGCCTCGGGTGTGCAGGCTGCAGTGCTGTCTGGGGATTCAACCGATCACGCCCTGGACCTGCATTCGCCCGCCGCCGAACGTCTGGTGGCGCAGGTGCGTCGCCTGGCAGAACATTGCCCGGTGCTGATGCTGCAAGGCACGTTCGCTCATGAGCCACCGGGCACCTTGTCCATTTTCAAATCCTTGGGCGGGCGTTACCCTGTCCATGTGGCCGACCGGATCGGACAAGTGGCGCTCATGCCGAGCGGCTGCTGGCAGGTTTCTGCAAGCTGGCGTTTCGATGTGCTGCCAGATGGGCTCATGGCCCTGTTCAGCTGCGTGCCCACGGTCAACAAGGCTGCTGTGGCGGCCACGGTGGGGGCTGGGGCTGCTGCCGAGGCAGTGGGAGAGCACCTGGCCTTCCTGCTGGCCGGGTTTGCCGAGAGCCACCGACGAGCTCAGGCCTTGGCTGTGCCGTCCATCGGCGTGTCGCATGGCACCGTCTTTGGTTGCATGAGCGAGCACGGCGTGCCCATGGCCGGATTCGACCACGAGTTCACCACGGGCGCATTGTTCGGTGCTGAGGCCCAGGCTTTCATGCTGGGGCACATCCACCGACATCAGGCATGGGACTGTGAGGGACGACATGGGCAGCAGCGCATCGCCTATGCGGGCTCCATCGGGCGTTTCCACTATGGGGAGGATGGCGACAAAGGCTGGGTGCTGTGGGAGGTGGATGCCGTGTCTGCGGTCTGCACGCTGCAGCCCACACCGGCTCGGCGGACTGTGGACATTGTGTTTGACGGCAAGCCAGACCTCGACACCTTGCGGGATGCCGTGGCGCAACAGGACGTTGCCGGGGCGTTCGTGCGTGTCCGGTGGACGGTGGCGGACGAAGATCGCCATGAGGTCAATCGCCAGGCCATTCAGGAGGCGTTGGGTGCGGCAGCCGAGGTCAAGCTGGAAGGGCGCATCGTGCCGGTGGTGCGCACCAGGGCGGCAGGCATTTCGCAGTTGGACAGCCTGGAACAGAAGGTTGTGGCTTGGGCACGGGCGACGGATGTTCATGACGTAGGTCTATTGGCGTGCCTTGGTGAGTTAACGGTTTCTCAGCCTCATGAAATCGCAGCCAGCGTATTGGTGGGGCATATCTAGATACGCAGGGTATGGTGACCGTATAATCGGCAGGTCATTGGGGAATAGCCGCTCTTCGCCTAGAAGAGGCTTACGTCAACACACTTGACCCACAGGTCATGGCGTAAGCAGTTCCCGCACCTGGCAAGACCTTTGACCACTACGCATCCGGTTTGACCGGGGATGCGCGGTGGTCATTCGTCTGTAGTCCGGTCGTGGAGCTTCAATGGAATCCCTGTTCGTATCGATGGGCGTCGTGGCCCTCGCCGAAATTGGCGACAAGACCCAACTTCTCGCCTTCATCCTCGCCGCACGTTTCAAAAAGCCTGTTCCGATCATTCTGGGAATCTTGGCCGCGACGCTGGTGAACCATGGCCTGGCAGGCGCTTTGGGTGCCTGGATCACCGGAGCCGTGAGCCCAGGGATTCTTCGCTGGGTGCTTGGTGCGTCCTTCATCGGCATGGCGATCTGGACAATGATCCCCGACAAGATCGAAGAGGAAGAAACCCAGGTCGCCAAGCGATTTGGCGTTTTCGGGGCCACCCTGATCACCTTCTTCTTGGCCGAGATGGGTGACAAGACGCAGATCGCAACGGTCGCGATGGCCGCCCACTACGCATCGCCTTTGCTGGTGGTGATCGGTACGACGCTGGGTATGCTCATCGCCGACGTGCCAGCTGTATTTGTGGGGGACAAGCTGGCTAACAAGATTCCGATGAAACTTGTGCACTCGATTGCGGCAGGCGTGTTCGCTGTGCTGGGCGTTGCAACCTTGCTTGGTGCTGGCGCCAAGCTGGGACTTTGATTCAATCCCTGCAGGAGTTCGTGCGATGCAAGCGAAACACTATTTCTGGCTCTCGACCGCTGCCGCGGTGGCCACGATCTGTCTGAAGACACTCGCCTGGAAGATGACTGGATCGATGGGCCTGGCTTCCGATGCCATGGAGTCCTTCGTCAATCTGGCCGGTGCCACCTTCGCGTTGTGGATGATCACCATCGCCAATGTGCCGCCCGATGAGGATCATCCCCTCGGGCACAGCAAGGCCGAGTATTTCTCCAGTGGCTTCGAAGGATTGCTGATCTTCGGCGCGGCCAGCGCAATCATCTGGTCGGCCACCAGCCGGTTGTTCGCACCCGAACCCCTGGAGGCCGTGGGCCTGGGTTTGGCCGTCTCGGTCGGGGCCAGCGCGATCAATCTCTTCGTCGCGCTGGCCATGAGGCGGGCGGCGGCCCGCTTTCGGTCCATTGCGCTGGATGGCGGTTCCCGGCACTTGATGACCGACGTGTGGACGTCGGCTGGCGTGATCATCGGCGTGGCGCTCGTCAGTTTCACCGGCTGGCTGTGGCTTGATGCCGTTGTGGCCATCGCTGTCGGCTGTCACATCATGCTGGAAGGCTGGCACCTGATCCGCGCGTCGGCCCATGGCTTGATGGATGCGGCACTCGGCGAGGACGATCTGAAGGCTGTCCAGGCAGCCCTGGACCAACTCGCTACGCAGGACATCAGGTTTGCCAACCTGCGGACGCGAAGGGCGGGTTCCCGTAACTTCGTCTACGTGGATGTGCTCGTTCCCGGGCAATGGACGGTGGCAGCGACACATGACGAGTTGGATCGGATTGAGCGTGAAATCGCCTCCGCGCTGCCAGAAACCGTCGCGTTCACGCATGCCGAGCCATCGCCAGTGTCCCCGGTCGGTGCAGGAAGCGGGGGCGCGTCGTGAGTTCGGCGCATTGTGCGGCCTGGATGACCGTCTCGCCTCCTGCGGCGCCTAGGCCGAATGCCTTGAAGGTCAGCAGTTGACATTGAGAACGCGTGGCGGAAACTGATTTCAGCAACCTGCTGGAGCACGCCATGCAACCACTTAAACTCACCCTCAAGGGCTTTCGGGGCATCCGTGATGGCTTGGGGCAAGACGTGTTGACCCTGGACTTCGAGCGCCTGGCCGATGGCGCTGAACTCGTCGCCATTGCCGGGGCAAACGGGCGGGGTAAGACCACGTTGATGGACAACATGCACCCCTATCTGACGATGCCGTCACGCGCTGCCTTGAGCGGCCCAGGTGGCTTTTCCTACTACGACCATGTCTGTCTGCCGGAAAACGAGAAGGATCTGACCTGGTCACGTGAAGGCCGCTGCTATCGATCCCAAGTGGTGATCCGGCTCAACGGGCGCCGCAAGACCGAGGCCTATTTGAATGCGCTCAGTGATGAGGGCCAATGGCGCCCTGTCTGCCTCGACGATGGTCTTGTGTCCGACGGCAAGGTCGAGACCTACACCCGCTGTGTTGAGGCTATTTGTGGCAGCGCTGATACCTTCTTCACCTCCGCGTTCTCAGCGCAGGGCAAGCGCCAACTCAGCACCTACCGCAATGCCG
>Ga0209066_10002342_pt1 | contig 23080 bp, 16 predicted proteins | sample All_14_2_FD_187198 | JGI IMG/M metagenome (GOLD analysis project Ga0209066, IMG submission 187198) | Freshwater microbial communities in response to fracking from Pennsylvania, USA - Allegheny Zone_MetaG_DW_15 (SPAdes) (version 2) ... | reverse complement strand
AATTAATACTCAACTAATAATAATTTTAAAAGTTTAAAAAGAGCAGAAATTATTCTTATTTATTACTTCTATTACAAATTCAAAATGATTGTCTTGATATCTTAAAAAAATAAGGCATTATCAGCTATCAATTATCGGTCAAAAAAACAGACTACGGCCATTAAATAATCTACATCATTTTTTTCGACAAACAATACACAACAATTCTATTCTCCATATTTGTCAGATCAATCTGACAAATTACTATTTTTTTATTTATCAAACTATTTATTACATGAACAAGAAGCAACTATTTACATTTTTTCTAATGTTCACGTTTGGGAGTTTGTTCGCACAGACAAATGTCAATTTCAACAACACGACAGATCTGGCAACATACTTTAACCCCAGTTCTAGTCCGGATTTTACCAATATTGACAATTCCGGTATTAGTAACACCGGGAGTGTCAATGTTCCACTAGGTTCTTACGACATCTGGACGACAAAGAGCGGCTACAGCATGCTCGTTGGAGGAGTCTACACCATGACAGGTGACTTTCTTATTAAGGCTAATAGTGGCTACGGCGGACTAGGTTTTGCTGTTTCGAACACAAATGATCCTGATGGATTTGGATCACCTGTTTTAGGTTTAGGTATGTGTTTTCATGGTGGAGGTGGTATGATGGTAAACAATCGTGCTATTACCTCTGTTTCTTGGCCTCCTGATCTTGTTCTTGGCAACTGGTATAGAATGGTTTTGAGAATAACTTGTACTGCAGTTAACACATTTGATCTCTACTTTGAAATTTACAACCTGAGTTCTACGGGTGTCCTAGGCTCGTTAAAAACAGCACAAGCGTTTTCCGGGATTAACAATACAGAAGTTTTTGGAGCGACTTCCATCCATGTCTATTTCTCAGCTGCAGGATCTCGAATGGAGAAGATTGACAACTTCACTATTACCCTCTCCGGTGGTGCCCAAGAGGTTCACTCTCCCGATGTAAGCACAAAAGATGTAACAGCTATTGGTACTTCAACTGCTACGACAGGTGGAATCGTAACTAATGACCATGGATATCCTGTTACATTCCGTGGTGTTTGCTATAGCTCTACTAATAACCAACCCGTTATATCTGGACCTATGACAAGCGATGGTTCAGGAACCGGATCCTATACCAGCAATTTAACCGGGCTGGCTAGCAACACCACCTATTACGTTAGAGCCTACGCTATAAATGCAGTTGGTACTAACTACGGTGAAACAAAAACCTTCACAACAACCAATGTTCCCCCTACCCCAACTAGCATCACAGCCAGTTCAACCTCAATCTGCGATGGCTCTTCAGTAACCCTGACAGCCAATGGCACTTCCGGCACCGTAAATTGGTATACAGGCAGTTGCGGCGGCAATTTTGTTGGGTCAGGAAACCCAATCGCACTTACGCCAACTTCAACGACTACTTATTACGCTAACTGTTCAAATGGAACTCAATATAGCGCTGGTTGCGCCACAACTACAATAACCGTTTCTCCCGCACCCTCAGGGGGCTCACTGACTGGAGCAACCACTTCAATCGTTTATGGTGATGTCACAGGTACAATTAGCCTCTCAGGTCAAACAGGTACGATCACTAACTGGCAGAAACGTGTTAATAATGGGACATGGACAAACATCAGCAATACCAACTCAACTTACTCTGAAACTCCTACCTCAGCCGGTACATGGGATTATCGTGTAGTCTTAACCAGCGGAGCTTGCTCAAGTGTATATTCCTCAATTAAATCTATAACAGTTCAACCAAAAGAACTGACTATCACAGGTACCACCGCCGCTAACAAAGTATATGATGGGGGCACGGTCGCAACCATTGGGGGTGCCGTTGTTTCAGGTATGGTTTTAGGTGACATCATCACCCTAGCCAACAGTACTATGGGTAACTTTAACAATAGTGCCATCGGAACCGGCAAACCGGTCACCACTTTCATGACTCTTGCCGGAACCAATGCTGCAAGTTATACGATCACTCAACCTACCTTACAAGCCGACATTACCGCCAGACCCCTCACCGTTAGTGGAGCCGCTGTAACAACTAAAACCTATGATGCTAACACAAATGCATCAATCACAGGTGCTACGCTTGTTAACGCAGTCTCAGGTGACAATGTTTCTCTAACTAATTCAACTACCGGAACATTCAATAATGCCCAAATCGGAACGAATAAACCCGTAACAACTTCAATGTCGCTTACAGGTCTGGCAGCTGGAAACTATACTTTGACTCAACCTACTCTAACCGGTAACATTACTGCTAAAGGTCTCACCGTTATAAATGCAGCCGTTACAGCTAAACCTTATGATGGAAACACCAATGCTACAATTACAGGTGCTACACTATCAGGTATAGTTCCTGGCGATGTAGTTACCCTAAATAATGCTACAACAGGCTCTTTTAACACTCCAGCAATCGGAACAAACAAGCCTGTCACCACATCAATGACTCTCACAGGAGCACAATCTGGAAACTACACTATAACTCAACCATCTTTAACAGGAAATATCACAGCTAAAACACTTACCGTTACTGGTGCCCAGGTGGTCTCTAAAATCTATGATGGCAATACCCTCGCCACCATCACAGGAGCTACACTAACAGGTGTAGTTACCGGCGAAAACGTGATATTAAACAATGCTACCCAAGGTAATTTCAACAACCCATTAGTTGGTGCCAACAAACCGGTTACCACTAACATGACCATCACTGGAACTAGCGTTGCTAACTATACGCTCCAACAACCTACTCTCTTCGGTGAAATCCTCTCAAATGCCCTGAATGTTACCGGTATCGTTGCTGCCAATAAGGTTTATGATGGCAATAACATAGCTACCCTATCGGGTGGTACCCTCATCGGAGTGATTCCCGGCGATATCGTATCAGTCGTCGTTCCATCTACTGGAACTTTTGCAACACCCAACGTTGGGACTAACATCGCTGTTACCGTTCCTACCCCTACTCTTACTGGCCCCGATGCTTGGAAGTATACCGTTAATCAACCCACCGGTATTACCGCCAACATCACTAGCAAAGAACTCTTCATTCTTGCTGTTGAGAAAGAAAAGACCTACGGTCAGGTAGATCCTCAACTTACTCATACCTGCACAGGCTTTATCCCCGGTGAAGATGAATCAGATCTTCTTACCCCGGTTGTTACAACCAGGGTAACCGGAGAAAATGTCGGCCAATATGTTATCTACGTATCAGGTGCTACCTCTAATAATTACCTGATCACCTTTATTAACAACCAGTTTATCATCATTCCTAAAGATCTTATGGTCTCAACAAACGATGCTTCTCGTTGTTACGGAACAGAGAACCCTCTCTTCCCATTAACCTATAGCGGCTTTGTTAATAACGAAAACACCTCTGTTCTGACTACGCTACCAACGGCTAGTTGCGTTGCTTCAACGACCTCCGATCCGGGAACCTACCCCATCATCATCTCAGGTGGCGTTGCTCAAAACTATAGCTTTGTTTATAATGAGGCTACCCTCACCGTTAAAGAACTCCCCGCTCGTCCTACAATTACACAAGATGGTCATACCCTGCACTCCTCCGCAACAACCGGAAACCAATGGTATAACCTCAATGGTATCATCCCTTCAGCAACTCAACAAGATTACTATGTTACTGTTGAGGGTACTTACTACGTAATCGTAAAACAAAACGGCTGCTCATCTGAACCCTCAGAAAGCATAACAGTTCTATTTACTGGAATCAGCCAAATCGATGAAGTCTCAACTAAGATCTATCCAAATCCGGCTACTGATCTTGTTAATATTGAGACTTCAGTCAATGGACAAACCAAAGCTGAACTCCTAAGTCAAGCTGGTAAAACCATGCTGGTAACTGAGTTCAATGGAAAGACCACCATGGATCTGAATCACATTCCTTCAGGACTTTACATTATTAAAATCACCAATGATAATGGAGTTAAAACCTACAAAATAGTAGTCCAATAACCCCTGATTTATCACAACAACGCCCTAAGTGCTCTTGGCAGTGCTTAGGGCGTTTCTTTTTCCCATTATCTTCAAGACCTTGAATTAGTTAATGAACTCGAGTTAACATTTCCTTAATCCGCTATTTAACAACACTTATGAGTTAATCCTTATTTTTAACGTTTATAATAAAATAGCACTTAATCTCCTATGAAGCTTAAACGCACTTACCTCTTCGTCTCTATTGCACTTGTTGCATGCACTCAAGTGCCAAAAATGGATATTAAACCCGTTCAAGCCGTTGCCGAAACCACTCCGATGCCTACCGCTGGGGATGCAGCTGACGATCCAGCAATCTGGTTCAATGAACGAAACCCCGAGGCCAGTTTAATTATCGGAACGAATAAAAAAGCCGGACTATCAGTATTTTCACTAAACGGAAAACTCATTAAACACTTCGATGTTGGGAAAATAAACAATGTAGATATAAGAAGAGGTTTTCCGTTGGCAAATCGACAAATCGATATCGTAGCAGGCTCAAACCGCACAGATAATTCAGTATTAGTCATGTCTATTGATTCAACTGGCACGCTACAACCCTTATTAAAGACACCTATAATTTCAAAGCTTGATGAAGTGTATGGATTCTGCCTCTATCATGAAAAGAAGACAAACCGGTTTTATGCGATTGTAAATGGCAAAAGCGGGGGCGTTGAACAATGGGAGTTAACTGATAATGGAGATAATTATATTAAAGGGACACTGGTAAGGACATTTAACGTTCAAGGCCAACCCGAAGGCTGTGTTGCAGATGATGAGTTAGGATTTATCTATCTTGGAGAAGAAGATCGGGGAATATGGAAATTCTCAGCCGCTGCTAACTCGAAGGACAAGGGCTCTCTCATTGACTCATTATCTTCCGGACATCTTGTTGCCGATGTGGAAGGACTTGCTATCTATTATGGAAAGGATGGGAAAGGATACCTAATTGCATCAAGCCAAGGGAATAACTCCTATGCTATTTACAAAAGAGAAGACAAGAACCAATACATAGGAAGTTTCGATATCGCTGATGGACAATTAGTAGATGGGGTAGCTGAAACCGATGGCATCGAAGTTACTTCACTAAATATAGGAGGGCAATTCCCTTCTGGTCTCTTCATTGCCCAAGATGGCTTCAACAAGGATCATGATAAAGAAGCCAATCAAAACTTCAAAATAGTTGACTGGCGTGAGATAGCAAAAGCACTAAATCTGAAGTAGCTCTTCGCTCGCTCTGCGCTCCCTCTCCATATCTTAAGCCTTCAAATTATTTTTAGTTAAGTACAACTGTAGACAAAACATCCTTTTCTAATAAGATGCTCCAAATACTTACAAGGCTTTCAGGTAAATCACCTCTTCCATAGTTGACCTTAATCCGAATAGTTCAACTGCGTTTTAACGGCTTAATCGATGCAATTTTATCCACTAAAAAAGAAGAAAGATATGGAGAAGGAGCGAAGAGCGAGCGAAGAGCGAGCGAAGAGCGAGCGAAGAGGAGACATCGAGTAGACCAGCAACAGTGAATTAGATGATGAGTAATCAATCACCTAAACTAAGGTTTTATCCAACTCTATCGTATCAAAATGAAAGCGCCTTTTATGTTTAACACTATGAACATTGAGCTAACAAAATCATAAAATTTGATTAGATCGAAATCCCCAAGATTAATCATCTTTCACCGTTACATACAGTGTATCAGCATGAATTCCAGTAAAGATACCTAGTCCATTAACCACATTAGTAGGCGGTTTGGCGAGGTTCAGAGACGACGTGCTACTCTCATCATAGAGTTGAGCATAGTCGGCGTTAAGATGAAATAGAATGATTCGATGAGATCCATAATAAAAGAATGATCTCGGATTGAGCTCTTGCGTAGCTATTCTTTCGGGGGTACTTCTAAAAATTCTCTCTGGAACGACCTCCGCGGTATCGAAAATGGGTTCCGGAGATGAGTCTATGCTTTCGGTAACTACCATATAATAGCTCATATCATAATTATCCCATGTCAGGGTTATTGGTGTTGGAGGAGTTGGAGGTTCTCCACTTCCGGGCTCACCTCCCATTCCAATGGTTACAGTGGTTGAGGAGGTCGCAAAGTTTGAGGGTTTTGCAAGGATAGTTGTTGTTGCGGAAACCACCTTATCATTATAAACAAATGACATCGTATAGGTTTTACCTTCTACCGGCTTTAAAGGAGCTCTATAATATCCGGCACTATCTACAAGACAAACCAACAAGGTATCCTCTGATTGAATAGTTATGATCAACCCTTCAATAGGATTAACAACTGTATCAGAAGACTCATAGACCAACTGATGAGTAACATGAATTAAAATCTCAGCAGCCGGATTTAAATAAGCCTCCACTACAGGAACATCAGCATCGGCGGTAGCCAAATCTAGCTTCTGACATGAAATCATGACCAGAGAAATAACGATTAGGCTTAGAATATAATATTTTATCTTAGTCATCTTTAGTTAATTTTCTTATGTTATAACCAGATCTCATCATGAACAACATAAATCACAAAATAAACAAGCATCAATCCTAATAAATAGACCTTACTTCATCCTTATCGTGATATTTATATTAGGAGTAAACCCAAGAAAGTATACGGGAGTCTCAATTATCTGATTATTGACAATCTCATACTCTTTATACCACACATTCGCCCGATTATAAACATTAAAGATGCTCATCCCTACCGAGGCAGGAACCGAGTTACTTATTTTAAAATTATAGGTTGCAGAAAGATCCAGACGATGATAATCAGGTAGCCTCATCCCATTTTTAACAGAGACATTGATAAAATCAACTGTAGAACCATCGAGAAGAGTCACCTGATAGCCTCCTTCCGGGGCAGTATACGGCCTACCCGTAGTATAAATCCAGGTAGCACCGAAAACCCAGTTTTTCATTTGATAGCTTCCTACCAGTTTAAACTCATGAGTTACATCATTCGACGCATAGAAATCATAATTACCAAAATCAGGATATCGATTTACCACTTGCCCTAAGGTATAACCAATCCATCCATTAAACTTGCCAGACTTTTTTTGTAATAAAAGATCAATACCTCTAACCTCGCCATTTCCAGTATAGAAACTCTCTTCATAGTCAACTTCCTTTGGATTGTATGTATATCGTAGAGAGTATTCAGTAATATTATAAAGCTTCTTAAAATAGACCTCCGCATCAAAAAGAAGATCTCTATTCTCAACAGAAAACCCTAATGCCACCTGGTCAGAGGAGCTGACAGGAAGGTTATCATTATCTGATAACACCCAAAAATCACGACTGCCTTGTAAGATATCTTCTCTAATTACCCGCCGGGCAAACTGGTAGTACTTGCCTGCTGAGGCTTTAAGTTTAAGCCAAGGCAGGATCTGATAGGAGGAGTTTATTCTGGGCTCAAAATAACTACCAGACGTAGGCGTAAACAGATTATATCGGAGACCGGGAGTCACTCTTAAACGTGAGCTATCTAATATAATATTGCTTTGAAGATAACTACAAAGAGTTGCCCCACTTGTTGAGCGATCAATTACAGTAAGAGTATCATTCTGTTTATATGTATAATCAATATCATTAAAGGTGCCTTGAGCCCCAAAGTCAAATCTAAACCATGAAGTGAGGTTATACTCAAAATCAGCCTTAAGACTAAAATCCTTGAGATTATTCTCTTCAATAACCCCCCGACGAATAGAGACGGTCTCATCATCCTCATTAGTATAAGAGCCTGAACTTGTACGATCTCTTTGACTGTAGTAATTGGAGTAGCTAAGCAACATATTACTGTAAAGGGAACTATTATAATGATGAGACCATTTCAGAGAAGCCCCTGTATTACCCCAAGAGGTAAGGTCATTGTTCTCCATACTAAAATTACTAAAACCACCACCCATAGGACCACCCGGCCCTCCTCCTCCTGAAGGAGACACGGAGTTGTCAAGATTATCGTTCCCTTTATAAAAACTAAAGGCATAAGCATCACTGGCATTCGGATGCCAAGTAAGTTTTGTATTTAAATCGTAGAAATAACTTCTGATATCCGTTGAGCCGGATCGTTGAAAACGAGGATTGGCAACACTATTTTCCGTCTCGCTGCTCTCTGTAGTAAATTGATCAAAAATCTTGTTATATAACGGACTTTGCCAACTTCTTCTGAAGGCAACAATAGTGGAGAATTTCTCACCTACAGGAAACTCGATAAAAGCATTAGCCGACATAAGGCTTAAGTCGGCTGCCATATTAAACTCTTTACGATCTCCTTCTTTACCGGTTATCTCCACAACACTTGAGAGTCTCCCTCCAAAACGAGCATCAAAGCCAGATTTATAAAGCTGTACATCCTTAATAGAGTTACTATTAAATGCACTAAAGAAACCAAATAGGTGTTCAACATTATAAACAGTAAACCCATCATATTGAACCAGCGCCTGATCGGGAGTACCACCTCTAACATAAAGTCCAGAAGAGTTTTCGTTTGCCGCGCTGATACCAGGCATCAATTGAAAAGACCTAAGAATGTCCTTTTCTCCCAAATTGGGCAAATTAGCCAAACGTCGAGGCGAGAGCTTCAAAAGCCCTGCCTGATTATTTGCCTCCAGTAACTCCTGTTTCTCCCCCTGAATAGTAACGGTCTGTAGTTCTACCATATCAGGTTTTAAATCAATCTTAAGACTATTCAGCTTCATATCTGGAGTCAAATAGAGCCGTTGACGCTTATACCCAATATAAGAAACATCCAAAGCACAAGTATCAGCAGGTACATGATGAATAGTAAAAAACCCATCAACATTAGTGGCCGATCCCAACTTCGTACCTCTGATGGATAGAGACACAAAGGGTAATGGTTCTTGTGAAGATAAATCTACCACCTTACCCGATAAGGTAAAATTTCTTCGAGTGGGTTCCCCATGATAAGTCTTCTGAGTTAAGGCAACCGCATTATCCTGGCTCTCCCAACGGTCAATCAGATGAATTACCAGATCCTTATCAACATAGTACTTAAGCTTTGACGCTTCGCAAATCTTCTTTAACATCTGACCCAGCTTTTCATTCATAGGCCGCTCATTTACATCGATAGCTTCAGCACGTGCAACATCATATTCAAACAATACCTGCTTTTGCTTTGAAATCAAGGAAAGAACCTGATGTAAATTGCCAAAATAAAGATCATTAAGAGGGGTGTCGAGTGGCGATTGTGCCCTTATGATCATTGCGATCACTAAAAGAACGAGTGTAATAAAGTATTTCATGCTTCTTGGTTGAAGTAAAAAAAGTTCATCCGGTCATGGAGATTAGAGAAGTAACAGCCTATATAGTTTAATGAACTGAAATGTTAAAAAGATGAAGCATAAGAAACTAGTATAATTAATCATCCATTTTGTCTCTCATAAAAACCCAACCCTAATAAAGGTTTTTCTATAAATAGTAAGTAAATTTGGATACTAATCTCAACACAAAATGTATGAAAACAGGAAAAGCAACAACCCTCATTTTTATACTTCTTCTTAGCCACTTTGCTTATTCTCAGAATACCCTCGTTTGGAAGTTTTCCACTGGCTCTGAAGTACACTCTTCTGCCGCCATCAGCAATGATAACCTCTTCTTCGGAAGTGGAGACAATAACCTATACGCTCTTGATAAGAGAACGGGCAACCTACGATGGATCTATAAAACAGAAGGAGCCATTCATTCAACTCCACTTGTTTCAGATGGCAGAGTCTATTTCAATAGTAAAGATGGTAACATATATTCCGTTCAAGAAACCACTGGCCAACTCCTATGGAAGTTTCAGACCCACGGAGAAAAACAATATGACCTGTGGGATTACTATCTTTCCTCTCCTGTCATAAACGATGGAATTCTTTATATTGGAAGTGGAGATAGTTGTATTTATGCCTTAGACGCTCAAAATGGTCAATGCATCTGGAAACACAAAACCAATGGAGTGGTACATGCCACCCCATTAATTGCGTTCAATACGGTATATATAGGAAGCTTTGATGGAAATTTCTATGCAATAGACGCAAAGACAGGTCATTTAAAATGGAAATTCAAAACAATTGGTGACATGTACTTCCCCAAAGGCGAGATCCAACGAGGAGCCGCTCTCTATCAAAACTCCATCCTATTCGGAAGTCGTGATTATAACATCTATGCACTTGATGCACAAACAGGAACAGGCAGATGGAACATGAAGGAGATCGGAAGCTGGATTATTGCAACACCGCTTGTTATTGGAAATAATATCTACTTCGGGACTTCCGATTCGCATCTATTCTACTGCATGGATGCAGATGGAGGCACCGTAAAATGGAAACTTCCACTGAATATGCGTGTTTATGGGACAGCGTGCCAGGCTGATGAGAACATCGCCTTTGGGTGCTTCAACGGAAAACTCTACATCGTAAACCCTGAAAATGGAAAGACTATTTCTATATATCAGACAGAAGAGAGCAAACTAAGATATTCTACCCTATACAACCAGAATGACGAATTCAGAAGCGACTTCGAATTATATGGTAAAGAGACCAAACAGTCAGAAAAGAAGATCCTATCTTTAGGATCAATACTCTCTGACCCAAAAGTTGAAGGTAATATCATCTATTTTGGAGATGCTAATGGTAACTTTTATGCCATTAGAATAAAAGAATAATCTTTTTTGCTTCAAATGGCAATGGACTATCGAAATAGATAGTAACCGTTTTATTACCCAATTCATTAATCATAATCAAATTTTACTTGCGTAATATTTAGCTCGTTCTTCTTTAAATAACCTTAGTTGTTCAATGTGTTCTTTACACAATTTATGCTGTCCGTTTTCTGATGTTTTTTGTTCGGGAAATGTCAAAGAAAAAGCATCACTATCGTTTATTTTGATGGCACCTTCAGGAACAAATTCCTTTATTTTCTCCAATGAGTTCAAAAAATATGTTTCGTTAATTTCACAAGCGGTTAAGCTTAAACCTGCATTGTAACAAGCAATTGCAATCGTTCCACTTCCTAAGTGTGTGTCTAAAATTCGGTCTCCTTGTTTGGCATACATTTTCAAAAGCCATTCGTAAAGTTCAATAGGCTTTTGTGTCGGGTGTATTTTGTTTCTATTTTTTCTAACACTAAATCTGAAAATTTTTGACGGCTTATCAAACGAACTCCAAGCCATTTCAGCCATCGAAAAGTTGTTTAATGTTTCAGGTTGGTTTTTGTCCCAAATGATAAATCCCTTATTGTATGGACTTCTAGCCCAAATATGTCCAAAATAATTTCCTCCCCAAACAATTTGATTTTTTGAAACACGAAATAACTCATTAAAATAATCGTCATCGGGTTTTACGTCCCATTGACTGTATTCATCCATATTAAATTTATGATCTCCTCCACGTTTGGTTTTGTTCAAAATTCCATAAGGTGGGTCAACTATTGCAAGGTCAAAATAGTTGTCGGGATACCTTGCCATTAATTCCATATTATTCTCTCTTGTAATTGTAATCATAGCAGGTTTTATTTTTGTGTTGCGAACCTTAAAATTGTCAAGTCCGAAATGCTTTTACTAATGTCTTTTCCAAGATTATTCACAACAATGCTGTCAAAATCTTCATAATCTATTTCTTTTATGTCATTATCAATACAGTTGTACAGATATTCCGAAAAAGTATTTGCACGAATTATTACGATTGGGCTTTTGCGAATATCTTGAAGTACAGCGGGAACATATCTTGGAGTTACTACGATTGTGTAAGCACCTCCAATTTTTTCTCTATGTCCTGCTAATCTTCCTGCGTTTACGCTTGAAAGTTTGTTTTTAGTTGATTTAGCTTCAACTGTGAATTTTTTCTTTCTTGGGATATATAAACACTCTAAGTCTGTGTTTCCTGCTCCGCTAATTTTTTGTGCTTCTACATTATGGAACATATTGAACCCATCTGCCAAAGCGTCTTCAAAAAGATAGGCTTCTGCTCCGTCATTATTGTTTGCATACTGCTCAATAAGTTTTGGAAGATTAAGTAATTCAAATTTGAAGTCGTCAATATCTTCCCTAATTTCACCCAAAAGTGTTTTCGGATAAAAACTGTAAATTTCTTTGATAACATCAATTTTCAGACGCTCAGGGTCGTTAAGTAGCAATGGTTTTTCAGAAAACGAGTATTCTTTTTCTAATTGTTCAACTAATGATTTTAAGTTTTCGGGGATTGAAAATTCGTTTCGGGTTATTTTTCTGAAAGTATTTGTATTTCCGTGTTGTAATTTTGTAAAAACCACACCGTCCTTTTTCTCTAAAACACCAGCGCTTTCAAACAAATTTGAAACATAATAATCCCATTCATAAGCTGAATTTACAAAAGCGTGTCTATCTTCTTGAAATTTTTCAGCAAGCTCATTATCTGAAAGTTCTCTTAATTCTAATAGTTCGTTTACTAATTCTTGGTAGGTAGTTGTAGTTGCTTCTTTTAGAAAAACAACCGAGTAAGCAACCTCAAAAGCATAAAGCTTATTTAAAAGAGTTGGTTCTGAAAGAAGTTTGTAAATCAAACGAAATGGATAAAGTTGAAAATCGCTATCAGTTCCGCTATGTGGATGTTGGTATTGAACCGCCCAAAGCATCGTAAGAAATATTTTGGCTGTCTTTTCTTTGTCTTCAACGTGTTTCAAAAACAAGTTGCCAAGCGGACTGAATAAAAATCTGTCTTGCTCGTCAACTTTGGCTTGGTAACCAAACATATAAAACGAAAGCTGATTGATTTTGTGATTTATTGCATCAAGGGGTAAATCGGAATTTCTTTCGTTATATAATCCCAAATCACGCAACTTTAAGTTTAACCGCTTTTTCTCGACTGTTGAAATTCCTGTTTTGGTGTAAGTCTTCAAATATTCAGCAACCACACAAAGTTTGTCAAAATCCCTTGTGTGTCTATATAAAATCCATTTTTTACTGTCAATTCTTAAAGTCATATTATCGGTTTATTTGGGAAACAATATTTTTAATTAACAATGGCGGAATACACTCGCCAATACATTTTCTAATAAGCAATTCGGGAGTATTGTCGGGGATATTCCAATCTTGTGGCAAAGACGACAACAACATCAATTCTAATGGTGTCAAAACTCTTGCGTCAGAATAAGTCCCGTTTTTCAATTTTCTGCCTGGATGCACGTTCAGTTGCGAACTAATTGCATCGTTTCGCATTGTGATTGTTGGTGCAGGTTCGTCCCACTTAATTCGTCTGTATGTTGTATTGTAACTTTTAATTTTTTCTCCGTTGGATTTTACAGGAAAATACTTCTCATTTTCAAAAGCGGTTTGCCCCGTTGGTGTGTGCTTCATCCATTGAACGTGGTTGTCCGAATGTTTTCGGGCAAAATGCCATTTAATTTTTGATTCTTGTCCTGCTTCAATACTCGGCAAAAAGCCAATTTTCTCTTCTACTGTAATTTGCTTTTCAGATTTTATTGGTTGTGCCCAAGTTTTACCTTTTCTGTATAATTTTATGATTGCTCTTGTTCGTCTTTGAGCAACTCCATATTCAGCCGCATCGTAAACATTTGCCTCAATGTTGTATTCTTTTCCGAACAAAAGGTCTAAAATTTCAGTTACTTTCAAATGTTTGTTTTTGTAAGGTAAAACCAATTTGAAAAATGTCGGAACATTTTCAATCAATACATAATCAGGCGATTTTAATTTTATGAAATCAATGATTTTAAAAACAAGATAATTTCTTTCATCACTGAGCATTTGCTCAATGTTTCGGTTTTTTCCTGCAATGCTCATCCCCTGACAAGGTGGTGATGCAATTAAAAAATCTAATTTCTTTGGCGTATTTTTTACAATCGTTTCGAAAACATTTTCGTCTAAAATACTTCCTGCGATCATTTTTGATTTAGGATATAATGCCTGATACAAATTGGCTCTTTCTTGAACTAACTCGTTAGCAACAATAATATTAATTCCTACTTCTTCAAAGTAAGTTTCCGCTATGCCTGCACTTGAAAATAATGATGCTCCTATCATAGTTAAAACTTGAGTATTCCCTGTTGTGTTTTTATTGTTCTGAAATATTTTGCCTTTTCTTCAGCAGCTTTGAATAACGCTTCCGTTTCTTCTTGCGGATAAATCAATTCTGCAATTCTTTCACTTAAATATTCGAGTTCTAATCCTTTTAAGTCAAGATTAAAAAATGATGAAAGTTTAGGAATTATTTCGGATGGTACATTTCTTTTTCCGTTTTCAATTTTTGATAGAGTAGATTGGTCAATATCCAATGCAGCAGCAAGTTTGGTTAATGTCAAGCCATTATCTACTCTTAGTTTGTGAATGTATTCACCAAATGTTTCTTTCATAATCTTGAAATATATTTCTTGACACTTTTGGCAAACTTAATGATTCCAATTCGATTGTCAAAACTTTTTGTTGATAAATTTGCATTTCTTTTATGCTTCCAAAAACAACTAATAGCTTCACAATCTCCTGCCTTTTTTCTTTTTCCTCATTCGTTTGGCAAACTGTTTTTCCTCATAATCTTCGCTCTGTGCATCAGGCAACAGGCTGAACAATCCCCAATCGAAATTAGACAAATGTTCCTGTGGAATAAACTCAAAAAGGTCTTTGTCGGTTGGTGGGCTATGGTGTTCGTTTTGGGAATAGGGTCATCTTGCATTTTCAATTCAGGTTTATTTCCGTTATTCCACCAATCATTGAATACGTTAGCCAACAAATTTCTGTATAATTGTAAGCCATTCCAAACGCTACGTCTTTCGTAGTCGATGAACGTAATACCGTAAGTCCGTCCGCTTTCGTTTCTGCGGACAACCGTATTGATTCCCTGCTCAATAAGTTGCTTTTTATATTCCGTTTCATTGCTTGTGGTATGAATAGCAAGCTCCACGGTGTTTTTCAGAACAGCCCTTGTAGGATTGGTTTTCATTTTCCCTTTGGATTGCTCAAAATGTGTTTGCAATTGTGTAACTCCTTCATCCTTCCCGAAAAGCAATGCTTTGAACCGATTGCTTACCTTGTTGTCATTTTCGTCCAATGCAACATATACCAATCCATTTACGGTATGACCGCTTCGCTCGCTTTTGACTTCTTCTGCTTTAGTGTTAAATAGCGACAGCAAAACATTGTAGCTTCCCATAGTCGGAAAGCTGTAATACTCTGGCAAATGACGGACTACCGAAGCGATTTGGCTCCTTATATCGCTACGTTGATAATCAACAGATTTGAAAACTTTATTGCCCTGTTTCTGCTCCTGCTCGGTTGCTTTATTCAGGTTGAATTTCTGTTCCAAATCCCAACAGACAGTCTTTGAACGTGAGTGGTCGTTATCATAGAGGATTTTCTTTCCGTCAATCCCTACACAGGTCGAAACGATTTATATATGCATTCGGTCAATGTCTGTATGTTTTAAAAAAAACATAGGTTCTACCGGTATTTGTGTGACCGGACATATTAACGCCCAATCTCTATGATCAAAGAATGATTTCAGAATGCGAGATAATCTTGCCAGAAGAGAAACAAATACCTTTGCGAAAAAAAGCCATGATGCTATCATCTCAGTTGTTTGAGCTTATGCTGAACTTTGGGCCAGAGTGGAAGGTTAGTAATGTGGAAGCCAACTTTCTAGAAATGATCGTAAATATAACGATAGAATACCTTCCCAAAAAAGGTGTTGATCCTGAAAGTGATCAGCTTTGTCCTATATACGATTACATGGAATACCGACGATGGCGGCATTTAAACATAATGCAGTATCAAACCTATATCTGTTGTCGGGTTCCACGAGTAAAAACCCCAGAGGGAAAGGTTCGTTGTATTCAAGTGCCCTGAGCCGATAGTTACAATCGCTACACATAAATGTTTGAGGAGTTTGTTATCATGGTTTTACAGGCTACGCAGAACCAAACCAAGACTGCAGGCTTGTTAGGCAGTAAGTTTGATGTGGTTAATCGAATCATGCACAACAGCGTGGAGGGAGGACTTAAACGGCGTTTGACAAATATGAAGTATTACCACCTGAGTCTGGATGAGAAGTCCTTTAAAAAAGGCCATAACTATATAACCGTTCTGAGTGACTCTGAGAGTGGTATTGTGCTTGATGTTATAGAGGATAGAATAGAAGATGCTTGTAAAGAACTACTTAAATCCCAATTGGATGTAGAACAACGTTGCACTGTCGAAACAATAAGTATGAATATGTGGAAACCATTTATGAAGGCTGCCACCGAATTGTTACCAAAAGCAAAACTTACTCACGACAGGTTCCATCTGGTAGGCTATCTGAATAAGTGCATCGACAAAATCCGACGAAGGGAGGTTAAATCAGAGGATATCCTTCGACATTCTCGCTATGCATTGCTTAAAAATCGACTAAACCTTACTGACAAGCAGCATATTAAATTTGAAAGTATTATGAATACAACTCTCGAAGTTGTTAAGGGTTACAAGATAAGAGAGTTATTTCAGTTTATTTTTGGTTGCAGTGATATGTATGCCGCAAGTACCATGTTTGGCTTATGGACTCGTGAATCAGTCCGAACTAATGTTAAGGAAATATTGGAGGTTGTAGAAACGTTTAAAGCACATGCAATAGGAATTATAACAGTTAATACCTGAACCAAATACCCTCGCTCATAAGTAATAAAAAAGACCTCTCAAAACTAATTGCTTATGAGAGGTCTTTTTGCTTCTGTGTAGCCCCGATAGGAATCGAACCTATATTTAAAGTTTAGGAAACTTCCGTTCTATCCATTGAACTACAGGGCCAAAACGGCTGCAAAAATAGCTATTTTTTGCAAAACCACAACCATAATTCAGAGAAAGAATAATCCTATTAGAAAATCAACAAAGTGGCTCTGCCGTTGTTTTTACTTGAAAGACTAAAGCCTCTCTTTTAGAAAGAAGCATTTTAGTACCTTTGTCTACTGAAATATGAAATCAAGCCGCCACCATAGTAGCCTCCTTTTTCTAAATCGCTTGCTAATAGCAGCGATGCTATGGATTTCCATTGGCAATATCATTGATTTTCACCTTTACCGGATCTGGGACATTCACATATCCCTTCAAGATCAATCCCTTCCCCCTACCCACAAAACCATCAAAAAATCAGACATCACCGAGAAATATCTCTACAAAGCTCCTTTGTCTGATTGTACTGAAACTGCCTATAACAATACTAATGAGCCCCTTTTTACAACCTATTCTTGGCTCAATCAAACAGCGATCCTATTTCGCCATCCTATTGCCTCTCTCTTTACCCTCAGAGGCCCTCCCTCTTTATCATAAACCTCACCTCTACTTTCATTATTCCCCTCTACTCTATCTACGACAGAGCCGTTGAGGTATTTCATATTCAATAATTTAACCACATTTATTTAATAATCTCAATGGGATTTACCCCCTCATAGTTGGGTTAAAAATCTCCCCTGGATTATTCTATGTGACCTAATAACTTAATTAATCACGCATGAACAAATTTACACAACTAGCAGGAAGCTTTCTGCTCAGCCTGATCACCTTAAATGTATCTTCTCAAAACATTGACACCCTTGACATCTCAATGGGTCCCGGGTATGCTCAAGATATATTCTTAAACGTTACCACCGGACAAAGCATACCTGCACCTCGAAACAATTACGACCTCCAAATCTATACCGGTCGATGGAGCGCCGGTCTATTAAGCAATGACGGACAAGGGGTCATGGTTTGGGCTTATCCAAAAGGAGACACCGCAACTTGGAACGCGGTTGATACCACCGGATTATCAACATGGAAAGCCCTCTACAATGGCCTCGACAGCTGGGAAAACGGAGCCTTTAACCGGAATGCTAAAGGACACCCCGACTATGGATGGGGGATCTATAACACCATTACTCATGATGTAGAAGGCGATTCCCTATTTGTAATTAAAACTAGAAATAACCTATACAAAAAACTCTGGATCACCCGAAAAATCTCTGTCGAAAACAAGTGGCTCATTACAGTAGCCAACCTCGACGGAAGTAATCAAGTCAATATCACTGCCGACTGCAACCTATACCCCAACAAAGCTTTCCTCGGAATTGACCTTGAAACCGCTTCTGTTATTGACCGAGAACCTGACTCCGCCAACTATGAACTTCTATTTACAAAGTACATCTCAAATGTACAAGGGATGCCCTACCCCGTTGTTGGCGTACTTAATAATATCACCACTCCTGGTAACAAATTCTCACCCGTTGCACCTGACTTCACCAATTGGCTCTCATCTCCAATGGTAATAGAAAAAGAACTCATCGGTTACGACTGGAAAAATTTTAATATGTCAACCTTCACCTATGATCTCGCTGACTCCACCTTCTATTTCATTAAATCAGGGAATGGCGATATCTATAAATTATGGTTTACCAAATTCGAAGGATCCTCCACCGGCAATATCCGCATGGCTCGTTTAAAAGTTAGTGCCACAGCAATAGATGATCCGGAAATATCTTCTAACATCAACATCTACCCTAACCCAGCCACCAACGTTGTAAATATTCAACCCGATGCTAACGGAATCCTCCGTATCTACAACCTTAATGGGATAGAGATCATCAACAAACAATGTACTCCGGGAGAAACTTTATCTCTAAACATAGAGAATCTGAATAAAGGCATTTACTTATTAAGATTCTCAAGTAAAACATCCGATAAAACAAAAAAACTCATCATCCAATGAGACTTGGATTAGTCCATCCATACAAAAGAGGTTTGGGTAGAGAAGGGTTACTTTTACTGCTTATATTAGTAACCTTTCTCTCCCACTCTTCATATGCCCAACGACAATCCGCCGAAACCTTGTTAACTATACGTGATAAAGCAAACGGTACAGTTGTCCCCTTTGCCAACATAAGAGTTAAAGCAGATAACCATCAGAAAGAGCTCACAACTATATCGGATGTCAATGGTCAAATAAAGCTGAGCTATAAAGAGTCAGCAATCGTACAGGTCACTTCCATTGGTTATGCAGATTACATCGACACATTGTCCAGCATTTCACAGCTCACCCTGTATCTTAATCCCAAAATAGAAGAGATCGACGGTGTGACAATAACGGCCCAGTATACCCCAGAGAAAGTAGACAAATCTATTTACCAAGTTAAACTAATCGGAAGAGAAGTCATTGAAAGACGAGCGGCAAGTAACCTAGGTGACCTCCTAAAAAATGAAGCAGGTATCAGAATCAATAATGATGCACAACTTGGTTCAAGCCTTTCACTTCAAGGGATCTCAGGCGAGAATGTTAAGATCTTAGTTGATGGTATAGCCGTAGAAGGGCGTATGAATGGCTCTATCGATCTTTCGCAGTTAAATCTCAATAATTGCAGCCAGGTAGAGATCGTCGAAGGCCCCATGAGTGTGGTTTATGGCAGCAATGCCTTAGCCGGAGTAGTCAATATCATCACGAAAAAAAACAACCTCCCCTTTTATCTTCGCGTCAATGCCATGCATGAAAGTGTAGGCGTTTGGAACTTTGATGCTATAACCAATATCAAAAAACAAAACCATCATATCACGATTGAAGGAGGAAGAAACTTCTTTGAAGGCTTCTCCGAACCAGACACGAGCCGTAGTAAACAGTGGAAACCCAAAAGACAATGGTTTGCATCAATAAGACATTTATGGATTCCAAGCCAAAAGTTCTCAACCGAAACCAAAGCCGAGATCTTTAACGAAAAGATTCTTAGCAAAGGGGCCCTTCTTGCTCCCTATTATGAAACGGCATTTGATAATACCTTCCACACCCAACGTTTTAACCTAAAGAACCTGACATCTATCTCACTCACCCCAAATCATCGATTTCAACTTCAAAGCGCTTATCAACATTACCAAAGAAAAAAAATAACCCGTTTTAAAGATCTAACAACATTAACTGAAACCATCACATCCAATCCGACAGATCATGACACCTCAACTTTTAATAATCTATCTATTAGAGGCACCTTATTCCTTAACTCAAACGATATTCCAGACAAGATAAAGATCCAAACTGGATTTGATATCAATAAAGAATGGGGAGAAGGGAAAAGAATGAAAGACAACGATCAGACTATTGGAGACTATGCCCTCTTTGCCACGGCGAAAACGACAATTTTAAGGAGATTAGAGCTACAACCAGGACTAAGATGGGCCTACAATAGTCGTTATCATGCACCTCTTATTTGGTCCATTAACACCCGCTTTAGCGTCACAAATCGCAGCTTCATTCGACTCTCTTATGCCACAGGTTTTCGCTCACCGTCGCTTAAAGAGCTCTACCTCTACTTTGTTGATATCAACCATAACATCCAGGGTAACGAAAACCTAAAGGCTGAGGAGTCAAATAACCTTAACCTCTCAGCGCAAACCGACTTTAATCTTTTCGAAAAACCACTAACTATAAATCTGACCGGATTCTATAACTCAATGAAACAGGTAATCACATTAGCAGAATCGGCTCCTGTAACATACACTTATATAAATCTTGACAAATATACCACTGCCGGAGGCTCACTAGCTTGGTCCTATCAACCAAGCCATTGGCTTAAAAGCGACTTCCGGTGGGCGCTCATCGGAAAAGGAGGGTACAATGACTTACCCTTGAAATGGACTAATGACATTGGAATAAACCTGAGCTTCATAGACCTAAAAAGAGATATAGATCTCTCTCTTTTCTACAAATACAATGGAAAGATGACAAAATACCTCATCTCTTCTGATGGGACAGTCACTACGGGCATCACAGATAGCTGGCATACCTTAGATTTTACTCTATCTAAATGGTTTATAAATCATCACTTCATGGTTCAGTGCGGGGGTAAGAACCTATTCAATGTAACCAATGTCAACTCGACAGGAGGTATTGATGGAGCTCATACTTCATCCTCAAACTCCCTCCCGGTTGGTTGGGGTATAAGCTGGTTTATTCGTTTCACCTATCAGATATCTCAATGAAAACAGCCTATAATATCTCCTATTTATTAATTATCTCACTTCTGGTTATAACAGGATGTTTTAAGGAGGATGAGAGGGTACCCCAACACATCCCTGCGGAAGGTAAAAGTATCACAATTGCATTAGAAGGTGATTATAAATACAGATCTTGGTTTCAACTATCATCTGCAAATGAAATGCATCGAGAATTGAAAACAGAATATGATCTGGAGTTCGAAAATGGAACATCAGGATGGCGAATATATCTTAACACGGCTCTGTTTATGAAAGTCGCAGAAACCCATCAGACCGATCCATTAAAAGTCACCGACACGGTTGGTGTAAAATGGAAGTTTGATTCCAGCGATGGTTATTTCTCAGGTAATTCCTTTGGAATATGGGTTGATACCCTTTCAGGACTGAGTGATCAACAAGTGCGAATCATCGACCGCGGGATAGACCTTAAAGGAAGAAGTCGAGGCTTTTATAAAGTGATTATTGACTCTGTTACGCCTGAAAATTATCATCTTAGATTTGGATTACTAAAGAGTAACGAAATGAAAACACTAGTCATTAGTAAGACAAATAAAGAAGAATCAGTTAGACTCCTATTAGATGAAAACAGTCCAATTATCATGCCGTCAGTTGAAGAAAACTCTTATGATCTTCTTTTTGGTCAGTACACCACTCTTTTGTACACCTCAGAAGGAGCACCCTATCCCTATCTAGTGACTGGAGTTTTGATCAACCAGCAGCAGATTGAGGTAGCCGTTGATAGTATTATTGGATATAATAATATAAATCTGAACACTGCACAATCAATGCAGTACTCCAAGAGAAAAGATATAATAGGCTACAATTGGAAGCAGACCGTAGGAGATGTAACCACCGGTAATGTTAGTTATATCATTAGAGAAGGGATCACCTATGTTATAAAACATAAAGATGGTCTCTACTACAAGATGCAGTTTTTTAAGTTCTATAATGATAAGGGAGAGAAGGGTTATCCGGCTTTTCTTTTAGCTCCGTTATAGGGGATGGGGATGATAATAGAATTCAAAAATTCAAAAATTCAAAATTATCTAAATTTGCTAAAGAACGAAATATTGAGATTTCTCTCTTGCTAAAGTATGAATGAAGATAATAAAAAAGCCCCGTAAGTTTTTCCTACGGGGCTTTTTTTAAAATAAACCGAATCAAACAGGACTATTCAATGACCTCAACCCAGCCATGAACATCCGGTTCATCACCGAATTGAATAGCTTGGAGTTTATGATATAGTTTAGTAGAGATTGGGCCGGCATTACCATCTTTGCAGTAGGTATAGATTACATCATTTTCACGATCATCGATAGCACAGATGGGAGAGATGACAGCTGCTGTTCCGCAAGCGCCAACCTCTTCGAAAGATTCAAGCTCTTCAACGGGGATAGCACGTTCTTCGACCGATAGACCAAGATCAAGAGCGAGTTGGCGCAGACTCATGTTGGTGATAGAAGGAAGGATGCTAACCGACTTAGGAGTCACATAGGTATTGTTTTTAATACCAAAGAAGTTTGCTGGACCAGCCTCGTCGATATACTTCTTTTCTCTGGCATCCAGGAAGAGAGCGGCTGAATAGCCTTCAGCATGAGCACGTTCACCGGCACGTAAGCTAGCGGCATAGTTACCGCCCACCTTGAAGATACCGGTTCCTAGAGGAGCTGCACGGTCGAAATCGCGAGCAATCTGAACCTTTACTGGTTTGAAACCCTCTTTGAAGTATGGTCCAACCGGGCCAACGAAAACCATAAAGAGGTATTCACTGGCTGGTTTAACACCTACTTGAGGGCCTGTACCAACAAGAAGAGGACGGATATAAAGAGAAGCTCCGGTTCCATAAGGGGGTACGAATTTCTCATTAAGCTTTACAACGGTCCAAATAGCTTCTTTGAAGACCTCATCAGGTACTTCAGCCATAAGTATCCCACGTGCAGAATTTTGCAAACGCTTTGCATTTTCTTGCCAACGGAAGATACGGATTTTGCCATCACTACCTCTAAAGACTTTAAGCCCTTCAAAAGCTTCTTGTCCATAATGTAAAGCCGTGGCGGCCATATGAATATTGATATATTCTGATGAGGATACTT
>Ga0209066_10002341_pt1 | contig 23089 bp, 18 predicted proteins | sample All_14_2_FD_187198 | JGI IMG/M metagenome (GOLD analysis project Ga0209066, IMG submission 187198) | Freshwater microbial communities in response to fracking from Pennsylvania, USA - Allegheny Zone_MetaG_DW_15 (SPAdes) (version 2) ... | reverse complement strand
CGGTTCATGGAGCGCTATGCGCCGAATGCAAAAGATCTGGCCTCGCGCGACGTGGTCTCCCGTTCCATGCTGACCGAGATTAACGAAGGTCGCGGTGCGGGTCCTTACAAGGATTATGTGTATCTTGATTTAACGCATCTGGATCCTGAAGTGATTCTCAAGCGCTTGCCCAGTATTCATGAAATTGGCATCCAATTTGCCGGTGTCGATTGCTTGAAAGAATATCTGCCGGTTGTGCCGACATGCCATTATCAAATGGGTGGCATTCCCACCAACCGTTATGGCCAGGTGGTTGTCTCGCAAGGTAATGATCTATCTGTGCCCGTGCCTGGTTTTTACGCAGCTGGTGAGTGTGCCTGTGCCTCGGTGCATGGCGCTAACCGCTTAGGTACTAATTCACTGCTCGATTTGCTGGTGTTTGGTAAATCGTCTGGTGAAGCTGCTGTGGCATCCATTCGTGAAAATGTGAAAGCGCACAAGCCGTTGCCGCTCGATGTGATTGATAAATCGATAGCGCGTGTTGAGCGGTTGAATAATCAAAAGAATGGCGCAAACGTGCATGAGACGCGGGCGGCTATGCAGCGCACGATGCAAAAACATGCCGGTGTGTTCCGTTTTGGTCATTTGCTCCAAGAGGGCGTAGAAAAAATCATGGAAGTGGCTGAGGCTGTCGCGCAGACGGAAATTAAAGATAAGTCCAAAGTCTTTAATACGGCGCGTATCGAAGCGCTGGAGTTGGATAACCTGATCGAAGTGGCTAAAGCCACCATGGTGTCAGCCGAAGCGCGTAAAGAGTCGCGCGGCGCGCATGTGCGGGATGATGCGCATGACACGGAGCTCACCCCGGATGGTCGTGATGATGTGAATTGGCTAAAGCATACCCTCTGGCATCGTGAAGGTAATCGTCTTGAATACAAGCCAGTGCAAATGAAGCCACTGACCGTCGATAGCATCGCGCTCAAAAAGCGTACTTACTAAGAACAAGGATAGACACATGAATGCCCCACTGACTATGCGGACGTATCACTTCAAAATCTATCGTTACGATCCGGATAAAGATGCCAAGCCCTATATGCAGGATATTTCTGTCGAGTGTGATCCGATGGATAAAAAACTGCTTGATGCCATGGTCAAGTTGAAAGCCAAGGATGATTCGCTGTCTTTCCGTCGTTCTTGCCGTGAAGGGGTGTGTGGATCGGACGCAATGAATATCAACGGCAAAAACGGTTTGGCTTGCTTGACCGATTTGGCGGCGTTCCCAGAAGGTAAGCCAATCGTATTGCGCCCTTTGCCCGGCTTGCCTGTCGTGCGAGATTTGATTGTCGATATGACGCAATTCTTCAAGCAATATTTGTCGATTAAGCCGTATCTTGTGAATGATGAGCCAGTGCCAGAGCGTGAGCGTTTGCAGTCGCCAGAAGAGCGTGAAGAGCTGAACGGGCTTTACGAATGTATTTTGTGTGCTTGCTGCACGACGGCATGCCCTTCATTTTGGTGGAATCCCGATAAGTTTGTTGGTCCGGCAGGTTTGTTGGCCGCGTATCGGTTTATTGCGGATTCACGTGATCAAGCAACTAATGAGCGCCTGGATAACCTGGAAGATCCCTATCGTCTGTTCAGGTGCCATACCATCATGAACTGCGTGGATGTTTGCCCGAAAAATCTTAATCCAACCAAGGCTATTGGCAAGATTAAAGAAATGATGGTTCAGCGCGCGGTCTAAGTTTTCAATCCAGTCATGACTGAAGATCGGCACACCCGTCTAAATCGGTTACGTTGGCAATCACGGCGAGCCTTACTTGAGCTGGATTTGCTGCTTGAGCGATTTTGGTTGCGTGAGGAAACGTTGGTCACCGAAGAAGATGAAGCAGGGCTGCAGCAGTTGCTGGCACTGGATGATTACGATTTGTGGGCATTAGTCAGTGGTACAGAAGCGAGTGATAGTAAGCAATTAGAGAAGATGGTTGCACGTATCCGTCAAGCGTGATGTTTGTTACGTAAAACCAGTTTGTAGTTTTTAACTTCAATGGTAATTTCATAAAGGGTCTGATCATGAGTACAAACCGCACCGCAAATTTTGCTATTGATGGCAAGAACGTTGAGTTTCCAGTGATGTCGGGTACTCATGGGAATGATGTCGTGGATATTCGAACACTGGGTGCAAAAACAGGTTTGTTCACTTATGATCCTGGTTTCTTATCTACGGCAAGTTGTCAGTCAAAAGTAACCTATATTGATGGCGATAAAGGTGAGCTGCTGTATCGAGGCTATCCCATTGAGCAACTCGCAGCGCAATGTAACTTTCTGGAAGTTGCTTATTTGCTAAAAAATGGCGAATTGCCCAATGGCGGACAAAAGGAAAAGTTCGAGGGAACCATCAAGCGCCACACCATGGTGCACGAGCAACTGGTGAAGTTTTATCAGGGCTTCCGGCGTGATGCGCATCCCATGGCGGTGATGGTTGGTGTCGTCGGTGCATTGGCGGCTTTCTATCATGATGCGCATGATTTTTCGGATGCAGAGCATCGTAGTATGTCGTTCAATCGACTAATTGCCAAAATGCCCACCATTGTGGCGATGACCTACAAATACAGTATTGGCCAGCCCTTTATGCACCCGCGTAATGATCTTGATTACACGGCAAACTTCATGCATATGATGTTTGGTACACCTGCTGAAGAGTACAAGCCAAATCCCGTTTTGGTACGTGCATTGGATGTCATTTTCACATTGCATGCGGACCACGAGCAAAATGCATCAACGTCAACCGTACGTCTGGCGGGCTCTTCTGGTGCTAATCCTTTTGCTTGTATTTCAGCAGGTATTGCGTGTCTGTGGGGGCCGGCTCATGGTGGTGCCAATGAGGCCTGCCTGCAAATGCTCGAAGAGATTGGCGATGTATCGCGCGTGGGTGAATACATTAACCGCGCCAAGGATAAAAACGACAGCTTCAAGCTCATGGGCTTTGGCCACCGGGTGTATAAAAACTTCGATCCACGCGCCAAACTGATGAGCAAGGTATGTGCTGATGTCTTGAGTGAGCTGGGGCTGGAGAATGATCGCCTGTTCAAACTGGCCAAAACCTTGGAGAAGATTGCTTTGGAGGATGAGTATTTTGTCAGCAAGAAGCTTTATCCCAACGTTGATTTCTACTCCGGTATTGTGCAAAAAGCGCTGGGTATTCCTACGTCCATGTTCACCTGCATTTTTGCCCTGGCGCGTACTGTTGGCTGGATGACGCAATGGGAAGAAATGATTACTGATCCCGAGTACAAGATCGGTCGACCGCGTCAGCTTTACACCGGCGCTGCTCGTCGTGATGTTGTTCAGCTCGGCAAGCGTTGATCCCCCTTAGTTTAAATACGCAGCCCAACGAATGAAAAAGGTGATGCCATGATGAAGCAGATGCTGTCCAACTCTTACTTATTTGGCGCGAATACGCCCTATATCGAAGAGTTGTATGACGCTTACCTTGCCAACCCAGCGTCGGTCGATCCGGTATGGCGAGACTATTTCGACAAGCTGTCCATTTTGCCGGGTGCTGGTAACTATACCGGGCCGGATGTGGCGCATTATCCTGTGATTGCCTCATTTGCACAGCGTGCCAAAGAAGGCACCTTGCAGTCGCCTGCACGGGCAACGTCGACAGATGACAAGCAAGTCAAAGTATTGCAGCTTATCAATGCATATCGTTTTTTAGGTAATCGCTGGGCACAGATTGATCCGTTAAAACGAAGTGAGCGCCCGGCAATTGCTGAGTTAGAGCCTTCGCATTACGGCTTTACCGAGGCCGATTTGGGGCAGAGTTTTCAAACTGGCTCATTCGCCGCTTTGCCAGACACTGCGACCTTGCGTGAAATTCTTGAGGCATTGCGCGAAACCTATTGTGGAACCATTGGTTCCGAATATATGTATATGGCCGATATCCAGCAAAAGCGCTGGATACAAGCACGCTTGGAGCCAGTTCGTGCCACGCCGTCGCATACGATAGAAGAAAAAAAGCGTTTTCTTGAGCGCGTTACCGCTGCAGAAACGCTAGAGCGTTATTTGCACACGCGTTATGTCGGGCAAAAGCGCTTTTCGCTTGAGGGTGGCGAGTCGACGATTCTTGCGATGGATGAGCTTATTCGTGTTGCAGGCAGCTTGGGTGTCCAAGAAATTGTGATCGGCATGGCGCACCGTGGGCGCTTGAATGTCTTGGTCAACACTTTGGGCAAGTCTCCTAAAATGTTGTTCGATGAGTTTGAGGGCAAGAAAGCCTCTGATCTGTCGGCGGGTGATGTTAAATATCACATGGGTTTTTCGTCCGACTTGGCAACGCCCGGTGGCCCGGTTCATCTGACGCTTGCCTTTAATCCTTCGCACCTTGAGATCGTGAACCCCGTGGTTGAGGGGTCTGTCTATGCGCGCCAGCGACATCGTGGCGATAAAACAGGGGCACAGGTATTGCCTGTGTTGCTCCACGGGGATGCTGCGGTGGCAGGTCAGGGTGTGAATCAGGAAATTCTGAACTTCTCTGCTACTCGCGGCTATGGCACGGGTGGTACGGTACATATTGTGGTGAACAATCAGATTGGATTTACCACGTCTGATATTCGCGACTATCGCTCATCACTATATTGCACCGATATTTTCAAAATGATTGAGGCGCCGATTTTCCACGTCAATGGGGATGATCCAGAGGCCGTTGCCTTTGTCACCAAATTGGCCATGGAATATCGGCAAGAATTCAAGCGCGATGTGGTCATTGATCTCGTGTGCTTCAGAAAGCTTGGCCATAACGAGCAAGATGAGCCGATGGTGACGCAGCCGCTGATGTACAAGAAAATTACTCAGCATCCAGGGACGCGCCAGCTATATGCAGACAAGCTCGTAGCGCAAGGAATCTGTACAGCGGGCGAACCTGAGCAGGTGATTGCCGATTACCGTGCGGCACTTGATCGAGGTGAGTTGTTGTACAACCCGGTGCTGGAAAATTACGCACATAAGTTCTTGATCGATTGGACACCCTTTATTGGTCAGCCATACACAGATAAATGCAATACCAGTGTACCGCTTGCTGATTTGAAAAGTCTGGCGAAATCAATTTCGACTATTCCCGGCGATTTCACGCTCCATTCTCGCGTGCAGAAAATTATTGACGATCGTCGCTCGATGAGTGAAGGCAAGCTGCCACTGGATTGGGGTATGGCTGAAAACCTTGCATATGCGACGCTCTTGACACAAGGTTTTGGCGTTCGCGTATCAGGCGAAGATACCGGGCGAGGTACTTTTTTCCATCGACATGCTGTTTTACATGACCAGAATCGTGAGAAGTGGGATCATGGCAACTATGTTCCTCTGCAAAATCTGGGGGATAAACAAGCGCCATTCGTGGTGATCGATTCGGTACTTTCCGAAGAGGGTGTCATGGCGTTTGATTATGGCTACTCGACTGCCTCACCTAATGAGTTGGTTGTTTGGGAAGGCCAGTTTGGTGATTTTGCCAATGGTGCTCAGGTGGTTATTGATCAATTTATTTCATCGGGTGAGGCCAAGTGGGGACGCTTGTCCGGGCTTACTTTGATGCTGCCTCATGGTTATGAAGGTCAAGGTCCTGAGCATTCGTCGGCGCGGATCGAGCGGTTCATGAGTTTGTCTGCCGAAAATAATTGGCAAGTTTGTATTCCGACAACGCCCGCACAGATTTTTCATTTGCTGCGTCGGCAGATGTTACGCAAGCTGCGTAAGCCGTTAATCATCATCACGCCTAAATCACTGCTGCGCCATAAAGATGCGGTGTCGTCTCTGGGCGAGCTTGCCAAGGGAAAGTTTCAGACGGTTATCGGCGAAACAGAAGAGCTGGATGCTAAGAAAGTCACGCGTGTTGTGATGTGTTCCGGCAAAATTTATTATGAATTGATGGCCTATCGGCGCGAGCAGAAAATCACAAATACCGCGATTATTCGGCTCGAGCAGCCCTATCCATTTCCGGAAGCCGAGCTGGATGCTGAGTTGGCGAAGTGGCCAAAGGCCAAAGAAGTGGTGTGGTGTCAGGAAGAGCCGCGTAATCAGGGCTGCTGGTATTGGTTGGCTTCTCGCCAGCATCTGGTGAATGCTATCGATCAAGCCGCATTATTTTTGGTTAGTCGCCCGGCGTCTGCATCTCCTGCGGTGGGTTATTACACCAAGCACAACGCACAACAAAAAGCAGTGATTGAGGGCGCGTTTGGCGTACTCAAGGCACCGCAATAATTCATTGGAACCAGTGAGGAAAATATGCTGATCGAAGTCAAAGTCCCCCAGTTGTCTGAGTCTGTTGCTGAAGCAACATTGTCTGCGTGGCACATCAAGGAAGGTGATGCAGTAAGCCGCGATCAAAATTTGATCGATATTGAAACAGATAAAGTCGTCTTGGAATTACCAGCCCCTGCCGCTGGCGTGATTACCAAAGTGATCAAAGTGAATGGCGACACCGTGGTGTCTGGCGAAGTTATCGCACATCTGGATACTGAAGCAGTCACTACGGCTGGCAGTTCGCCTGCTGTTGCTGCAGCGGTTGCTCCCGCTGTGCCTGCTGCGGTAACGCCAGCAGTGATGCCAACTGCCATGCCTGCTGCCCGCAAGCTCATGGATGAAAAAGGTTTGACTGCGGCCGATGTCCAAGGGACTGGTCGCGGTGGACGAATTTTGAAGGAAGATGTCACGGGGACAGGCAAAGTTGCAGCACCTGCTAGTATTGCCAAGCCTGCTGGCGCCGTCTCACCAGCGCCGACTTTTGCTGCTGCTTTGCCTCAACCGACGGTTGTTAACACAGATGCCATTACGGCGAATCGCTCAGAGCAGCGTGTGCCGATGTCGCGCTTGCGTGTGCGTGTGGCTGAACGTTTGTTGCAGTCGCAAGCCACCAATGCCATTTTGACTACCTTCAATGAAGTCAATATGGCTCCGGTGATGGAGCTGCGTAAAAAATATCAAGAGAAATTCGAAAAAGAACATGGTGTCAAATTAGGCTTCATGTCCTTTTTTGTTAAGGCTGCTGTTGCTGCCCTGAAAAAATATCCCATCATTAATGCGTCGGTTGATGGCAATGATATTGTTTATCACGGTTATTTTGATATAGGGATTGCCGTGGGTTCGCCGCGAGGTTTGGTTGTGCCGATTTTGCGTGATGCAGACCAGATGAGCTTGGCGCAAATTGAATTAAAAATTGCTGAGTTTGGGCAAAAAGCCAAAGAGGGCAAGTTATCACTAGAAGAGCTGACTGGCGGTACCTTCACCATTTCCAACGGTGGCACGTTTGGCTCCATGTTGTCCACGCCGATTATCAATCCACCGCAATCCGCTATCCTGGGTATCCATGCGACCAAGGATCGTGCAGTGGTTGAAAATGGTCAGGTGGTTGTTCGTCCGATGAATTATTTTGCGCTGTCTTATGACCATCGAATCATTGATGGTCGCGAAGCTGTATTGGGCTTGGTGACTATCAAAGAAGCGCTGGAAGACCCTGCGCGTTTGTTGCTGGATATCTAATAAGTCTTGCGTGAGCTGGCTAAAAAATTTCGCTGAAACCACTGATCTAGAAGGGTTGTCTCATGGCCAAACAATTTGATGTTGTCGTTATCGGGGGCGGGCCTGGTGGCTATGTGGCCGCTATTCGTGCTGCTCAGCTAGGGCTATCTACCGCATGTATTGAATCAGAAGCCTATGCCGACCCAAAAGGCGAAGTGCGTCTGGGGGGCACATGCCTTAATGTTGGCTGTATTCCCTCTAAAGCTTTATTGCAATCGTCTGAATTGTTTGAGCAGGCGAATCACTCTTTTGTCATGCACGGTATTTCGGCGAGCAATGTCAAAATGGATGTGGCGACTATGGTCAAGCGCAAAGACAATATTGTCGATCAGCTTACCAGCGGGATCAAAGGCTTATTCAAGAAAAATAAAGTGACACTCTTGCCCGGGCACGGAAAGTTTTTGGGTCGTGAAAATGATCGTTGGCAAGTGGATGTCAGTGGCGAAACGGTTGAAGCTTTGCATGTCATTATCGCGACTGGATCCCAGGCACGTCATCTACCTAACATTCCGGTAGATAACAAAATTGTTTGCGATAACGTGGGTGCCTTATCTTTTGAGTCTGCGCCCAAGCGTTTAGGGGTGATTGGCGCAGGCGTTATTGGGTTGGAGCTGGGCTCAGTGTGGAAACGGTTGGGTGCAGAAGTCACTATTCTGGAAGCAATGCCCGACTTTCTTGCCGCTGCTGATGTAGCAGTTTCCAAGGAAGCCTGGAAGACCTTTACTCAAAAGCAAGGCTTGTCTATTCATCTGGGTGCGAAAATTACTCAGGTGGACGTTACCAAAAAAGGCGTCACCATCGCATATGAGTTAGGTGATGAAGCCAAAGTGCTCGAGTGTGATCGACTCATTGTCTCGGTTGGTCGCGTGCCTTCTACGCATAATCTTGGCGCAGAGACGGTTGGCTTGGCAATGACTGATCGCGGATTTATTGCAGTGGATGAACATTGCAAAACCAATCTGCCCAATGTGTGGGCGGTGGGTGATGTGGTGCCAGGCCCCATGCTGGCACACAAAAGTATGGAAGAAGGCGTCATGGTGGCTGAATGCATCGCAGGCCAAAAAGGCCATGTAAATTACGATGCCATTCCGTGGGTCATCTACACCCACCCTGAAATTGCCTGGGTCGGTAAAACTGAGCAGCAACTTAAAAATGAAGGTGCGGAATATCGTGTCGGACAAATTCCTTTTGCTGCGAACGGTCGCGCTTTAGGGCAGGGTGATACTACCGGCTTCATTAAAATGCTGGCATGCGCAAAAACAGACCGCGTGCTGGGTGTCCATGTGATTGGTAATAATGCGTCCGAATTGATTGCTGAAGCAGTAGTTGCTATGGAATTTAATGCGTCTTCAGAAGATATTGCACGCATTTGTCACGCACATCCGACATTGTCTGAAGCCATGCATGAATCTGCGTTGGCGGTGGATAAACGCGCATTGCATTTTTAACGCATGCCTTACCAGGCCACGGTTAACTTAAGTTAAGCCCGTGGAAAAATGCGCAATCGATGACATGGATTGCGCATTTTTTATGGTGCAATCGATTAGTCTTGAGTTATAGCGACTCCACCGACCCCACCAACTAATAAACGAATCATCGACCCAGGTTTTCGTATTCATGCCCTACCGCATACTTCAAGTTCCAAAAGATGGCGTACGCGATGCTTATCATGCAAGCCTGGCTGAAAAGAGTCGCATGCCTGATGCTGCTCAACTCAGGGCGGTTGATCGTTTGCAAATATTTTACGATGAGTTATTGGCCTTAAAAGCCGCGCGCCGTAACCGAATTAGAAAGCTTTTTATCAATCCGGAACTTCCCCGTGGCGTATGGCTTTGGGGTGGTGTTGGCCGTGGTAAAAGTTTTTTGATGGACTGTTTTTTCAATGCAGTTCCTTATCAAAGAAAACGGCGTGTGCATTTTCATGCTTTTATGCGCGAAGTGCATCTAGCGTTAAAAATGCACCATTCGGCATCAGATCCCTTGGCGCGCGTTGCCGCCGACATTGCTCACCATACGCGGTTGATGTGTTTTGACGAGTTTCATGTTTCAGATATTGCGGATGCAATGATACTTGGCCGTTTAATGAAAGCACTCTTCGATGCAGGGGTTGTCTTTTGTATTACATCTAATTATCCGCCCGATGGTTTATATCCGAATGGATTGCAAAGACAAAACTTTTTACCGACAATTCAGTTAATGAATGACGCGTTGGATGTAATGGAAATTGACGCTGGTATTGACTACCGGTTACGTACATTAGAACAAGCAGATATTTTTTTAGTCGGAGAAGCAAAAAAGTCTCTGAGTGCCCTGACGGAAACTTTCCAGCAATTGACTGGCCAGCCTGCCCAGTTAGGGACAGGCCAAATAGTAACTTTGCTTGATCGCACATTGCCTGTTGTGGCGCATGCAGCTGACGTGATTTGGTTTGATTTTGCTACGCTATGTGAAGGGCCGCGTTCGCAAAATGATTACCTTGCCTTGGCGGAGGAATATCACACGCTGATTTTATCTGGTGTGCCGAAGATGACCATGGATGATGCCAGTGCGGCGCGGCGTTTTACTTGGCTCGTGGATGTTTTATATGATCATCGCGTGAAATTAATTATCAGTGCTGCATGTGCTGCAGAAGACTTATATACAGAAGGTCGGCAAGCTAGCGAATTTTTGCGCACAGTCAGTCGCTTGATTGAGATGCGCTCACAGGAGTATTTAGCTTCCGCACATGAATCTTCTTTAACGGCAAAAAGGGAATAACGGCATACAATAAAAGCGTTGGTTAGGTTGGGTAGATACAACTCTTGAAGAGCTTTCTTGACAAAAGTCTTGCTCGATTAGACAAAGTTTTCCTTGCCAGGCAGTCAGAAGAAAAGGGGAAAGATATGCTGCATACTGGAGATCAAGCGCACCATTTTCTGTTGCCCGATGCGGATATGCAGTGGGTTGACTCACATAGCCTGTATGGAAAATACGATTTGGTACTCTTTTTTTATCCGCGCGATAATTCCCCGAATTGCATTATCGAAGCCACTGAATTCTCTGATCATCAAAACGACTTTGATAAGCTGGGCTGTCAGGTAATAGGTGTTTCTCGGGATGATTGTTATTCGCACGCAAACTTTCGTGATGAACATGGATTGTCTGTTCCTTTGCTGTCGGACGAAAAAGGTGAGGTGTGCAGTCAATTTGGTGTGAGTCAGTATCGGGAACGCGACGGGCATAAAAAACTTTGTATCATTCGTTCTACATTTGTTATCGACAAAAACGGCATTATTCGGCATGCGCTTTATGATGTAACCGCCAAAGGACATGCGTCGATGGTTTATAAACTGATTCAACATCTCAACGGTAAAGGAAAGCATCATGCAAGTCGCTAAAAATAGTGTGGTAACGCTTAAATACACAGTCAAGGATCCTGATGGAAATTTGATCGATGGGGGCGCTAATCCCTTGGTGTACCTGCATGGCGGTTATGGCGGTATCTTTGATCGCATCGAAGAGGCAATTCAAGGCAAGGCAGTGGGGGAGAGTCTGGAAGTCAAGCTGCAACCAGAAGATGCTTTTGGTGAGTACGATGCGGAGCTGGTCATTATCGAGCCACGTAACTTGTTTCCCGATAACATCGAGATGGGCACGCAGTTTGAGCGCGGCGATGAAGATGATCGTCTCTATACTATTACCGATATTACGGAAGATAAAGTTGTGGTGGATGGCAATCATCCATTGGCAGGTATTGCGTTGATTTTCTCTTGTTCTATTGCGGATGTGCGTGCGGGTACGGCAGAAGAAATTTCTCACGGCCATGTGCATGGTGCACATGGGCACCATCACTGAGCAAGGTCAAATGGAAGGCTTTACAAAAGCTTAAATTGGGAATTGTTTCTGACCAATAAAAAAGCCGCATGATTTCATGCGGCTTTTTTATTGGTCAGATTGACAGCTAAAGCTTATTAGCACTCAATTTCTAGCCGGTAGGCTGGATTCTTTTGTTGTTATTTTGTGTTGATATCATCCGCAGGCGCGTCTCCACCAAGTGCTTTGTAAAGTTGCGCAGTTGCCGTTAGCAAGCTGCGGCGAATTTGTAAAACACTTTGTTGTACGGTAAATGTTTCACGTTGTGAATCCAGTAATTCCAGATAGCTGGAAATGCCTGCGCGATACCGGGCATCAACCAGCGTTAGCCGCTCATTCTGTGCTTTCTCAGCGGCAGTTAAAGCGCTGAGCTGATCTGAAAGATAGTCACGCGCAGCCAAGGCGTCGGCGACATCTCGAAAGGCTTGTTGAATGGTCTTTTCGTAATCGGCAACGGCGATTACTTTGCGTGCTTCGGCAAGGCTGACGTTTGCTTGGGTACGACCAGAGTCAAACAAGGGTAGAACGAGCGAAGGCACAAAGCTCCAGGCGCCTGTGCCGCTATCAAACAAGCCAGAGAGGGTACGACTGGCTGAGCCAGACGCCAGACTTAATCCGATGCGCGGAAAGAATGCAGCGCGTGCGGCGCCAATGTTGGCGTTGGCAGCAAGGAGTCGTTGTTCAGCTGCGCGGACATCCGGGCGATGCAACAAGACGCTGCTGGGTACATCAACAGCCAGCATGGGCAGCACGCTTTGCTCAAGCAGTGTTTTATTGGGGGGTATTGCTTCAGTCGATGGCGATAGGAATTCATTGGTGCCGACAAATAGCGCTAACGCGGTACTGGCTGCTTGCCGGCTGCGCGTGAGGGCCGCGAGTTCAGCGCGAGCTGATTCATAGACGCCATCGGCGGCAAGGTAATCCAGGTCACCTGAGAGACCGACATCACGCCGTTTGCTAATGAGCTCTCGGCTTTGGCGGCGGCTTTCCAGTGTTGATTCAGCGAGGCGTTGCCGCTCGGTGAGTTCTTGCAGGGTGTAGTGGGCATTGGCTACGTCGGCAATCAGGCTTAAGCGAAAGGCTTCGCGAGCTTGTGCTGTGGCTAGGTAGCTGGCGCGCGCGGCGGCATCCAGACTTTTGACGCGCCCCCAGAAATCAAGCTCAAAAGCGGTCATGCCTAAATTAACATCGTAACGGCGGTTGGTTTGGGCCTGGCCAGTGGACGTTAATACCCCCGGGGTGCGCGCAGCTGTTTGGGTTGCGTCGATGTTAAGGGTGGGCAGACGATCCGCCTGGGCAATGCCATGAAGTGCTTGTGCTTCCGATACGCGTGCAATGGCAATTTGCATGTCACGGTTATGGATGAGCGCGGTATCGATCAGGTATTGAAGGCGCGGATCAGTAAAGACTTGCCGCCAGTTGGTCAGACTTATTGCATTTGTGGCGCCTTCTGGCGATATTCTCGCCGTCTCGCCAGCGCCGACTTTTCCTGTCTCTGGCCATTGTGCAGGGACTGGTAATGCAGGACGCTGGTATAGCGGTGCAAATGAGCAGCCGGCCAGAGCGATAACAAGCGGAACGGTAATGTATAAATTTTTTATAGAGTGTCGCATGGCCAGCTTACGCATCGGGTGACTCCTTTTGGGGCAGTGATTTGCCTTTGAAAATTCGCCGTACGACGACAAAGAAAATAGGGACGAAAAACACCGCTAATACGGTTGCTGTGAACATGCCGCCAATCACGCCTGTACCAATTGCATGGCGACTTTCAGCACCAGCACCCGTGGAAAGGATTAAGGGAAATACGCCAGCGATAAAGGCAATCGAGGTCATCAGAATCGGCCGAAAGCGCAGGCGGCAGGCTTCGAGCGTAGCGTCAATCAAGTCCATGCCTTCGTCTTGCAATGTGCGCGCAAATTCAATAATCAGAATAGCGTTTTTCGCAGATAAACCAATGATGGCAATCAAACCGACTTTGAAGTAAACATCGTTAGGTAACCCGCGCAAGCTAACGGCGAGCACTGCGCCAAAAATGCCTAGCGGTACGACAAGCATGACGGCGAAGGGAATTGACCAGCTCTCGTAAAGCGCTGCAAGGCACAAGAAAACGGCCAACAAAGATACGGCGAACAGTAATGGTGCTTCTGCACCAGCCAGTTTTTCTTCGAAAGCAATACCCGACCATTCGAAACCTAATCCATTGGGAAGCTTGGTTGCAATGTCTTCCATGGCGGAGATTGCTTCACCACTGCTGCGTCCAGGTGCTGCACCACCAGAGATCTTCATTGCAGGCAAGCCGTTATAGCGATCCAAGCGCGGCGAGGCGACGATCCAGCGTGGTTTGACTAGTTCGCTGAGCATGACCATTTCGCCTTTGTTGTTGCGTATAGGGAGTTGCAAAATGGAATCAACAGTTTTACGCGTATCGGCATTTGCTTGCATTTGTACCCGCAAGACGCGCCCTTGTAAAATAAAGTCGTTGATATAAGCCACGCCAAGTGCCGATTGTATTGTCTCGTTCAGATCCGACATACTGATACCCAGCGTTTCGGTTTTTGTACGATCGACATCCAAATACAACTGAGGCGCAGGTTCCTGACCTTCAGGCCGCACGCCGATGAGATGCGGATTTTGCGATGCGATGCCCAATGCCATGTTTCGCGCTTCCAGCAGTTTTTCTCGGCCTACACCGCTACGATCCTGCAGGCGGAAGTCAAATCCACCAGCGGCGGCCAGTTCAGGTATTGGTGGTGGATTGATAGCAAATACCATGGCTTGCTTGATTCTGAAAAAGGCCATATTGGCTTTACGAACCAATGCTTGTGCTGAACTGTCTTTCCCCGTACGCAAGTTCCAGTCCTTCAGCGTTATAAAAGCGATACCAGCATTTTGGCCACTACCCGCAAAAGAAAAACCTAGTACGCCGACTACATGAGCAACCTCAGGTTGCTGCATGTAATAGTCTTCAACTTCTTTGAGCACCTGCAAAGTGCGATTGGTCGTAGCACCGGGGGGTAACTGCACGATGGTGACAAAAGAGCCTTGATCCTCTTCAGGTAAAAAGCTGTTTGGCAATCGTATAAACAAGGCGAGTGTCACAGCGATAATAAGTAAGTAGACAATTAGGTAAGGGGATGTTTTTTTGAGAATCCTGGAGACGCGGCTGACATAACGTGTGGTTGTACGATTAAAAAACTGGTTGAATTTTTCTAAAAAACCCGCGCCGATCAATGTTTTTTGTTCTGTATGTGGGCGAAGGAGGGTGGCACAAAGGGCTGGGGTGAGCGTTATTGCCATGAGCGCAGAGAAACCCATTGTTAGCACCAGAGTGACCGCAAACTGCCGGTAAATCGCTCCTGTTGAGCCACCAAAAAAAGTCATGGGTAAAAATACAGCGGAAAGCACCAAGGTAATGGCGATCACTGCACTCGTGATTTGCCCCATTGCTTTTCGGGTGGCGTCTCGTGGCGACAAGTGTTCTGTTGTCATGAGGCGTTCAACATTTTCAACAACCACAATGGCATCATCCACCACGATGCCAATGGCTAATACCATGGCAAAAAGGGTGAGAACATTGATTGAGTAATCCAGCGCGTATAAACCTAATATCCCGCCAAAAAGTGCAATGGGAACTACGATAGTGGGGATGAGGGTTGCGCGAAAATTCCCCATGAACAAATACATCACCAGAAACACTAGGATTACAGCTTCAAGCAGAGAAATAGCGACTTCGCGAATCGAGATAGCAACAAACTTTGCCGTGTCATAAGGGTTGAGCCAATCAATTTTGCCTTTTGGAAAAAACTGGGCAAGTTCAGCCATTTTTTCGTTGACGTTTTTGACAGTACTAATGGCATTAGCACCCGGTGATAAACGGATTGCAACACCAGCATCGTTTTTTCCGTCAACGCGTGCTGAGCGGGCATAACTCTGTGCGGCTAGTTCAATGGTTGCTACGTCATGCAAGCGCAAGGTCGAGCCATCAACATTCGTGCGAAGAATGATATTGCCAAACTCTTCAGGTGATTTGAGTTTGCCCTGAAAGGTAATAACGGCATTCAATGTTTGATCAGGTGCTTGCGGCAGTTGCCCCAGCTCGCCAGAGGCAATTTGTACGTTTTGGGCACGAACAGCTTTAGTGATTTCACTTGGTGAAATTTTGTAAGAAAAGAGCTTATCGGGCTGCAGCCAGATGCGCATGGAATATTCTGTCCCGAAGAGCAATGCTTCGCCTACGCCCGGCACACGGCGCAATGGTTCTAGCAAGTTGGCGGCGACATAGTTGCCAAGGTCAATGGCAGAGAGGCTGTTGTCAGGTGAGATCAGGGAAAGAAACGTCACGAAGTTACGTGCAGATTTGAGTACAGTAACACCCAGACGACGAACATCATCCGGCAGACGAGCTTCGACACGTTTAATACGATTTTGCGCCTCGACCGAGGCATAGTTAAGATCAGTACCTGGTTTAAAGGTGAGCGTAATAGAGCCAGTACCTACCTCAGAGGAGGACTCCATATACTGCAGATTTTCAATGCCATTCATCTCCTGCTCGATTAATGCGACTGCTGATTCTTCAACAATTTGCGCAGATGCACCGGGGTAATTTAACGATATGGTCAGTCCTGGCGGCGCTACGGCGGGGTATTGTGCGACAGGCAGATTACGTAGTGCCAAGGTGCCGCCGAAACAGATGATGATGGCAATGACCCAGGCAAATATAGGGCGATCAATAAAGAAATTAGGAATCATGGATCAATGTGCTTTCTTCTCGCCAGTTGGCGCAACGGGTTGAGGTGTTTGGCTGATATTCTTTCCAGGGGGTGACCATGGCACCATTTTGAATGGTGCGCCGGGACGCATTTTCTGAAAGCCGGTAACGATTATTTTTTCACCGCCTTTGAGTCCCTCGGTAATAATAAAGTCGCCATCTGCCATGCTGCCGGTTTTGACTGGCTGAGGTTTTGTTTTATTGTCACCAACTACGAGTAGGACAAACTGACCTTGCGGTCCTGTTTGCACTGCGGATTGCGGGATGCGAACGATATCTTCTGCAACGGCGGAAGGGAAACGCACGCGCGCAAACATGCCAGGAAGCAGCGTACGCTCGGGATTAGGAAATTGCGCTCTGACCGAGACAGCGCCAGTGCTGGGATTCACGGCCAAGTCAGAGAACAGGATTTTCCCGGGTATGGGGTACTTGCTTCCATCTTCTAGCAGCAGTTCTACTTTATTGGTGGAAGCATGCTTTAACGTGCCAGCTTTGAGTGCAGCTTGCAGGCGGAGTAATTCGCTACCGGGTTGGGTGAAATTGACATAAATGGGGTCAATTTGTTCAATGGTTGCTAGCGGCGCCGTCTCGCCACGGCCGACTAATGCGCCTTCAGTCACTGACGCACGGCCGATGCGACCTGAAATAGGGGCTGGCACACGGGTGTTTTCCATATCCAGTGAAGCACGTGCAAGCACTGCCATGGCCTGTTTATGACGCGCATCTGCGGCGTCGTACTCTTGCTGGCTGACAGCTTTAATAGCCAGTAAAGGTTTATATCGTGAAACGACCAAACGGGCTGCTTCGACATCTGCTTTTGCTGCTTGATAAGCAGCGGTGTAAGTGCGCGGATCAATCCTAAACAGGGTTGTGCCTGCTTTTACGTCAGAACCCTCTGTAAAAAGTCGTTTCTCTACAATCCCCTCCACACGTGCACGAACCTGAGCTGTTCGCCAGGCTTCGATGCGAGCCGGCAAGTCTTGAGTGATGGTTGCTGAGCTAACGGTGGTGGTGATGTATTCCACTTCCGCTGGCGGCATGCCACCAGACCCGCCTGCCGATGGTGGTCCGCCATTGCCGGATTTTGGTCCGCAGCCGCTTATCCCGCTGATTAAGCTGAACAGCAGTATGGTTGCAGTAGAAAGTTTTGTGATATTCATCATGTCGTCAATATAATTAATAAAAAAAGCGATAAGTATTAGTGGTTTTTGCGCGCTACCAAGTAACGCATGAAGCGCGTAGTCAGAATTACTTGGTTAAAAATGGCAGCATGCGAGCGAGGATGCCATCGCGGTCAAAAAAATGGTGCTTTAAGGCGGCGAGAATATGCAAAACGACCAGTCCGAATAGCGTGAAATTCAATATCTCATGCGTTTCTTGAAAAAAATCTGCCAAAAATTTGTCTTTACCCACAAGATCAGGCAAGGCGATCAAATTAAACCAGATGGTGGGGTAACCCTTTGCTGAGCTCATCATCCAGCCAGAAAGCGGGATGAGTATCAACAGGAGATATAGCGCATGGTGTACGCTGTGCGAGACTTTTTGTTGCCAGCGGGACATGCTTGCGGGCAAGGTGGGGGGGCGATGAGACATGCGCCATAACAATCGTATCGTAGCAAAGCTAAGTACAGTTAAACCTATCCATTTGTGATACTGATAAAGCTCTGTTCTGGCCGGGCTGGGCGGGAGTTCGTGCATATACACGCCGAGGGGGAAAACGGCAAAAATAAAAATAGCCATAATCCAATGCAGGGCTATGGCAGTTTTGCTATAAGCGCTAGAGGTTGTCATGTGACGACTGGACATGTTTTTCTGTATTCACGTGGGTGACTTATTTTCTAGTTCCAAGGCGTGATGAAGCGTATTAAGGCCTGTTTGAATTTTTTGCATATCTGTCAGCTGTAGATGGTCGAAGGCTTGGCTCATATGCGCCAAATGATCAGGGAATATCCGTTCAAATAACCGACGGCCTTTTGGGGTGAGTTGGATGACATAACTACGGCCATCCACGGGGCTGGGGGTGCGACTAATCACTCCTTTGATAAGCAATCTGTCAATTACGCCTGTCAGTGTTCCTTTGGTAATTAGCGTATGTTCTACGAGTTCCTTAGGTGTCATGCGCCCCCCGTTACCGAGCGTCACAAGAATGTCAAACTGAGGAATAGTTAGCCCCTGACGATGAATATGGGCACCTGCGCGCGCTTCAAATGCTTGATAGCAATGAACCAGCTCCCTTAAGACAGCGCGAAAAACAGTTTGTTCCATGAGGAATTACTCAATTAGTCCTAATACGAACTAATTTAGCAAGCAGGTTACTGTTTGTCAAGTCAAGGAGGTATTCGAATGCTTAGCGGCACGATAGGCCGACTGCTGCGATTATTGATTACTCAACAAATAGGTCGAATAATAAATTTCTAAACCACTGGCTGGCTGGGTCCCGGTGCGAGCGAGAGTGCCAAAGCAGATTGATATCAGTGGGGGGGAGCTGGATGGGGTGGGGAACATAAACCAAGCCAAATGGTTCGCACAGAATTTCGGCTAAGGTGTTTGGCAAAGTTGCAATTAAGTTGGTGTCTCTGAGTAAATAACCCGCGCTCAAAAAATGAGGGATGCTAAGTCTTATTTTTCGTTGCGGTGCTTCTAAGGACATAATTTTCTCAAGCATTTCAGAGTGGTCTCCTGAGGCTACAACCGCCAAGTGTTCTGCAGCTTGAAAAGCCTTGATGTCAATCGCGCTTTTGGTGAGGGGGTGCTCCTTGCGAAAAACACAAACATACTTCTGAGGGAAGAGCCTGCGTTGAAAAAAACCAGCTTGCAGGTTCGGTAAGTGACCAATAGCAAAATCAATGTCACCCGCTTCAAGTGCTATCTTTAGAGAGTCTCCAGGCCCTGCGCGGGTTGTCTGTAAAGTCACGTTTGGTGCTTCTTTGGCTAAACGTTCCATGAGCTTGGGCATTAAATAACTTTCGCCAATGTCAAAAGCAGAAATGACGAATTTACGATTGCTTTTAGCTGGGCTAAAGTTAGTCAAATGACTTAATGTTTCTTGTATTTTGGTAAGAGCCGCAGCTAGAGGAGCTGCTAAATCATCGGCGCAAAGTGTGGGGGCCATACCTGCCGATGTGCGAACAAATAACTCATCTCCCGTGAGTTGCCTGAGGCGTTTGAGGGTGTTACTCATGGCTGGCTGCGATAACCCGAGATTACTCGCTGCGCGCGAGACATTTCTGTCAATGTACAAACGGTGAAACGCAACAAGAAGGTTTAAGTCTATAGAGCGAAGTTTCATATTTGAAAATAGGCCTAAACGTGAGGCTCTGTATTTACAGTGGAAATACTAACTATTATATAGACAAGTTTTTTGGATATCGTTAACATTGTAAGCTTCGTTCCCATTCTATACAGACGAATAATCTGTAAGCGTGGGGTTTAATTATATTAAGAGCCATCAGGGACGTCTGTATGAATACCCGTGTCAAAATTTGTAAATTAGGTGAAGTTGCACCAGGTGAAATGAAGCCTGTTGACGTAGCAGGAATAAAGAATCCAATTGCAATTTTTAACTTGGATGGTACGCATTACGCGACAAGCAATATTTGCACCCACAACATTGCTATGTTAACGGATGGCTATTTTGAAGGGGATATCGTGGAGTGTCCTTTACATGGTGGTAGCTTTAGCATCAAAACAGGTGAGCCAATGTCTTTCCCTTGTGAGATTCATTTGCAGACCTACTCCGTTACTGTAGAAGGTGATGATGTCTATATTGAGGCAGAAGTAGAATAAAAATTTAAATTTTCAATCAATGTTTTGATGGCATATAAAACGGACAAGAGGCCATAAATCATTTGATGTTTGTTTTTGCAGCAAGACCCTTAATTTCAGGAGATCTCCTATGAAAGTGCTCGCCTTTGAGCAATTGGCTTATCGTCATTTTGCGTCTGATTATGCAGAAAAGTATGACTCGGTTACAACGATGCCTTACCATGCGCTTGTTGATCGCAAGTTAATGCACCAGGATCACATGCATTTTCTGGATGAAATGATGCATGCTGCACGTTCTGGTTTTGATGGCTTGGCGACGACAGAGCACGAGCAGGCAAGTTATGACATTCTGCCCAATCCCAATCTGCAGATGTCTGCATTAGCCTATGCGACGCAAAGCGAAGGCTTGGATGTAGGTCTTGCTTGTGTGGGGCGGTCATTAGCCAAGGCGCGTGAGCCGTTAAGAATTGCTGCTGAATATGCAGTTCTGGATCAGATTAGCGCGGGTCGTTTGGTTGCGGGCTTTCCTATCGGCCTGAGTTATGACGTTAATCGTAATAATGGCATTCCCCCCATTGAGACGCGTGCGCGTTTTTATGAAAACCAAGAGCTGATTAAAAAGGCATGGGCAGCTAAGGAAGTCTTTGCTTGGAATGGGAAGTACAACAAGTATCCAGAAGTGAATACCTGGCCCAGGCCCTATCAAGAAAAACCGCCAATCTGGACGCCTGCAGTGGGTAACCCTGTCACGCTAGGTGGCATTATTGATAACGATGATGCTTTCTTGTACCTTAGCTGGTTCGGTCCTAAGCTCACCGGCAAGCGAGTGTTTGACCGTTACTGGGATATGGCGGAAGAGAAGGGTAAGGATCGCAACCCCTACCGCTTGGCTTTTGTTCAGGCTGCGTTCGTGGGTGAAACTGATGCTGAAGCGCATCGTGAATATGGTCCCCACGTTGAGTCGGGTTACCGTACTGGTTTGGGGAGTATTCCGATGGAGTCGCTGGGCTTGCCAGGTTATATTGATATCAAGGGTATTGAATTTCTACTCAAGGATCCGGGTGACTTTGGTATCGTTTCAAAAATGCGCAATATCGGCTATTCAGAAATTGTTGATAAACAATGTGCGATTGTCGGCGGTCCTGAGACGGTGACGGAACAGCTGCTTGAAATGGTTAAAAACTTCCGTATCGGCCATCTGGTGCTGATGGTACATATTGGCTCCATGCCCCATGAGTTGGTCATGAAGAATATCGATATGCTGAGTAAGCACGTGCTGCCCAAATTGAAAGGCGTGTGGGAAGATGAAAACTGGGAAAATCGTTGGTGGCCCACTGGTGCTCGTTAAGCGCCTACATAGCCAATTTATCTAACCGTTACGTTTATTAAGTTCCGATGTGCTGGTAATGTGATTCAGGCTACAAATTTGCAGTATGAATCACATAAGGCGCACTTGAGATCAGGAGAAAGTTTATGTCTGCACAAGTCGTTATCAAAGGCCCAGAGCGCACTGAAGTCATTAAAGCCTGGAATGATCAAATTGATGTAAGTGTCAAGATTGCCGGTAGCGGCCCTGCTTTGGTTTATCTGCATCCGGCAGCAGGTTTGTATTGGGATCAGTTCCTGGATAAGTTGGCTGAGACGCATACTGTGTATGCGCCAGAGATGCCAGGCACAACCTTTGGAAACCCATATGCGATTCACAAGGTTGATACCTTCCTGGATCTTGTGCTTATTTATGAAGAAGTCTTGCGTAAATTAGGGCTTAATCGTCCGGTGGCAATTGGCCAATCATTTGGTGGCATGCTTATGTGCGATCTGGCGGCTCACTTTCCAGATATTTTCAGCAAAATTGTTCCGCTGGATCCAGCAGGGTTGTGGCTTGATGAGGCACCCGTGCTAACTAATAAGTTGTATACGGATAAGCCGCAAAATCTGCCCAGTTATCTGTTCTTGGACCCATCAATCCCTGCTGCACAAGCTATGTTTTCACATCCCGCTGACCCAGAAGAGATGGTGAAGCATGTTGCGCACATGGTTTGGTCATTGGGTGCTGTTGCCAAGTTTATCTGGCCCTTCCCTGATCAAGGTTTGGCTAAGCGTATTCATCGTATCAAAGTACCTACCTTGATTATCTGGGGCAAGGAAGACAAACTGATACCTGTTGCCTATGCGGCGGAATTTCAAAAACGGATTGCAAATTCGCGTGTTGAAATCATCGAAGCATCGGGTCATATTCCGCAGATGGAACAGTTAGATAAGACTTTGGCGCTTGTAAAGGCATTTATCGCAAGCTAAAAAGGCGGGGTAGGTTATGGATAATAATTTCACCATCAAGGTGGATGGTACAGGTGCAGAATATACGGTATGCCAAAGTAATGGCGTGGAAGATACTATTTTAGGTGGCGCGCTACGGAGTGGGATTGGTTTTCCGTATGAGTGCAACTCAGGTGGCTGCGGCAGCTGTATGTTCGAGATTGTGTCTGGTGAAGTGAAAGAGCTTTGGCCGGATGCGCCAGGGTTGTCGGAAAAAGCACGTCAGCGCGGGAGGCGGTTAGCCTGTCAGTGTATTCCAATGACTAACTGTGACATCAAAGTCCGACTAAAAGACGAATACAAGCCTCGACATACCCCTGCGCGAGTTGCAATGACCTTGGTCGAGGTGCGCAAGTTGACGCATGATTTAAGCGAGTTCTGCTTTCAGGCACCCACGCCGGCTGCTTTTTTACCTGGTCAGTTCGCACTATTGCATTTGCCAGGCGTTCAAGGTGCTAGGGCGTATTCAATGTCTAATTTGCCGATAGACGGCGGTACATGGAACTTCATTATTCGCCATGTTCCGACCGGCAAGGGAACCAATGTATTGTTTACGCAGCTAAAAGTTGGAGAGAAAATTGAAATAGATGCGCCTTATGGTTTGGCCTACCTGAAACCAGAAAGCCCACGCGACATTGTTTGCATTGGGGGTGGATCGGGTCTTTCGCCTATGGTCTCGATCGTTCGTGGTGCTGTTCGTGACCCATTGTTGGCAGGGCGGAAGATTACGCTTTTTTATGGTGCGCGGACGCCAAACGATTTATGTCTGGAAGAGTTGTTGGCTCGTGACCCTTTGATGGCAGAGCGCGCCACGATTATTCCAGCGATATCAACCCC
>Ga0209066_10002339_pt1 | contig 23118 bp, 24 predicted proteins | sample All_14_2_FD_187198 | JGI IMG/M metagenome (GOLD analysis project Ga0209066, IMG submission 187198) | Freshwater microbial communities in response to fracking from Pennsylvania, USA - Allegheny Zone_MetaG_DW_15 (SPAdes) (version 2) ... | reverse complement strand
GTACAAAAAAAGCACTGAAACCTCAGGGTTGAGTTCAGTGCTTTTTACTACCCTCTAATTTTGGAAACCAATGAATGACCCTACAATTTTTTAAAGGTCATTTGATGATTTACCCTCTAATTTTTTATAGAGCCGTTTTGGTTTTATCAGTATGTTATTGAACATCCCCATTACGTTTATAGGTTGTAATAATGGATGAAACAAAGTGTTTTACTTCATCATTTTTAAGTGATTCTAAGGTAACTGAAATCTTTTCAAGCTCAAGTTCTTTTTCTAAGACTTCACGCTGCTTCTCAATAAAAATCTTCTTATTATCGGTTTTACAATGATCTTCAGAGTTGTGATCAATCATGAGTTCCTCGTATAGCTTTTCACCGGGTCTCAAACCTGTAAATTCAATTTTAATGTCTTCATAGGGTTTAAGTCCAGCCAAACTGATCATCTTTTCAGCTAGATCTTTAATCTTAACGGGTTCACCCATATCAAGGATAAAGATCTCTCCACCATCAGCATAGACACCACATTGTAAGATTAATCCAACTGCTTCAGGTATCGTCATAAAGAATCGTGTGATATCTTTGTGTGTCACAGTAACAGGTCCACCATCAGCAATCTGCTTCTTGAAGAGTGGGATCACACTACCATTAGATCCTAATACATTTCCAAATCGAACCGCTGAAAATTTCGTCACTTTTGAATGATTTTGTTGCTCCTGAATGATGAGCTCTGCATAGCGTTTAGTTGCTCCCATGACGTTTGTGGATCGAACCGCTTTGTCACTCGAAACCAAAACAAACTTCTTAACGTTATATTCATTCGCTAGGCTTGCAGCATTATATGTCCCAATAACATTTGTTCTGACTGCTTCAACCGCACTATCTTCCATGAGAGGTACATGCTTATAGGCTGCAGCATGAAAGACAATTTCAGGTCTAACCATTTCAAAAATAGATTTCAATCTTTCTCTGTTATAGACAGATCCGATATAAACACTTAAATGAAGTGGTTTATTTTCTTTATGATATTTTCTTAATAGCTCTTGTTGAATATCATAAGCATTATTTTCATAGATATCAAAGATAACAAGGTGTTTGGGTTGAAAGGATGCAATTTGTCTGCATAACTCACTGCCGATTGATCCACCACCACCCGTAACTAAAACGACACGATCTTTGATAAAATCACTGATACCTGAATCATCTAATTTGATCTCATCACGATTGAGTAAATCTTCAATCTTGACATCAATTAATGTAGGCTTCTGATCTTCCACATCACTCATGCTAACAAGTCTTTTCATTCTTACGTTCTTTTCAGTGACAAGACCAATCAATTCACTTAGTTTATCTTTGGGAAAATTATTGATAGCGATAATGACTTCTTCAGCTTTAAACGAATCAATATAATAACGAATGGCACTGATTGGACCCACAATTTGGACACCCATTAATCTTTTTCCAATTTTACTGATATCATCATCAAGGAACGCTACTGGAATATTATTTAGATCTTTATTTCTAATGATTTCTTTAACTACAATTTCACCGGCTGAACCAGCACCTACAATGAGAGTTCTTCTTCCAAGTGCTTGTTTCCATTCAAAGTTGGTCTTGAAATAACGGATCACGCGATTCGCTACTCTAGGTGCAGTGACTAATCCCACTTCAGCGATGGTAATAAAGAAATATGCTGATTTATACATAAATTGCATCTGAGTCACAGCAATAAAAATCACGATAGCAATATTGGTCGCCATAGTGACTATAGTTATTTTGATAACGTCTTCAAAACCGACGTGATTTTCAAGCATTCGGTACATACCAGTGACATAAAAAACAATAAGTTTAAAAACAATAATACCAGGTAGTGCAAACCATATCTGTGCGCTATTGACGGGCATCTCAATGACCATGAACATAAAAATAGCAATCAGATAAGTTAGACTAATCATTAACGTATCAAAAAACATGTATTTTGTGATGTACAAGAAACGGTTTAATTTGCTACTTTTCATAGAAACCTCGAACTCTATCGATTTTCTTACTCGCTTTTAAGTATATACCTATTATCATAAAGAATATATGTTATGTGCTTATGAATGCAAAAGAACACACAAGTGTTCCCTTGAACTTAATTTCATCTTAACATAAATATCACATATTAACAATATAATATTTGGGTATCCCAGCATGAAAGCGTTTAAGTGACATCAAGTTTATGCTCACAAGCTTTGAAATTGATACGATAACCTAATCCCCATATGGTTTCAACTAATTCCTGACCGTCACAAAGAGGTAACTTCTTTCTTAATCTTGTAATATGAATGCCTAATGCATTATCGGTAGCTGAAACATCATCATCCCATACAGCATGAATAATTTTGTCTTTACTGACAACGACATCACGATGCTCAATAAGAATCTGCAGAATTTTAAATTCTACTTTGGTTAATTGAATAACTTGATCATCAAAATGGACTTCGCGATTATCAACATGCAACGAAAAACGTCCCACATTGATGACATTATGATTTTTATGTTTGATCTGATTTAAAAAACGAAGGACAGCTTTAATTCGTGATGCCGTAACAAGCGGGTTGTAAGGAATGGATATATGTCCCTCACATCCATATTCAAGAAGTTTTGCTGTATCTTCTGATGTATGACCTTCGGAGAATGCATATAAAGGACATCTTGAATGTGTTTTGATGGCTTGAATGGTTTGAATAGGCAACTCATTCTTATTATCAATATGCATTAAAACAAAATCATAAATTGACATGCTTGTTAAATTGTCATGAATCTCATTCAATCGGTAATGAAAAAGCGAAAAAAAGTCTTTACGCAAATGTTCTTCTAAATCGGCAAAGACTTTGGTGTTGTCACACACTAAGAGTATGTTGTACAATTGGAAAACCCCCGTTATCATTTTTGATATTTCCATTATAAGAACAAAATATGTCAAATATCTTTCAAATATGAAATATGAAAACGTTACCATACTTCATTTATTTCACAAAATTGAAGTATTATCATGATTTAAGCCCAATCTATGATAAAAGGTATTTCGATGTACCAGGGCACATGAATTACAATAAAAATGTTTTATAATGTCGAAATGATGTGGATATGTTCTTTATAATCAAAATTTTTTACATAAGTTTTAAAAATGATGATCGTTGACAGGAGCTCTGCTAATTCAGGAATATATTTTTCTTTTTGATCATTGGATTGAATTGACTTTTGGTAATCATGAAGCATAATTTGGAAATTATGATGAAGATTACTTTGTGATGGGTGGTTTTGGACAAGTCGAGTACTCACTTTTGAAAACTTAACTATGCGTTTTTGAGGATAGATAATTAAATAGTAAAGAGTAGCCAATATCGATAAAACCAAAAGTGTTGTAATAATCATAGGCATAATGGGAAATCCAAATAATAATACATTATCCAACACTGACTCGGTTTTAAAGATAGAGGAGTAATAAAAAGTCATAAATCCCCATATGGCAACAATAATGGTTAGAGAGAATGTTGATGCTTCCATAAACGTTTGTGACTTTGCATCAAAAAGTTCTTTTAATCGTTTCATCTGCATATCTGTTGGTTCTTTAAATTCTTTGATGCAGTGCAAAATGTTCTCTCTAAACTGATAAGGATATGTGAGAAACATTAACATATCTTGATAGATTTGATTTAGCTCTTCATGGGTTGTCTTAATGTTTGATAATACCCTTTCATATTGAGTATCATAAGTATCCTTAATTGATGAGAACGATGATTTTAATTGATTGATTTCGCCATCGATTAAGGTATTCAATTCCATGATTTTAAAGAAAACTTGATTAAATCTTCTACGATGTCTATGACCCTCAAGAGACATAACGTATGCTCTACCTTTAGACCAGATACCACTCATTTTCTCAGAGATTGCATAGACTAAATGTAGGGCATTATCCATATTCATCAATTCAAACGCATAGGCGTTTGATCGATGGAAAAGGATAAACATCGAAGTAAAATGACTAGATATCACTGAATAATCATGTGATGTTAATGCATATTCAAGATGTATACCACGTTTGAAACGTCTGTCATTTTCTGATTTCTTAGGACGGAAATTGAGATCAAACATCACATAACTATCATGGTTTAGAGGTTTAAACTGATGATTATTCATCGTTGTAGAATCATCGTTGATAACGACTGGATTACATAAATAGATCATCTCATCATAATCATTGGCAAATCTATTTTGTGTCATACCAAGTGATTGTTCTTTATATCTAAAGGTATATGAATCATTGATGACAATTTGATGATTCAATAATCTATTTTTAAATTGATCGATTTGATCCATTGTTACCACTTCTTTGGTGAATATTTGGAAATAAATCGCTTTTTGATATCGATTATGTAATGGAATAATCATTTCGATTTCAAATTCACTGATTGAAAAATCAAGTTGATTTTCAAGGAGTTGCGCCATGAAGTAGTACCATTCTCGACTAAGGGATTCTTGTTTACTGTATGAATTGATCAGTTCAGTAATTTTACTTTCATGAATATTAGCAACAAAAATAGTCTTGAATTGCTCAATCCATTGAAAAACATTGGATTCATCATGACCATGTGTTCCGAGAAGACCAATTTCAAATTGATATAATGATTTCATCTTTTCCCCCTATAGTCTCTATATTGTAATAATAACATAATCATATCAATGTGATGCCCATTTAACGTGATTTACTTTCTCATGATCATAAGGAAATTTCATAAACATGCAAATTCGTCATCCCTAAGACGTAATAAATATGATCTTTTGGAACCTCTTGATGCTCGATGATCATCCTTCCACCAGATTTTAAGACTGACTTAATCGATCTTAAATTCGTGGGATCACAGGTGACTAAGATTCTTTCATATCCATGCGCTTTAGCCAGTTCTAAGATCATCTGCAATGCATAGTAACTGTATCCATGTCCTCTGTATGCAGGATCAATGGTATATCCGATATGACCATGAATCATCGTCATCTCATTAAAACCTAATCTTAACGTAATGGATCCAATCTTTTCATGCCCAAGCATGATCATGTAACAATAGTTTGGAAGGTCTAAAGGGGGATTCCCAGGGTAAAAACCTTGAAGACGTAAATGAATGATCGGTCCTCTTAAAAGTTCTTTATCCAGTAATTTTTGATGAATCAAACAGTCATATGACATCTCATTCTCCTAAATAAACCATATGGATAGTGCGATTAAGATTTGAGCTCCATAATATGTCACAAGATTGAATACAACCATCATCTTAGATGATTGTGGGGTATAATAGATAGGAGCTAAGATCAAATCAGAGATTCCAAAAAGAATGGCACCAATCATAAAGATCAAATAGGCAATCTCAGTAGGATAACCCATCATCAAAACGATCCCTTGTCCTATCATTAAAAAGATCATGAATGCATAAAGATAAGAAGGGATGCGTGCAATACCCATTTCAAATTTCATGATCTTACTCATGATGATCACAATCACCATCGCAACAAAGCCTATCAGATATGAGATCCAGGAAATGCTTTCAATGGTTGAAAGTCCCACCAAATAAAAGAGATGACCTAACGCAAAACTGATTATCCCTAAAACGATGATGATCTTATCTTCTTCTTTGGGTCTAAGAGGTCTTAATGCGAGCACAAGATCCCCAATCAGACCACAGGCTAATCCTAAGAGTATCCATCCTAATGATTTAGGATAAGCACTTTGAACAAATAGAAGTCTTGTCACGCCTAAAAGAATGAAACTAAGACTCGCTAAAGCTTTGATAAATAATGCATAAAGCGGTTTTTGTGTGAGTTCAACCAAAATATAGATCACCATCATGATAACCGCAATCCCTAAAAATGGGTAAACCATGACGATCACTCCTTCGTATCTTTAAAATAGATATCAGAGATTAAAAAACGGTTAAAGAATTTTTGTCTCACCCTTGTTTCATGGGTATCAAAGAAAAAGAGTGAGAATGCTTCCCAAAGTAAAAACCATCCACCGATAAAGAATCCTTCAATCATGATGTTGATGAATAGTGAAATATGAGTGACATTTCTTAAAAGATACGCTGCACTTAAAAAGATCAGTGAAATGATGATATAGATTGCTAATCTTCGGTAGTTGTGAGAGAGCTGTTTATGAATCGTTGATAAAACGACCTTGAAGTTATTCATCACCGAGGTGATGGATTTAAACTCTTTATCGAGGTCTCTTTTTTCTTTTGGCATGTAAAAACAAAGCTCTAGTTTTTCACGAATGGGAATTTCGGTTGCTGCTTGTTCAAGATAATCCATCAGTTCAGGCTCTAAGTCTTTACGTCTTAAGGGTGATGCATCCCATCCATTGAAGAGTTCACTGTAATCATCGAGTGACACTTCAACGATGTAAGCTTTTGTTTCTGGATTTGTATTATATAAGGCGAGTGATTCTAATTTTTTGTGTTTCATTGTATTCCACTACTTTCTTGTTGCTAGACCTCTTGTTGTATCAATTTTTGATAGAGGGGAAATCTAAAATGTTTTAACACCTTGAGCATACGCAAGGTATTAAACATACCATAACGTCCTTCTTCAAGTTTAAAATGAAGAAGTGCAGAGATTTGAGAACCTTTGGGCATGAAGGGACCCTTCATCTGGCTGATGAGAATATTGATGGCATCGGTTAGCCGTAGGTTATCCGGATATTTCACGGATGTTAAAAATTCAAGTGCGCGTAAGATATCATACTTCCATCTGGGCGGATAGGATGCTTTTACCATGGAGGGATGGATTGCTTCCTTTGTGCCATGAGCTTGATAAAGATTTCTTTTCAGCAAACATTCAATCCCTGAAAGCATGTGCATACGCACGTCTTTAATCCGATAAGTATATCCGTATTGGTCGACGTCATGAAGTGCTTCTAAAACGGATAATGTGGTGTGAACAGATGAGATTTTAGGTGATGGTTTTCTTTCCCATGCACAGTTCCATCCACCATCAGGCATGGTGTGATCTAAGATGTAATCGATCATTTCTGCAATCTTCGGATCTTGGCTTCTTCCATAACATGCTAAAGATAAAAGCATACCAACAACACACATATCCTGATGCACATGACGATTGTATAATCCATGGTTTTTCCATTCGTGCTCAAGAAGTGTTTGTAGTGCATCTTGGTAGATCTGATGCATGGGATCGATCTCCATGTATTTGAGTTCAAGCATGGTGTAGTGAGTTGATATCCATTTGGGACTATAAGCCCCACGACCCCACATATGGATGATGGGATCATAGAGGTCTAAATAACGATTCAAATAACCGTCTGTTGAGTAGTCGACCTTTTTACCCAAAAGATATTTTTGGGTTAACCGATTGATCACAGGATCACTCTCAAGTAAAACATCAATGACATTCATCCATAACACCTACTTTTGACAAACTGGACAATAGATGACTTTACCACCGAGAAAAGCTTCTTTTTGGAGATTGGTATGACACATGGGACATGTGATGCGTTCATTTTTCATGAGAACTTCATATCCACCTTTTTCACCAAACATATTGGTCTGAAGATCACGACCACCAAACGTGATCATCTCATCAATCTTGAATCTGACTGAATCATATAGACGATGTTTATCTTCATCCGTTAAGGTTGATATCTTTCGTTTTGGAGATAATTTTGCATGAAATAAGATATCTTGGAGTGTGCCGTTACCTAAACCCGGAATGTGTTGTTCTGTCGATAAAGCGGATTTGACAGAGCCTTTTGTACCATCTAAACCTGTAACAGAAATGAAATGGTTATAGGTAAATCTGTCATCCAAAGGATGGATTGCATCGATTGCTTTCTGATAATAAAGCATTTTCGATGCCATCTCTTCTGCATGGCCATAAAGGATAAATCCATAGAGTTTTATCTTAAATTCTAATGCAAGATGATGATCAAAGACTAAGACTAATTGATTTTTCTTTGAGATAAGATGTTCAGGCTTGTATTCAAGATTGACATCTTCACCAACGGATAGTTCTGTTCCATTGGAAAGATGAATTCTTAAATAATGCGCTGAAGATGTCACATCGGTGATGACAAGACCTAGAAGTTCTTGTTCATAAACAGAAGGTTCAGCACTCATCCAACAAAAGCTATGGGGAGCTTGAAGGGCTTTGACATCAATAATCGTATGACCTTTGAGTTCTTTCGCCATACTTTTTGCATACACGCTCGCTTCAGCAATTTCAATCATGATGATCACTCCTTTGTTTCATGATATTTTTTTAAATAGTTCAACATGGGGATCATATGTGTCTTGACATGGATGGATGCAACCGCATGTCCCCAAGCACGGTAGAGAAGTCTTTGATGTGAATCAGGATTCATTCTTGCCATCTTATGAATGGATAGCGCGAGCATCCTTGCTTCATGGACACTCTTCTGACCTTCTAAGTAGAGTTTCATCATCTGATAAGCATCATTAAATAACTTTAGCTGCATCGTATAATGCTCCATCAACGATAAAATCCGTTGAATGATCTCCTCTTTAGACATCCACGCAATATCATCTTTTGAAAGATATTTAAATCGATCATTCATCCTATTCATTGATCCATCCCACTCCTCATTATATAATGAAATGGTTCAAATAGGGTATCTTATTGAGACGAACAGATACTTATCAGTGATCTTCATGATTAAAGAAGAGATGATGAAGATACCGATTTGGATCGTTTAAAAAATCTTTCAAGATTTTAATACTTTCAAGATCATCATATTGAACCATTTCTAATCGATCATGGTTAAAAAAATAGATTTCTGCATCAGGAAAAGCCATGATGATCGGTGAATGGGTAGCAATGATGACCTGAGATCCTCGATCAATCGTATCCTTTAAAATATAGAGTAAGGCAAGTTGATTTGAAAATGATAATGGTGTTTCAGGTTCATCGAGTAAGATAAGTTGGTTATCTCGCATCCGAGATTTAAAGAAAGATAAATAAGCTTCTCCATGAGAAGCGTGATTGAGCGGACGATCGTGCAAGGATGAAATCTCATGAATCGTTCGAGCATGTGGCATTTTAGCTAACGATTTCGCTAAAGGAGAACGATGGCTATAGGTTTTATCGATATGTTCTAGTTCTTCTTTTGACGATTTTACTTCATCTTCAAGTTCCTTGATATAGGTTGTAAAATCCTCTGATGAAAAATAGAATCCTTTTGGTTTTTTAAGTGTTGTTTCTTTGATGCATGTTACATGGGGATGCTTTTCAATGGGTTTTCCGATTTGAAAAAGATTTAGTTCTTCTTTAATCAGTTCAAGAAACGTTGATTTACCACATCCATTATCACCTACTAGAATGGTTAAAGGTTGATTAAATGTAATCTTTTGATTGAAAAAGGGCAAGTCATAAGGATAATGATGATCTTTTCCTTGAAATGTGATTGCTTTTAAATGAATCATAATCGTTTGTCTCCAATCCTCACATCCATTTATATGATATGATGATATTAAACGTTAAGGTGATCATGAATGAAAGCATATAGACTACCGAATGGAGAAACACTCATCATTCGATCTGTTCAAAAAACGGATGCTAAAAACATGCTTGAATATTTAAAAACAGTCGGAGGTGAATCAGATAACCTTCTTTTTGGTCCTGAAGGTGTCCCGATGACACTTGAACAAGAAGAAGCTTTGCTTGATGCACAATCAAAAAATACCATCCATCCCATGTTCATCGGTTTGATTGATCAAGAAATCGTCTCCGTGATCCATCTATCAGGATCAACAAGAAAGCGTATTGCTCATTTGGCTGAAATGGGAATCAGTGTTCTCAAATCACACTGGAATCAAGGCATTGGTCATATGATGATGACACATCTTTTTGATTATATCAAAGAAGTAGGCATCATTTGCACACTTCACTTAAGAGTGAGAACAGATAACATTTTCGCCATTAAACTTTATCAAAAGATGGGATTTTCAATCGTAGGGATTCTCCATCATCACACACGAATCGATAAAGAGTATGTTGATTGCTACATCATGGAGTGCTTGATTGAGATAGTGTGATGACTAAACATCGATTTCTTGGTCATGGAGATCAACAAAAACAGAACCAAATACAGATGATGATCCCACATATTTAATCGTATCCATAAGATAATCGAACTCAAACATGAGATAAGGGGTTTTGCCAAAGAGTGAGTCATGAACTTTAACCCCTTCAGCATACTGCACGGTGAAGTAAAATTTGTTATGTGAAGTCGTGATATAAATATAGTTAGGCGTGAGGGAATTCCCTCTTTTTTTAATTAAGTCTAAAATGTATGAACCGCGATCTGAACCACTGACTAAATCATTGATCTTTGCTACGCCGTACTTGATGCTATTGATATAAAGGAAAAGCTCTTGATAATTTTCCGCATTTGGGAAAAATTGATAGTAATCGCCATTAATCTCAATCGATGCGCCATTTACAGGCGATTTTTCAATTGTGACATCTCTCTTATCTGTTTCTTCTCCTGTGATATAATCATAAGCAACCTGAATTTCGATACGCGGTAATGCTAGTATTAGGTAAAAATAAAGAACACCATCTTCGATATAAGCAGGGTAATCCGAAGGTGAATCGACTTCGTAATGCGTCGTCCTGATATGTTCAAAAGTCTCTTTATGATAGATAGAAAGATCAGATGACTCATAATGAAATAAGAGAAGATAATTGCCATCAACAGTGATCAATATCAATGCTTCTTGCCAATAGGTTGAAGTGTAGTAGTCGATAAAGTGGGTGTCAAATGTGTTTAAATTAATCGCAATCAATGCGTATGCAAACTTATCGTCAATCTTATGGTCTGTTAAGACAAATAAATAATAGATGTCACCATCTAGATAAGTTTGATAATGATTGTAGGGTGGTTCATGGGTAAAACTTTGAATTGAAAAAGAATGCGTTGTCATCAGTTCTTGAAATAAATCATCAAGTAAATAATCTTTTCCATTTTTAAAAAGACTCGTCTTTCCAATGACGACCACATCATCTTTTTCAGCATCGAGTTCACTAATTTCCTCATTGATTGTTCTAAATCGATTACATGCTGAAAGAACAATGAGTAGACTTGTCATGAAGATGATCTGTATCGATTTTTTCATCGCTCTTTACCTCACTTAAGCACTTTAATATCAATGAAAACAAAAGCAACCCCAAAAAATGTTAGGATTGCTCTGATGATGTTCCAAGCTTTTAGCATATGATGTTCCCCCTCATCTGCATGAACTACTTATATCATATCATTATTTGGGGAAAATGGGCGATTTCTTATGATTTAATAAGTTCAATGATCTCAAGTATGAGATGATATGCATCCATTCTTCTTATGAGCAATGTATGTTGAGATGATCCTATGTTGAACTTGTTTTTCATCGATGAAAGTTCATCAAGGAGGTGAGTCAGTGACTTCTTTAACTTCATGTTTTGCTCTGATGAAAGGGTAATTGTTTCTTTGTTTTCATAAAGATGAAGGTAAACAAGACATTCTTTCATGATTGCAATCTGTTTATCAACATAACTCGTCGATCTGTTTTTACTCAAAATTGACTGTTTAGATGCTTCAAGTTTTCTCAATGTTGACTCTAGTGATTTTCTTGCCTGAGTTATACGCGACTGATCAATCATGTATAAAACACCTCATTTAGTCATTGTCTTTAACAAAAGTACTTTCTAGCATATGATACATAAGCCTGCTTAAGGGATTCTTGAGTTTCACGATAATATGAATTGATATCATCAAATAAATGTAATTCTTTATCTTCAAGATACGAATTAATGACTTCGTTATGGTTTTTATATGCTTTTTGGTAAGCTTCCATCATCATTTTTGCATGAAGATGTAGTTTCATGTTGAGTAAACCTTGAAGAATCAAGGACATCTCATCTCTCCAATACACATAGGCCTGTTCAAAACCTTCATCTGTGATATTATCAAATAAAAACGATGTATATAGCATATATTTAAGTTCAATATCCATCTTTTTCAATGCTATTTTCTCATTTTTATACGATGATAGGACACGATCAATGTACTCATAAGATGCTTCAATCAAATCTTCATCACTGTACATTGAGAAATCGGGTTTTGCTGGTAATTCAAGTTTTTTTCTTTTTTTAATAATCGCTTTCATGTTTAATCTCTCCATTGTTTGAATGTTATACGGATTTTCGTATACATATGACATCCTAACATGGTAAGATTTATCAATCCATGAAAACCAAAATACGCGTTTATTTTAGGGTTAAAAGAGAGACACTTTCAACTAGTGAAGTATAAGGAAACATATCAATGGGGACTGTTTCAACCAAATCATAATGAGCAAGTAATGCATTTAGATCTTTTGCAAGTGTTGATGGATTACATGATCCATAAATTAAACGTTTCGGTTTAAATTGTAAAATCAGTTCGATCGTATCATCACCTAAACCCACTCTCGGAGGATCAAAGAACATGACATCAATCTTCTTCTCTTTTAATCCGGATAGTGCACGCTTAAAATCACTTTGTAATACAGTAACATTTTTAATTCCATTCTTTTCAAGGGATAAGCGTGCCGATTCACAGGCTGAGGCATCCATTTCTATAGCATAGACTTTCTTTGCTTGATCGTGAATATAATGTGACACAGGTGCAATCCCTGCATACGCATCAATAGCAACCTCATGAGGTTTTAATTGAGCGAGTCTTTTCATCTCGTGATAAAACAGATCAGCCTGTGTGGTATTGAGCTGAAAGAAGGCTTCTGGTTTTAAAATGTATGCATGACCATTGAGTGTTTCAGTGATGGTCTCTTTTCCATAGACCAAACGTTTCTGTTCCGTGAAAAAGCCCATCTTTCTCATATCTTCATTCATCACTTCATAAACAGATACGATTTCTGGTTCTAATTCAATGAGTTTCTTGGTTAAGTCATCTAAACGATTGGACTTTTTAAACATGATGAATGAAACTTGAACTTCACCAGTGTGTTCAGCAATTCTCACGACAAGATGTCTCACATAGCCTTGTTTTGTTTTTGGATCATAGGCTTGAATTCCAAAGGTATCCATCAGTGATGTGATCTTTCTTAAAACCTTATTGATCACATCATGTTGGACAGGACATCCATCAATGGGAATAAACTGATTGGAGTTTTTCGCATACATCCCAAAACGGTTCTTTCCTTTGATGAATTGGATGGGAAGTGATGCTTTGTTCCGGTAATGTTCAGGGTTTTTAGCCCCAATCGTTGGTTTTATTTTCTTATCACTGATCTTCAGTCCTGCATAACGATCAAAGCTCTTTAAGAGGATATCTCGCTTGTGATGAAGCATGGCTTCATAGCTGATGTGTTGGGTTTGACATCCCCCACACATCTCATAGACAGGACAAAAAGGCGTCTTACGATCAATACTTGGTTGTTTAATGGAGGACATATGTGCAAGTGCACGATTATCATAGACTTCATCGATCGTAGCTTCGATCAGTTCTCCAGGGATAGCTTGATCAATAAAAATCGCTAATTTCTGATAATAAGCGATGCCTTCACCATTGATGCCCATGCGTTTGATCTCTAAATCAAGTTTATCATTCACTTTGATATGTTCATTCATGTTATCACCTAGCATAAGTATAACATGAAGATGAAGAGGTTGATGAAATCAAAACAAAAAAGGGCTTTCGCCCTCTTAAGAAATTTATTTTTCTAATCTCATGACTTCACGTGCAATCATGACTTCTTCATTGGTAGGTACAATGAATGCTTTCACCTTGGAATCTTTGGTTGAAATCATGCGTTCACCGCGTTTTTCATTTTCAACGGGATCAAGCTCAATACCTAAAACCTTAATCGCCTTGATGACATCACGTCTAACTTCGGGTGCATTTTCACCAATACCAGCCGTGAATGCAATCGCATCTAATCCACCCATGTAAACATAGTAAGATCCGATGTAATCAGCTATTCTTTTCACTTGAATGTTATGAGCTAAGGTTGCACGGTAATCACCACGGTTCATGCCATCGATAATATCTCTTGAGTCATTGGAAAATCCTGATAAACCAAGATAACCAGACTTCTTATTGAGCTCATCTAAGACCTCACCATAGGTCTTATCTTCTTTCGAAGATACAAGCATCAGCACAGCGGGGTCGATATTTCCTGAACGTGTCCCCATGGGGATGCCTTCAAGTGGGGTTAATCCCATGGATGTATCAACGGATTTACCACCATCAACCGCACAGATCGATGCTCCATTACCTAAATGGCACACGATAATCTTCGCTTTAGGATTATGAAGGAGTTCTGCAGTGCGCTGTGAAACATATTGGTGAGAGGTTCCGTGGAAACCATATTTTCTTACACCATATTTTTGGTACCATTCGTAGGGTGCTGCATAAAGATAAGCATCTTCTTTCATCGTTTGATGGAAAGTGGTATCAAAGACAGCAACTTGAATGACATTGGGTAATGCTTCTCTAAATGCATGAATACCTGTCAAGTTTGCTGGATTATGAAGAGGTGCTAAATCAGAAAGGCTTGCGATTTTTTCGATGACGGAATCATCAATGATTGCGGATTCTTTAAACAGTTCGCCACCCTGAACCACCCGATGTCCTACACCTTTGATTTCATCTAAAGATTTAATGATTTCACGAGATAAAAGGCCGTGAATCACCATATCAACTGCGACTTTATGATTTAAGATTTGATGGTTTTCGGTAAACTTTTGTCCATCATACTTAAAGATCACAGCTGCGTTGTCGTAACCGATCCGCTCAACGATACCTGAAACCACTGTTTTTTCTTCTGGCATTTCAAACAGTTGGAATTTTAGGCTCGATGATCCTGCATTGACTGCTAAAATTTTCATAAATGTATTATTCTCCTTATTTTAATCTACACACTCATCTTACATGAAAAAAAAGCAAATTTCAAGAGTGTGAATAAATATTCATATTAATAAAGATAAGCGTAAATCGCGATAAACTGCAAAACAGTCCCGATCGAGGTAAAAATGTGCCATACAAAGTGAAAATATTTGATTTTTGGAAACGCATAGAAGATGACACCAATGCTATAGGCAACACCACCTGCAAAGACTAACCAAAAGGCAGCAGCTTCATAGGCTAAGAGTTGTTGAGCAAAGATCAGTGCACTCCAACCGATGGCAAGATAAATAAAGACATGAACTTTCGCAAATTTCTTAATCCATATCGATTTAAAAACAACACCAATAAGAATTAAGATCCATTGAATGATGAATAAGACAGGACCTAATCCTAACCCAGAAATACCAAAAAGAGGTCGTTGAAGTTCAGGAAGTAATAATAAGGCCGGTGCAAACGTTCCTCCAATCAATAAATAGATTGATAAGTGGTCAAAACGTTGAAATATCGATTTAGCTGTGGGATGAAAAAGAGCATGATAGATCGTGGACATGGTATAAAGATTGATGATCCCAAATCCAAAGATAATCGCTGCGACAACTTCAATCGTTTGATCAGCTTTGATGAGCAATAAGATCAGAGCAACAATCCCAAAGATAGCCATCACACCATGTGAGATGGCATTTGCGATTTCTTCACCCAGTGTTTGTATGTGTGTTTTTTTCATGAGTCCTCCAAGAATTGATCAAGAAAATCTTTACCTTTGAGGGTATCGGGTTCGACTTTAATCAGTCCTTCATAGTCAAATTGTCTGAAAACCTCATAAGCGACGATTGCAACCGCATTCGATAAATTCAAACTTCTCACCTTATCGGTTGTAGGAATCCGGTAACAATGGTCTAAATGCTTCGCAAGCAGTTTACGATCAACACCTGTTGATTCTTTACCGAAGATGAGATAAAGCGGTTCAGGAAGTTTTGAGTAGTTGATCTCAGCATAATTCTTCTTGCCATAACGTGTTAAAAAGAGATAGGTCCCAGGATTTTTTTCTTGAAACGCATCAAAATTCTTATACGTGGTGTAATCGAGATGTTCATAATAATCAAGCGCACTTCTTCTTAATTTCGCTTCATCAATCTTAAACCCTAACGGTTCAATCAAATGAAGTTTAACACCAAGCGCAACACATGTCCGCATGATATTTCCTGTATTTTGTGGAATTTCCGGTTCATATAAAACGATGTGAATCTTCATAATCTCACCTGTAATTCATATTTAATGCCTTTTTTAAGGTAATGGCCATAGATCAAAATGACAGCATTTGAAATCATCATCGCCCAAAAGATACCTCGGTAATCATCAGGGGGGAGTAACCATAGGGAAAGAAAAATCATTGGAATACGCATCCCCCACAAACGAACCATGGAAATCTTTAAGGTGTAATTGGAATGTCCACTACCATTAAATAAACCGATGTAACTCTGGAAGAGTCCCATAAAGGGTTGTGTGAGTAAAAGCCATAATGTATATTCACCAGCAATACGATATGAATCCGAAGAATTCGTTCCTAAGATGAGCTCAATAATCGGAAAGCGGAATGGAATAATCAGTGCAATCCCTAAAACCATGAGTCCAAAAGATAGATTTCTGGAAACTTCATAGGCTTTTTTCGCGCGCTCAGGTTGTGCATGTCCAATGTTTAGTCCAACGAAAGCTGCAGAAATGGTTGAAATGGCGACGACCGGGTTCAATAAGAGTGATGAGATTCTGTTACCCACGGAAAAACCTGCAGAGACCATATCACCATAACGCAAGATGATGCTTTGAATGATGACAAATCCTAAAGCACTCATCGCTTGACCCACGGATGCTGGGATTGCAAAACGTCCCATTTCACTTAATGTGAGTTTGTCGATCATCATTTCTTTAAGTGATATACGAATATGATGTTTTGATTTGAATAAATCATAGATCATAAAAGGCATAGGTGCTGCGTGAGCAATCAAGGTTGCATAAGCTGCACCCGCAATCCCCATTTGAAACCTTGACACAAATAGCCATGTCAACATGATATTGACAAAAATCCCACCTATATTGAGTAGCACAGGGTAAAGTGTTTCGCCCGTTGCTTGCCTAATCGATTGATAAACGATAAAGATAAAGACTAAGACAAACTCATAACTGCGAATTCTAAAATACTCACCTGCAAATCCTAAAGCTTCACCTCGTGCACCCATTAAATATGCGAAAAGGTTATACCCTAAAAAAACGTCGGATGTGAAATAGAAAATGGCCATCACTAATATTGCAAAGATCATCGCAAGCGTGATTAATTTAGAAGCATAGCTCGATGCAAGATCTTTTCGTCCAGCACCGACATATTGGCTAACCATCGCAACGGTAGCAATACCTAATCCAGCAGCAAGTGCCATAAAAAAGTTAAAGACGGGCCAGTGAATGTTTAATGCAGCAAGAGCAGCATCTAAGGTCGCTTGACTTCCTACATCCATCCGTGCAACGAAAATGGCATCAACCATATCATGCAAACTCTTCAAAAAATTGTTCAAAAAAACGGGTATTGCCATGATGACAATACCTTTTAAAAGCGATGGATGATGCAAAATGCGTTCTAAGTTTTGTTTTTTTATCGGGCGTGCCAAACTAACCCATCCTTTTTATTTCTTGTATTTTTTGATCATGTCTTGCTTCAAATCCCAAAGTTTTTGTGATAAGTCGACATAATAATCATGGGGATTTTCTAAACGCAAAACTTCTGGCCATAAGTGGCTATGCTCTTTTCGAGCATGAAGTCTAATCATATCGAGCGTAGGTTCTTCATAGACTTTCTTTCCTGCAATAAAGATCGGTTTTAAGAGAGGTACAACGGTAAAGTTTTCAATCATCTTGGATTTCCATGGAAAGTTTGGATCAAAAAGATGATAAGGTTCATGAGGATCAATCACTTCATCAAAGAGGGTGATTACATCGGCTTCTGCCATCCCCATTTCATCATAGAAACGATACACTTGTTTAAACCCTGGGGTTGTTGTCTTTTGGATGTTTTCAGAGATTTTAATTTTGGGGATGAGTGTTCCATGTTCTTCAACTGCTGCAAGCTTAAAGACACCACCAAAGACAGCTTCACTGCGTGCCGTGACCAAACGTTCACCGACACCAAAGGCATCGATTTGAGCACCTTGGATAATCAGTTCCTTGATTAAGTATTCATCAAGTGAATTAGAAACCGTAATTTTAACATCCTGTAATCCCGCTTGATCGAGCATCTTACGTGCTTCTTTGGTCAGATAAGTTAAGTCACCTGAATCCAAACGAATTCCTTTTAAACGGCAACCCATGGGTTCTAAGACATCTTTATGGATCTTAATGGCATTAGGAATCCCTTGTTTGAGTGTATTGTAGGTATCAACAAGTAAAACGGTATTTTGAGGATAGGTTATTGCATAGGCTTTGAATGCCTCATATTCTGAATCGTAACTTTGAATAAAGCTATGGGCCATCGTACCGATTGCAGGAATCTGATACATATAATCCACATAGGTATTCGATGATCCAATTGCACCAGAAATATAAGCAGCACGCGCACCAAAGATGGATGCATCATAACCATGAGCACGTCTTGCACCAAATTCTAAGACAGCACGACCCTGTGCAGCATGCACAATACGTGCTGCTTTCGTTGCAATCAAACTTTGGTGATTGATGGTCAGTAAAATCATGGTTTCAATGAGTTGACACTCAATGATAGGACCCTTAACAATTAAAATCGGTTCATGAGGAAATATCGGTGTTCCTTCTTGCATCGCATAGATATCCGATGTGAAGGTAAAATGCTTTAAATAGTTTAAGAAATCTTCAGAGAATACTTTTTTGCTGCGCAGATATTCGATCTCATCATCATCGAATGAAAGATTTTCAATATATTCAATTACCTGTTCAAGACCTGCAAAAACCGCATATCCACCTTGATCGGGAATAGAACGAAAGAAGACATCAAAAACGGCAATCTGTTGATGCTTACCACGTGCAAAGTAACCATTGGCCATGGTAAGTTCATAGAAATCCATGAGTAAGGACAGTTTACGCTCGTTCAACTTATAATCCTCCTGTATAGAACCATTGTATCACTTTTAGCTTCAATTTGGTATAATCAAATTGATGATGTGAGGATAAGATAACCATGAAAATCATACTATCTCCTGCGAAGACGTTTTCCAAAAAACAAATCATCTCCAATCAATCCCCCTTCTTTGAAGGGGATGCCATCTTTTTAATGAATCAATTAAAGAAAAAAACAAGACATCACATCCAAACATCCATGAAATTATCAGAAAAACTCACGGATCAAGTCATGGATGATCTTGTTCATTTTGGTGAAATCAAAACAGAAGCGATTCATACCTATGAAGGTCAAGCTTTTAAGAGTTTAGATGTTTCATCATTATCGGATGATGATCAGTCTTATATGCATGATCATCTTCTGATTTTATCAGGTCTTTATGGTATCTTAAAACCACGTGATGGGATCAGTAAATACCGACTTGAGATGCAAGATAAAACCATACGAAATCTTTATCGATACTGGAAAGATAAAGTTCATGGTTATTTGAAAGAGTATGCAGCTGACGAGCCCATCATTAACCTTGCATCTGAAGAATATGGAAAACTATTATCCCCGGATTTACCAATCATTCATCTTTCCATGATTGAAGTCAAAGATGGAAAAGATTTGAAACAGTCCATGGCGGTTAAAACCATGAGAGGTCTATTTACTCGAGAGATTATCAAACGAAAAATGAAAGATATCGATGAACTTAAGACAATGATGATCGGTGATTATGTTTATTCAAAAAAACGTTCGACACCTCATCATTTCATCTATATTAAAGAGGTCAACTCATGAAAAGACTTTTACGTATGGTGCTTTCGCGCACCTCACTGATTTTAATTCTGATCCTTGCTCAGCTAGGTTTTCTTTTCTATGTCTTAAATTATTTATCTCAATATCTCTATATCCAAATCATCAACTATACATTAAGTGTCTTAATCGTTTTATATTTACTTGTTAAAGAAGAAAATCCTATCTACAAACTTTCATGGATCATGCCAATTTTAATATTCCCTCTTTTTGGGGGTATCTTCTATATCATTTATCGCCAACAAAACTTCAGTAAAAAAGTCTTATCACGCTTCATTGGTATCGATCGTGATCGGATGCATCACGTCAAAGACATCAAGAATACATTAGGAAATAAAACATCGAATTATCTTTCTCAACTGAACTGGCCAGTCTATCAAAACACTAAAACAACCTTCTTAAATTCTGGTGAAGTGATGTATCAAACCATGTTGCGCGATTTATGGAAAGCAAAGTCCTTTATCTTTTTAGAGTTTTTCATCATCAATAAGGGCATCATGTGGGATAACATCCTACAGATCTTGGTTGAAAAAGCAAAGGAAGGTGTTGAGATTAAACTGATCTATGATGATTTTGGATCATCAACCCTACCCTATCGCTATCACAGACATTTAAAGCGTTTAGGTATTGATGCCGTTCCTTTTAATCCGATGAGACTTCATTTGAATTTCGCGATGAATTACCGTGACCATAGGAAGATTGTTGTGATTGATGGAAAAATTGGATATACCGGTGGAATAAATATCGGAGATGAATACATCAACCGCATTCAACCCTTTGGGCACTGGCTCGATGCAGGGATACGTATCGAAGGTGATGCCGTATGGAGCTTGAGTTTGTGTTTTCTCGAAAATTATCGTTTTCAAACCAATAAGCACATCGATTATCTTTTCTACAAACGCCCACAAGATGTTCAATCCGATGGTTATGTCGCTCCATTTAATGACACACCACTCGACCGAGAACTCGTCTCAAAAAGCATGTATTTATCACTGATCAATGAAGCCAAACATACCATTCATATTACAACACCTTATCTCATTATTGATAACGAACTATCCGAAGCATTAAAACTAGCTGCAAAGTCAGGAGTCGATGTAAAAATCATTATTCCTTATGTTCCTGATAAGAAGATCATCTTTATGGTGACTGAATCCTATGTGCCTGAACTCATGCAAGCAGGTGTGAAGGTCTATCGTTATACACCAGGATTCATTCATTCCAAAATGATGATCATTGATGGTAGAGAAGCGATGATTGGAACATGTAATCTTGATTTCAGAAGTCTTTATCTTCACTTCGAAAATAGCGTGTATTTAAATCAAGTCTCTGCTTTAGACGATATGAAGAAGTACATCAATGAAACCATTGATGTCTCCAATCAGGTCGATCATATCGGAAAACGAAACATCATCTACCGTCTTCTTCAAGTGATCTTACGAGGTTTTGCATCACTCATGTAAGAAAAAAAAGCCCAATTTGGGCTTTTTATTATGCATGAATGGCAATTTCTCCTGCTTTTTTAAGTGCCATCTTCGTGATGACAGGTCCAATTAATTCATAGATTAATGTACCCGCTAGAATAATTGCACGGATCTCAGAACCCATTTGAGCATCTAAGACTTGAGTGGCAATCAGTGATAACCCAATCGCTACCCCTGCTTGAGGGACAAGTGCGTAACCTAAGTATTTGGCAATTACTTCTTCTGCCTTGGTGATCTTTGCACCAAACCACGCACCAAAGATCTTACCAACCACACGGAAGAGAACATAGATCACACCGATGATACCCACGACACCCAAGATCTTAATATCGAGTTCAGCACCTGATAAAACAAAGAATAGAATGAAGATAGGAGGTGTGATGAAATAAAGAAGTCCATTGACATCATCAACCTTGGAACTGACATTACCAAACATCGCACCAAGCATCATACATGCTAAGAGTGGTGATGCATGAAGCCATTCTGATAAAAACACCGTGAAGAAGATGATCGTGATCGATAAACTGATCCGATTTCCACGGCCAGTGAACCACTTACAACCGAGTGTGAGAATGATTCCCATCGCTGCACCAATACCTAGTGATACAACAATTTCAATAAAAGGATTTAAGATTTGAAGCCAAAGAGGGGTTGCTGCTGCTTGGTCACCTAGTGCGTTAGCAACGGCAACAAAGATACCAAATAAAATAATGGCAACGGAGTCATCCAGTGCAACAACACTTAATAGCGTTTCCGTTAGTTTTCCTTTTGCTTTATATTGTCTGACTACCATGATGGTCGCTGCTGGAGCGGTTGCTGCTGCAATCGCAGAAAGCACGAGTGCAAATCTGAAATTGACCATCGAAAGTTCACCTTTGATCAAGAAGAATCCAAGGATCGAAATCAAGGTCACAAGGACTGCAAAAAGGGCTTCAAAGATGGCAATGACGATTGGTGTTGCACCCACACGCTTAAAGTAAACAAGTTTCATTTCAGTTCCGATACTAAATGCGATTAAGCCTAATGCGACGGAACTGATGATTGAAAAGCTGTGAATGGTTCCTTCAGGAATTAAACCTAACACAGAAGGACCAAGAATTAAACCACCCACAAGATAACCCGTGACATTGGGTAGTTTTAAATATTTCGCAATCTTACCAAAGAGTAATCCCGTGGCAAGTAATATCGCAAGGTAGAGTAAAATCGTGGTGTTCATTGATCATCAGCCTACCCTTTGTATCCCTTGATACTATCAATTGGAAGTGTAAATGCAATCCCTGTGTTGGGTTGCGATAAATCGCCACCCACTTGTTCAATCACTTCATACACGGTTTTGACTTGTTCATCAGGTAATGCAATCAAAATGACTTTGGATTCGGTACGTGGCATATCTAAGATGGCCTTGAGTGATCCGATCCATGGGATATCATCATTTCCCATTAAACGTCTGCCCATCCCTGTAGATGAGATAATGGTTGCACCTTTAATACTGTTTTTATTAAGTTCTTTGAGAAACTTATCCAAATGTTCTGGTTTGTTCATCACATAAATTAAGAGTTTCATGTGTTCGCCTTCTTTCCTGTGTTTATGATACGCTTACCATGACGTGTTGTCAAGGTCTAAGATACAAAAAATTAGATAAAGGAAGTCAATACTAATTTGATTTCTATTTATCTCTATTTATGAACACACTTAAAAAACCAGATTTGAAATCTAGTCTTTTAAGTAGTATAATGAAATTGAAATTTA
>Ga0209066_10002336_pt1 | contig 23154 bp, 21 predicted proteins | sample All_14_2_FD_187198 | JGI IMG/M metagenome (GOLD analysis project Ga0209066, IMG submission 187198) | Freshwater microbial communities in response to fracking from Pennsylvania, USA - Allegheny Zone_MetaG_DW_15 (SPAdes) (version 2) ... | reverse complement strand
GAATAGCTCTTTCAGGTTAAGAATTAATGACTTAAGGCTATTGTAGTCATCGCACGAAAGTGACTTGTAACTGAGCAATAGAAGCTTTAACAGATCACTTTGTGAAAGATGCTCTTCAAGCTTTTTTCTCATGACTCTTGCTGTCCTAAAAAAAAGAAGAAAATCAGCACGTTCTGCTGAGAACAATATTGATCAATATCAACAAAGTAATGCGTCAACTGTCATTAATGACAGTTGAGATCCGATTAACCTCTTTTTACACTCTTCATTGATACTTAATGACAAGTTAAAGAACATCAGGGAATTAAAGATTCAAAAGCGCAAGTGCCTGCCAATACAACCGTCTTGATGTGAAAGATACCAAGACAAGTAAACTCTTGCAAAAAAATGATTGACAATCATATCAGCTCCTCATGGGCGTGGTCAACTCTTCAGGGGAGTGTTTTACAAGTTGTTGCCAAAATGCCGGACATTCTCTCCACACCAACAAATGAAGGTTTTGACATAAAGACATCATTCCCTTACTTCCGGCATTTTTAGTAGTCCGATTGCTGTAACCATTTACTAGGAAGAGCTTATCATGAACTTTGAAAGTGGTATTGCAATTTTCTGGTTGTTGCCTGTAGTAGTTCAGATCGTCCTACCCTTGATCATGCTTTTGTTCTATGGGTTCAGGAAACTCTTTGCCAGTGTCTTTGACTTAAACTCATCTGATAAAAAGAGCGATGCCATTCATGGTATGCAATGTAAATCAGGATTACCTACACCTGGAGCTATGGACTGAAATTCCATCACATTTCATTGAACTTGTGGAATGTGGAAGAAAGAACTGAAGAGAATGGGAATCCGATACTGCCATATCAACCTCCAATTCTCTGAGGGGAGGATGAAGAAACTTATATGAATCGTGATGCACATGTGTGTCACAATCTGATTGTTTCAACATCCTGTCATTGAGGGAGAGCCGATTCCCCGGCTCTCCCTTTTTATTGATATAGTAACTATTCCGACATAAGCTCATGTCAGAGTTTGTACACAAAATGGTAACACCAACCGAGAAAGATACGGACATGGAAACAAGAGAACAAAAGAACTTCTCGATAAAATGGGAGCTTTATACACCGCAACAGCAGGCAGTTATCCTTGCTGAGTTCCGTCAGAAACACCCTGAAAATTATTACTGCAAAACCGCCTTATTCGAGTTTCTCAGCAAAAAACTCAGTATGGAATACAGAAACAAAGGGTAACTCTAACATTTCTGCAATGAGGGGTCGTTTGCCGAAATGTTGGAGTTGCCCCTTCGAGGATCCCCTTGCTCAGGTTAAAAAACTATTTCCGATCATTTCTTTGGAGGTGCTGGTGGACCTCGCCTAGCAGTTTAGATTCGCCCTGGCAAGCCTCGATTAGAGAGCACCCATCAGAGTTGACCTTATTCCTGAGTCCGGTATCGTTTCCCGCCGGTCTATCCGTATCATGGTTTATACTCAAGTGTGGGCATAACGCCCGTACAATCCCAACAATAGGAGGTGCACCATGAAAGTTTCCCAAGCGGTCGATTTCCATCTGCAGTACCACAGAGCCAACTCGAAAAAAAAATACCATCAAGACATGTGAGTTCGTCCTTGCCCGTTTTACTGCCCGATTCGGCAAACGTGACCTGGCCAGCATTTCACAGGAAGAGGTATTGGAGTTTCTCCTATCTCTGACCAAAGACAACAAGCAAGCCGCAAAGCGAAATCGGTATTCAGTTCTGGCGGCTTTCTACAATTTCAGCATCAACACTGCCCTGCCGGCTCTTGCCAATCCATGCAACACGTCCGTCATCAGAAAGATCTTCAAGTGTCCCCAAGCCATCCAGTGGAATATTGTCGATAAAGAAACGATTGATGAGATTATCTTCCGCACCACAAACGCCCGGAATCGGTTGATGCTCGAACGAAGCCCATTTTCCCTCCCTTCTCGCGGAAAAGATGATAATCATTCTTTGTAATACTTGACATATATGTCATGATGACAGTATCTTCACTTTGAGAAGATTGAAACGAACGGGCTGATACCCGAATCGAACGGCTCTTCCGTATATTGAGCGGGATCTTTCGTCGGCTAAGCCGTTTTTCCTTTTGTCACAAGCTCATTTCGACCGCTGATGGACCATAGAACCGTTGTCGCAGCCAAGCGCCGGAAAAATACACGAGCACGTCTGTTGAAAGGGGCGCTCCAGGTCTTTTCTCAAGATGGCTCCGATGCAAAAGTAATTGATATGGTGATAAAAAACGCCAGGGTGTCGCGTGGCACCTTTTACAATTACTTTCGCACGAACGAAGAATTATTCACGGAAGTTGCCAAGGAGGTCAGCAATGAGATAATCCGCATTGTAGATCCAATCGTTTTGCAGCAAAGAGATCCAGCCGCACGAATAGCCTGCGGCATTATTCTGGTCGTGCGCCTGGCGAAGCGCGTACCTTTTCTTGCCCAGTTCGTGGCGAAAGGCGGTCCAGTCGCCATGACTGCGGGCAATCTGGCAACCGAAGTTGTTCCAAGAGAAATTAATGCGGGAATAGCTGCGGGATTGTTTATGGCCATGGATCAGAACCTCGGGTTCGATCTTGTCATGGGGCCTATTATCATGGCGTTTCATAGAATTGTCCAAGGAGAAGCCTCCGAGACCTACACGATGCAGCTTGCACAGGCTGTCCTGCAGTCACTGGGAGTGAAAAAGGAAGACGCGAAGACCTATGTTTCCATCGGGGATATTGGCATTGAACTTCCTGACACGTCAATATTCAAACCGGATCCGCATGAGCAGCATCACAGTACCTGACAGTAACAGGGGCGAAAGCGGAGGAGTTGCACAAAGAGAGGCATTATGTCTTGGTTGAACGACGGACAATGACGCCGGGCTTTGCGGGCGAAACATCGGCTCAACCCAACCACATGTAAGGAGATATGCCATGAATCGAAACGAGAATTTCAATTCCTCGATTTCCCGAAGAGACTTTCTGCGTATTGCCGGAGCGGGGGCGACAGCGATGGGCTTGGGTGTCTTTAGCGGTTCACTGAGGACTGCATCGGCAGCAGCTGGTGAAAGTACCAAAGCACAGGCTGGAGCAACGCCAACAGGACCTTACAACATCCTTTTTATCCTGACTGATCAGGAACGCTTGTTCCAACCTGGGGAGCTGCCAATCGGCTTGAGTCTGCCGGCCCATGAGCGGTTGATAAAGCAGGGGACGATGTTCGTGAATCATAGGATCAACTCCTGTGTGTGCACGCCTTCACGCTCGGTGCTCTATACCGGGCAGCATATCCAACATACCAGGATGTTCGATAACACCAACTTCCCTTGGATCAACAGCATGTCAACCGACATTCGCACGATGGGCCACATCTTGCGTGAGGCCGGTTATTACACAGCATACAAGGGCAAGTGGCACTTGACCAAGGAATTCGAGACCGTCAACACACTGGGAACGCCGACCAAGATTTTTACCAAGGAAATGGAGGACTACGGTTTCTCGGATTATTTCGGCGTCGGTGACATCATTGCCCACCATCAGGGCGGGTACTTGCACGACGGCGTAATCGCGGCCATGTCCATCAGCTGGTTGCGCGGCAAGGGGCGTGAGTTGGCGGCCGCCGGCAAGCCCTGGTTTCTCGCCGTCAACCTGGTCAACCCGCATGACGTAATGTTTTATGACACTGACCCGCCAGGCAAAACGCGCCAATCTTCCCTTGCCCTGACCAATGTCGTGCGGGAACCAGACGATCCACTGTACGCCAGACAATGGAACTTCGATCTCCCGGCAAGCCACGAGCAAGCCCTCGACGCGGCGGGACGTCCGCAGGCACACCGTGATTTCCTGCGTTCGCATGATGCGCTGGTTGGTGAAATTCCCAACGAAGAACCGCGTTGGCGCCGGCGGCACAACTACTACCTGAACTGCCTGAGCGACGTCGACCGGAATATTGTCACTGTTCTAGCCGAGCTCGATGCCGCCGGCCTCGCTGACCGCACTATCATCATTCTCACCTCGGACCACGGGGACATGGACGGTGCACATCAACTGCATGCGAAAGGTGCGGTGTCTTACCGCGAGCAGAACAATGTGCCGCTGATCGTGGCACATCCAGCCTACCCCGGGGGCCGACAATGCCGTGCTGTCACCTCTCATGTGGATCTAGTGCCCACGCTGGTCTCAATGACCGGCGTGGACCAAAACAAGCGGGCCAATGTCGTCAAGGGACTGCCCGGCAAGGATTTTTCCGGGCTGCTGGCTGCACCCGAACATGCGGCACTCAATGCCGTGAGGGACGGTGCGCTATTCAACTACAACATGTTCGCCTACCTCGACGGGGATTTTCTCTATAAGGCCGTTGCCTTTATAAAAAAGGGTGGAAACCCGAAAAAGCTCAAGGACGCCGGTATCGTACCAAATATGAAAAAGCGCGGCGCGGTTCGAATGGTGTACGACGGGAATTATGTATTCGCTCGCTATTTCTCACCGAAAGAACACAATCGACCGACTACGTTCGAAGACCTGTATCGCGATAACGATATCGAACTGTACGACATCAATGCCGATCCACTGGAGATGAACAATCTTGCGATGGATTCCAGGCAGCATCGTGAAGTCGTCATTGCCATGAACGATAAACTCAACAGACTTATTGACGCCGAGGTCGGTGAAGACCGCGGACAGATGTTGCCAGGAGGCTTGGAGGCCGGTTGGGAAATAACGCCTGAGACGATGGCCCCCTGAGAACCATTGGCTGCCGGAGGACAGCAATTCAGTGAAGCTGATCATTTGACCGAGTCTGCATTCATCAGAATCCATGCAGTCACTCATTAAACACAATAGCCGGAAATGCAGTCACACTGAAGGATATCATCTTATGAAAAAATCAATTTTTGTATCAATGGCTGGCCTGGTTATCATGGGATTTGCCGGTCAGGCGAGTGGTGGCGGGTTATATCTTTATGAGATGGGAACCGAGGACCTCGGACTCGCCGGTGCCGGTGCGGCAGCACGCGCCCAAGATGCGTCGACTGTTTTTAGCAACCCTGCCGGCATGACCCGTCTTGAGGGGGATCAACTGACACTAGGGGCGCAGATTCTCTACGGCGATCTGCCCTATCATTTGAACAACGCCGACCTGGAAGGTTCCGATAACGTTGTCGGCTGGTTACCGGCGGCAAGCTCGTTTTACAGCCACAGTATCAGCGATGCTCTCAAGCTTGGTCTTGCTCTATACGGTAATTTTGGCCTGAGCCTTGGATTTGGAGACGATTGGGCTGGCCGTTACTTGGTAAAGGATGCCACTTTGATGGGAATTACATTGCAGCCAACCATCGCCTACCGGATCAACGAAATGTGGTCTGTTGGCGGAGGATTGGGTATCAATTTTGGAATTTTCTCGCTTACCCGTGACAAGCTGGGCGATGGGGAAAAAACTCTTGACGACACAGATTTGGCCTCGAGCGGCAAACTAGGTGTGATGTTTGAGCCCTGCAAATATGCCCGTCTTGGTCTCACCTGGGCTAGCAAGGTGAAATATGAATTTGATGTAGAGGCAAACGGCAATCTGCCGATTACCGGCGCCTCCTGGACGCTGCCGATCACTGCCTCTGTTGACACGCCTCAACAGGCGATGCTCAGCGCTGTTTTCGATTTGAATGATAAGTGGTCTCTGTTGGGCAACATCGGCTGGCAGGATTGGAGCTCGTTCAGCGAACTTGAAGTAACCACAGATCGTGTATCGAAGTCGTCCAGTCTGGAACTCCAGGATACATGGCATGGCGCCCTTGGTACTCAGTACAAGATTACTAAGGCAACCCGCCTGAATTTCGGCATCGCCTACGATACTAGCATGTACAAGGATCAGGACAAAACTTCGTTCACCATGCCGTCTGGAGCTTCTTGGCGCTTCGGTACCGGAGTGCAGCAGCAGTTGAGTGAACAGTCTTCTCTGGGATTGGCGTTTGAATACCTGCTCAGCGAGGATGCTCGTGTAGCCGAACCCGCTTTACTAGCAGGGACTTATGATAATCCGCAGATGTACTTCTTTGCTGTGAATTACAGCTATCGTTTTTAAACTCATCAGCATCGAGAGAGCAACTACAAAAACGATGTAAATTATCATGCTCCGCGACCATTGGGGCGTGCTGCAAAAAATTTTTTACAGCAATCTGCAAGAGCCAGTGGCGTTGTGTTAAAGGGAATTTAACCTTCTTACCGCCAACCCTTTGAAAACCTATTTAGGTAAAGTTGATATTTTTCCTGATGCTCATTGGGATATCGAAGTAGAAAGTAGGCTTATCAACCTGAGATGTCAAGTTGGAGTTGGATTCTCATTCAGTGCCGAAATTTGCCCCTACTCCGCACAGGAAGCCTCTATTATTTCTTGGTTGAGTTATTCAGAAATCTGACTCGACTGCAGGATACCAAAGTCAAGTAAGGTCCTAATTACCTGGTGGTCGATGCGTATTCCCAGATCATGCTCTGCCATCGTCAAGGCATCGTGGGCCAAGCGGCCGTCGAAATAGGACAAGGCCATGAAAATTGGCACCGGTAAATCGAGAGGATCCAACTGGCTGTAGGACCATACTCTGACAGCGTCTACGGTCGCTTCCTCGACTTCGAAATGGCCTATCCCCAGGTACGTTGGTAGATTGGTTTCTTGCATCTTGTCATAGGCCAGCTTGACCAGCCGGGAAGAAACCTGGACCTCGGGGCCGCAGATCTTTTCCACATCACAGAAGTCAAGGTCACTGATTAGCCGGGTGCATTCTGCATAGAATACTTTTTCTCGTTGCCACCATCGGCCCCAAGCTTTTTTGGCGCTATCGACATCAAATCGACCGTCTAGCTCGTTCGACTGGAGATTCTCCCCGACCATTTTTTCTTCCTTCCCTAATTCCAGAATGGCCAGGGCCTCGTCTCCGATGTTCAATTGCAGGATGCACCACAAAGACAATCCTTTACTAACTGCATTAAGAAAGTCCTGCAGGGCTTTCCAGAAAGATTGGCCGATTTTCCCTCGAGTGTGTTTGCAGAACCAGGTGACGCACGTGGGGTCCCGATACCGCCAGATTGAGCAAGTTCCTGAGGCGTTGTTGAGATACGGGCATCGTAGCGTAGAGTTGCGGCCGAAGGCACTTTGGCTATGCCGGTAGAGGAGTTTGTAGGCGGGCGGTGGACGGATGGCCAGTGGGTCGACGGCTAGACCTTCGCCAAGACGTTCAACAATAGTCGCCTTTCCCGTTGTCATGGACGGGGCCGAATCACCTAAGATGGCTCCTACTATGAAATTGGCTAAAGTGGGGGTGTAGGTACAACATTTGCTGATTTTGTCGAAAAAGAACTGGTCAGTACCGGAATGCTGATCGGATCTTGGGCACATCACACAGTTGCTGCAGGTGGCCTCGCTTTCCTCAGGCAGAGGCCCATGGACAACCGCCTCTATCCACCGGGCATATAGGGCCGGCATGACCCCCTCTGCTCCAGTAACAGGTGATTGAAAGGTTTTTTGTGCAGGTGCAGTCGGCTTCTCCATCTTTTTCTCCATAGAGATGGCATGATTTACCTTGGCCGCTCTTATCCAATCCTGCAGACATTTTGGCCGGTACAAACGTAACGGCCTGCTTTTCACCATCCTTGAGTTGCTGTGGCTATACCAAATGACAGACACGACCATGCTTATTTGTTGACCACAGGATGCTTGATGAATTGAACAATTATAGATAGTGGCGCAAAATCGACGATTTCTAATAATTTTACATCAAGTGGACTATAACAAAAACGCAATAAAAGATAAAAAAAATTTTAAAGATGACACCAAGAGGTTGTATCTCCACCACCATTGACACAACTGAAATTATAACTGACAATCCTTGATCAATGTCGTAATGCTCAATTCGATCTTCTTCCTGATCCAGTCAGCGCCTTCTCTCAATCACTTCCTGTCATGGTGTATACTTCATGGATAGCAGTTTTCGCCAACAACCACAACAACAGGAGGTGCACTATGAAAGTATCACAGGCAGTCGACTTCCATCTGCAGTATCACCGGGCCAACTCGAAAAAAAAATACCGTCAAGACCTGTGAGTTTGTCCTCAATCGTTTCACCTCGAGATTTGGCAAACGAGATCTCGCCAGCATTTCCCAGGAAGAAGTCCTCGAATTTCTGCTGGCTCTGACGAAAAACAATAAACAGGCGACCAAAAGAAACCGTTACTCGGTACTCGCATCTTTCTACAACTTCATCATCAATACTGGTCTCCCGGCACTTACCAACCCTTGCAATACCTCTGTCATCAGAAAGATCTTTAAACGTCCGCAAGCTATCCAGTGGAACATCGTCGATAAGGAAACTGTCGATGAGATCATTTTTCGAACCATGAATACCCGGAACAGGCTAATGCTTGAACTTATGGCCCGTGGCGGCATGAGAGTCGGTGAAGTCTTAGGCCTCACGCCTGCGGACATTCAAGAGAGAAGCCTGACCATCCAGAACCCCAAAAGTGGCCGAGTGGTTGAAACGGTTTATGTTCCACGGAAAATATTGGTAAGGTTAACCTCCTATACAAAAGCCAAGGATATCGACAGCCATGACCGCATCTTTCCGATTTCCTATGTCGCCGCTTGGTCGATGGTGAAAAAGGCTGGCGGGTTGGTCAATATCGAACTGCGTCCACATGATCTCCGCCGTCATGCAGCCACCTATGCCTCAAGGTCTGGTACTCCCATTGAGATTGTCAGCAAGGTCATTCTGCGGCATGCAGACCTTTCAACAACGCAAAGGTATCTCGGAAAGGTGAATGATTCGGAAGCAATCAGGTGGATCGAGACTCTTTATGGGTGATCAGGAATAACTGCTGGGGGAGACGTCGCCAATCTCCCCCTTACTGTCAAGAAGTTCGAGGGCTTTTTGGGAGCAACAGTAGAAACCTCAAGTTGATCCACACGCTGACCTGGTTTAGGTTCGATCTGGTAACCTCAACGTCTCGATATGAATTTACAATCGCAGTCTTAAAGTATAGGATCAGATGGCTTTTCGTTGCGATAGGATTCTTTTAGGAAACACGAATAAGGCAGTAAGTATCCACCGGCAAAGCCGGTGGCTTTAGCTTGTGAACCGCTCAAAGCGGTATGTCAAAAAGATTTACTGACCACCATTCGGTGGTCGCCTATTTAAAGAGTGATAGCTGTTCGAGACGACCATCTTCCTTTTCCTGGTCTCGGTTGTATGCTCGAACAACCTCCTCGTCGGTGCCTACAGTTGATACGAAATAGCCTCGCGCCCAAAAGTGCATCCCATTGTAGTTCTTCTTCTGCCCGAGGTAGGTCCGCGCAATGTGTATTGCGCTTTTTCCCTTCATATATCCGACTACTTGAGAAACAGCATTTTTCGGTGGTATTGAGATCAGCATGTGAATGTGATCCGGCTGGAGATGCCCTTCCAGCACTTTGCTCTCCTTCTGTCGGGCCAACTCGTGGAGCACCCCACCAAGGTGCTTTTGCAACTGACCGTAAAGAGCTTTGTTGCGACATTTCGGTATCCACACGACGTGGTACTTGCATTCCCACGTCGTGTGGCTTAAACATTGCGTGTTGTTCATGAAGCCTCCTTCTCGTGACTTTGACCGGTCCACGGGAGCGGAGGCATCTTCATTTTTCTGGAACTGTCAAACTTTTATAGTCCCCCGGCAAAGCCGGGGGTTTTCCTAAAGGAAATAATACCTGAGTATTTGTCGAATCCGTCTTCGTCTAACGGTCCGTAAAAGTTATGAGTTCGTAACGGCGTTTAATAAGATTTCCCACCAGTCCGGTCCATCCGGTCTGGTGGGACGCGCCCAACCCGAGTCCGGTTTCCCCATCAAAGTATTCATGAAACAACCGCAGATCACTCCATTCGGGATCGTTTTGAAAAGGGCTGTCCTCGGGAAGTCCAGGGATACGCCCCTCGCTATTTCGGCGAAATATATCGATAAGATTTTCAGCGATACGATTAACCACCTCCTGGAGGTTCAATGTACCCTCATTCTGGCCGGGAAAGGTCACGGTAAAATTTGGTCCAAGGAAACGATGGAATTTAGTCAAGGCCTGGAGAATTGAATAGTTGATCGGCATCCATACCGGACCCCGCCAATTCGAGTTTCCGCCAAAAAGATCTGATTGGGACTCTCCAGGCTCATACTCAATGAGGGCCTTGCCGACGCCGGGCAAGGACCCCAGATGACGTTTTTGCCTATGCACCCGGCTCACACTGCGAATGCCGTGGGCCGAAAGAAATTCCTCAGAGTTGAGGAGTCGCCTGAGGATGCAAGGGATCATGGTGTGGTCCACCATGGCAAGCAGCCGTTCTCCGTGTTCGTTGGTATGGGTCGGGCAGGCACAGATGGTGTGTCCGTCAAACATGCCGCCTTTGTGTTCTTCGAGAAGAGCTTTGAAACGGGGTACCTTGTCGAGGATATCTGCCGTCACAATTTCGGTTGCCAACAGAGGGATGAGGCCGACATAGGAATAGACATTGATCCGGTGGCGGCCGCCGTCGGGAGTAGTGATCAGATCTTTAAAAAAACCGTCACCAGGGTCCCAGAGAGAGAGTTTGTTGGCGGAGTGTCCGGCAAGAGAATTGGCGATGGCCAGGAAATGCTCATAGTACTGGATGGCCATTTCTTCGTATTCTTCTTGTTCCTGCGCTAGTTCAAGCGCCATGGCGGTCATATTGAGAGCAAACATGGCCATCCAGCCGGTGGTGTCAGCCTGCTTCAGGCCGTAGCCGGGTGGGAGAGGGTGAGAGCGGTTGTAGACTGAGATATTGTCCAACCCCATAAAGCCGCCTTCAAAGACGTTCAATCCCTCACTGTCCTTCTGGTTTACCCACCAGGAATAATTGAGAGCCAATTTGTTGAAGACACGGCGAAGGAAATGCAGGTCACATCCGCCTTTCTGCTTGCGGTCGTTTCGAAACACCTTCAAGGCGGCGACAGCATGCACCGGCGGATTGACATCGTCAAAAAGCCATTCATAAGCCGGTATCTGGCCATCAGGGTGGAGATAGCGATGGCTGAGGAGCAGTTCGATCTGTTCTTTGGCAAAATCGACATCAAGGTGGGCATATACCATGCAATGATAGGCGAGATCCCAGGCGGCAAACCAGGGATATTCCCAATTGTCCGGCATGGAAAGAATGTCAGCGGCTCGTAAATGTCGCCAGTTCTTGTTTCGACCTTTTTTTCGTGATTCAGGAGGGGGGATTTGATCACCGTTGAGCCACTGGCTCACATCAAAATGAAAAAATTGTTTGCACCAGATCATGCCGGCCATGGCTTGACGGAAGATGAGGGCATCTTCATGGGTGGCGCCAGGAACAAGATCAGCATAGAAAGCGTCGGCTTCCTCCAGGCGCCGAGTCATTGTTTCTGCCATCGTGGAAAAAGGATCATCGACGGCCCGGTGCGTCAGCACAAGCTCTATGATGGCCTCGGCACCGGATGCGCAGGTGATTTCATGCCAGGCGGCGAACTTGGTTCCCGTGTGTGCAGGGTTGACCGCATCTTGGTCACCATCAATTAACCGCCGATGGAAGGCGTCTTTGACATACGGCGAGGCATTGGCTGCACCAAAAAGCCGTTCCAGGTTGCTTTCGTTCTCTGTAAACAAGGGCTTAGCCTGTTGTCTGCCGTACAGAATGGCCTTGCCCAAGGTGGGATGGTGCGCCTCCACCGCCCAATGTGCATTTTTGCCAGGTTGGATGAGGCTAAGAACAGGTTTTATGTCTTGCTGGCCGTCGTTCCATGACCAGGTGTTTCTGAACCACAGTGTCGGCAGAACGTGCAGGGTTTTGGTATCAGGCCCGCGATTGTTGATCAGTATCCGGACGAAGATAGTTTCGACAGTTTCTTTGGCGTAGATGATTTCCACGTCCCAGTATCGATTCTGGTCAAAAACACCGGTTTCAAGAAGGCCAAACGGTGGATCTGTACGTAATCTTCGTCTGTTTTCTTCGACGAGAGAGGCATAAGGAAAGGCCGCCTGCGGATATTTATAGAGAGTACGCAGGAAACTGTGACTTGGAATGGCGTCCAGGTAAAAAAAACATTCTTTGACGTCTTCGCCGTGATTGCCCTGTTTGTTGGACAGCCCGAACATGCGTTCCTTAAGGATTGGGTCGCGCTCATTCCAGAGGGCCAGACCCAGGCACATGCGCTGTTCCTTATCGCAAATGCCACCTATGCCGTCTTCACTCCAGCGGTACGTACGTGCACAGGCCATGTCGTGATCAAAATATTCCCATGCCTCTCCATCAGGACTATAGTCCTCGCGTACCGTTCCCCAGGCCCGTTCGCTTAAATAAGGTCCCCACAACCGCCAATCCTGTCTTCCGAGTCGCTGTGCTTCGAGGCGATCTTTTTCTTTCATAGTGCGCGTCCTCTATGATTGATGCATTGTCTGCGTCGCTGGAGCAATGGTATCCATAGGAAGAGTCTTGTCGTTCGGAATAATTATGATTGATCAACAAGTCAGCCACGATAGCAATACTTTTTTAGGATAACAGATGGTTAATTTGCCAAAAAATATCAAAAGACATCGAGTTATCGATGTTGACAGGCATTGATTTTGAACACAATGTTATACTTTGCGAACTGGGAGCTCAACGGATCAAAACCATCCTTGAAGAGGAACGACACCCTGTATGAATATTCCTGCTGAACACCTGCCCATCTTAGAGGAACTCTGTCGCAGTCAACCGCTGGCAGCACTTGCCACCGACGCTGGTGCCAATCCGTATGTCAGCCTGGTGGCGATTGCTGTCACGGATGACCTCCGTAACCTCTATTTTGCCACGCCCCGTGCCACTCGCAAATGGGCAAATCTGGCCAGGAATCCTCAGGTATCCCTGCTTCTGGATAACCGGAGTAACCAAGTGTCTGATTTCAGGCGGGCTGCAGCGGCCACGCTCCTCGGCACAGCCCAAGAAATGCCCGGATTGGCGCGCGAAGAAGGGTTGAAGATATATTTATCCAGGCACCCGCATCTGGCCGATTTCACTGCCTCACCCAGTTGTGCCCTGTTTAAAGTTCAGATAGAGCATATCTACCTGGTGACCCGTTTCCAAAATGTCATGGAATTTCATTTAACGCCATGAGGCAGCTCTGCATCGATCTGACGAAATTGTCCGCCACTGACTTGCCCTTGGTGGGTGGCAAGGCTACAGCTCTTGGCCGGTTGGCTGGTGCGGGTCTGCCGGTGCCACAAGGGGTCTGCGTTACCACTCTCGCTTATGAACAGTACATCGACACCACCGGTTTACGTCAACGCCTACATCTCTTGCTGGAACACAAACCTTTCCAGGAGATGCGCTGGGAGGAGCTTTGGGATCTGGGGCTCAGGATTCGCAACCTGTTTCTCAACACACCGCTGCCCGAACGGTTGGCTGCCGAAATAATCGCAGCAATACCCTCGAGCTTGACTCGCACCCCGATCACGATTCGTTCTTCCGCCCCGATGGAGGATTCGGCCGCCGCATCCTTTGCCGGTCTCCACGACTCGTTCGTCAATGTCAACGGCTTACCCGCTATCCTTGACAGACTGCGTCTCGTGTGGGCCTCGCTCTGGTCTGACCGCGCCTTGTTGTATCGCCAGGAACTAGGTCTTGATCCCGCAGGGAGTGCCATGGCGGTTATATTGCAGGAAATGATTCTCGGCGATTGTTCCGGGGTTGCCTTCAGCCGCTGTCCGGGGCGCGAGGAGTTGGCAGCAATCGAAGCCGTCTGGGGATTGAATCAGGGCCTGGTCGGTGGTGATGTTGAACCCGACCGGTTGCTGCTCGAACCCGGTACGGGAAGAATTCTTGAGCGTCATACTCCTGCGCGGCTCCATGCCTGTCGACCTTCCGACAACGGCGTCGCCCTGGTACCGCTCTCAACCAAGGAACAGGAAACAGCCCCATTGACCGAAGCAACTGCCATCCAGGTGCTGGGCATGCTGCGGCAAGCAGAGACCCTGTTCGGAGCTCCCCAGGATCTGGAGTGGACCTTGTCCCAGGGCACACTTTATGCCCTTCAGTCCCGTCCGATTACCACCTTAGCCAATACCGATGAGGATAGCGAGCGTTCTTGGTATCTCAGCCTGCATCGGAGTTTGGCCTCACTGAAAAACTTGCGCCGGACAATTGAGGAAGAGGTGTTGCCGGCAATGGCCAGTGATGCCGACCGACTGGCGACCGTTGATCTCGCCTCTCTGGACAATCCTTCCCTGGCGGCAGCAATCAGGGAACGCCAGCAGATTCTTGACGACTGGGAGGGAAAATATCGTGAGGTCTGCATCCCCATGGCCCACGGGGTTCGCCTCTTTGCTCAGGTATATAATGATCAATTGCGACCGGATGATCCTTTTGCCTTTCTAGACCTGTTGGCGGGTGATACCGAAATACTGGCAGTTCAGCGTAACCGAAAAATGCTCGAATTGGCCGAGATACTCCGCCATGACCCATCCGTAGCCTCCATTCTCCGGGAAGGGAACAGACCTGACCCTTGCGCTCCTTTTTCCCTCGCTCTGGCCAATTTTATCGATCGTTTTGGCGACCTCTCCTTGGTCATGGGAGGAATGAAGGCAGGAAATCTTGAAATTATTGACCTGTTGCTGGAGATGGCTACGGCACCGCCAGCAGCAAATCGGCTGACACCGGTTGATGAGGGAATTTTCCTGGCGTCCTTTACCCCTTTAGAGCAGGGGTTCGCCCAAGATGTGCTGGCAATTGGCCGTGCCAGTTATCGTCTTCGTGACAATGACAATCTCTTTATTGGTCGATTGTCCCAACGACTGCACGAGGCCAGGAATGAAGCAATCCGTCGGCAGGCAGTTTCGGAAATCCCCGAACTGGCCAGCCAGCTGGCAACAGTTAGAGAAAGGGTTGTCCAGCGTCTCACCCCAGACCCGCCGGTTTCCGGATTTCATGGATCAGGCTATACTCGGCTGCAGGCTCGCCAACTGGTGGGCCAACCTGCGGGTCCCGGACTGGGAATCGGCCCGGCCAGAGTAATCAGCCAGCCTGCTGATCTCACCTCTTTCAAGGCAGGTGAAATCCTCGTCTGCGACGCCGTTGATCCAAACATGACCTTTGTCGTGCCATTGGCCGGAGGTATTGTGGAACGCCGAGGCGGCATGCTTATCCACGGTGCCATCATTGCCCGAGAGTATGGCCTTCCCTGCGTCACAGGTGTGCCGGATGCCACCCGACAGATCCGTACAGGGGACATGCTGACCGTTGACGGGTATCTCGGGCTGGTTATCATTGCTACTCCGTAGAAAATTTAAAATCCCGCTCGAATTGCTTGAGGCGTACATGCCGTAACCAATATAGGATTGAGCAAGGGGAGGGGAGAACTGAAGAAAGAGGTTCAATCCGGCTATCTCAAGGTGCATCAACCGCATGAAGGACAGAAACAGTGGTAGAAACCATTGTCCTTTTTGTCGCAAGGAACGCTATGAAATGTGTCAGAGCAACACCTGGGACATGAATCCTAAGAAGTTTTCCAAAAAATTATATCGCATGAATATGGGGATGATAATCCAGACTTCTGGTGTTTGTATGCAGCACCATCGTCATGCCGATCTCCACTCCCAGGTGTTTCCGGTTCAAGCCGAAGTCTTTCAAAGTGCTAAAACATTTGAACAAGAATGTATAAGCCGTTTTCTGATTGAACGTCGGCCTACGCTGTATCCAAGACAATCGAGGGGCAGGCCGCTTCTGCATGTCCCGCTCAAATGCAGGGCTGAGCGACAATTTATGCGAAGCCACCATTAGCACCGATGTTTTGTGCAGTAACCCACGCCGAATCGTCGCTGGCGAGAAACAAGACAACGCGAGCAATATCTTCCGGCTCGCCAATACGTTCAAGTGCCGCCATTGAAGCAAGCCGCAAAATCGTTTCTTCGTTCTTTCCTTCAGTAAATAGCTGTGTATTGGTTGGGCCAGGGGAGACGGAATTTACTGTAATGCCACGCGGACCGATTTCTTTCGCAAATACGCGCGTTAATTGCTCTACCGCAGATTTTGTGGCGGAATAGGTACTATATGTTGGCATCATCAAGCGCGTAAGGGTTGAAGATAAATTGATGATCCGACCGCCACGTTCCAGGCGTACAGCCGCTTCTCGAAGGGTAAGGAAAACGCCCTTCACATTGATATCGAAGGAACGATCAAACTCATCTTCACTCGTGTCTTGTAACCTTTTAAACACGGCAATTCCCGCATTGTTAACGAGAATGTCCAACTTTCCAAAATGTGCGATTGAACTATCGAATAACGCCTTCACCTCGTCTGCTTTGCTGACATCTGCTTTAATCGCAAATGCCTCGCCACCAGCAGCTTGAATTTCAGAAACCACTCGATCGGCAGCAGTTTTATTCTTCGCAGAGTTGATAACGACCATTGCTCCTTCTCTGGCAAAAACTTTTGCTATTTGTGCGCCAATTCCTCTTGAAGAACCAGTGATAATTGCAACCTTGTTTTCTAATTGCATTAATACTCCTTGGTGTGAATCATATATTATTATTTCTGGTTACCATCGAACTTCAGCCAGTATGGATCGGGAAATTGCAACATGCTGAAATAACTTGTTTCAAATGGAACCTTTAAAAGTTTCCTTTCTAACTAGATTTCGTGGGGTATGCCAATCTACCAAAATTACAGCCTGTTGTTGCAAAGTCCTTTTTACTGGCTGAGATTCAGTGGTAATTAGATTATTTTTTGCCCAAGGTCGTGCAAGAGCTTTGTCGTGCCCATCGTGGTGCGACGAAGTGCTTGATGCGGTTATTATTGGGCTCATTCTTAATCAGCGCCTCCATCTACCGGGATCAAAATCTCGTTCCGCCGCAAAAACCATAGGCTAAAGGGAGAATTATAGCGGGCCCATACGGGATCACCCACAATCGTAAAGCCACTTTCACGAATCCAAGACTCCAACTTAATCCTGTATCGAAGGTAGTTCTTTTCGCTCCAGAAACCGGAGTAGCGCACCGCGGCCATCCGGCGAGATGCCACCTGACGCAACGTGATCTGAGGGTCCTCCGGCTTTGGAAGAGTATCCAGAGTGTACGAGGCTGGCATCATGAAACTGACAGCCCACCTATCCTGGACACGCTGCTGCCCGACAGGAGCCGTCATCTTGATCTTCTCCCCCTTTGGCTCTTGGGATACGGGAGTGGTCATCGCTAATTTGTCGCGCGACAGGTTGTCGCCGGAGATATAGTGAAAGAGCCTCCTGAATGCCTTGCTTCCAGCCTGTTCAAGATCTCCTTCCACGACGATTTCGGCGAGGATGTGTGGGGCATAATCGCGGATCTCGAATATGTCATCTCTTTTCAACACATTGTACGTTGCCTCTTCAATCGCCATGGCATCCATCGCTCCTATGATTATGAGCGCTGCTGCAAGTATGATTCGTATTGAATATTTCATTGTCACTGCCTCTAATGACTTGCATGCATAATTCGCCCAGCGCTCCGCACAACCGACTGGCAAGGAAGCCCAACGGACTTGCCAGTCTGAGTTAAATCGTTTTTTAGGCACTATTACTTCTTTTGCCCTCGCAGTGTTTCGGTGCAGTATCCCCAACCCGTGCAAGAAGGAACATCGATGAGTATAAAATCGGCCTGCTCGTCAGCCTTCAGGACAAGTGGTTCGTCGATATCGATTCGTGCTTGATCCTTCGAATCCATCCAATAACCATTGGCCGACAGACGGCCTTTGGTTAAATAGAGAAAGATTCGCCGTCTGGTTGTGTCTTTCAGCTTAACTTCCATACCTTTGTCAAGTTCACAGCGATAGATAGTTGCATCCGTGTGAAAAGTTGCCGTGCCTGGCAGGTCTTGCCCAGATGCTACCGGGAATATTGCATTGACCTTCCCCGGTCGATTGTTCATGAGAATTTCAATGCTCAAGCGGTGACTGTGGCAAGAGCAGGAGGTTTATTTTTAAACGTCCTCGTGCCCCTCACCATGAGTTCATTGATCAGTTGCTCGGCGTCGATGGCACCGAGGAGTTCACCGTCTACTTTGCCTCGGGCGGCAAGATCCGGCCCGCCGACGATCAACGAGGCGGTATCGTGAACCAGCCGCCTACCTCGGGGAGCAGAAACCGCTCCCGGTCAATCCCCCTGGCCAGTAGGGCTTCCGAAAGAGTCTGGCGCGGAGCGGCATAGGCTTCGTCGGCCATGGCGAAGACTTCGTGCTGGGTCCCCATAGCGTATCCCTCCCCAAGGTCGAGGTAGGTTTGCACCGCCTCGGCGGGGTTCATGTGGGCATACTGCATGAACCACCGCGGCTCGTAAGCCCCAACCGGCAACAGACTAAACCGAGGGGTTCCATACTTGGCTATGAATTGCCCGGACAAGGCTTTCGCATAGCCAGCATCCGCAAGGAAATAGATGGGACCACCCGGCGCCTCAACCACAAAAGCACCCCACAGGGCTTCACGCCGGTCAAAGAGGCTGCGAGCCGACCAGTGCTGCATCGGTTCAAGCGTAAAGCGCACCTGGCGGTTCAGTTCAAAACTCTCCCCCCAATCCAGCGCCTTGACCCGCATTCCAGGGATGGACCCGAGCATGGTGGCATCATTACCGAGAGGGGCCAGTACCAATGGATTGAAAGCCTTGAAAAGGCGCTCAAGAGTCGGCATATCCATGTGATCGTAGTGGTTGTGGCTCACTAGCACCACGTCGATGGGGGGAAGATCTTCGAACCGAACACCGGGGGCGGCGACCCGCTTCGGTCCGGCAAAGCTCAGCGGGCTGGCCCGCTCCGACCAGATCGGATCGGTTAGAATGTTCAAACCCTGGGTTTGCAGCAGTACGGTGCAGTGGCCAACATAGGTTACCCGGAGTGCATGGTCGGGAATCCTCACTGGAGGAGTTGAGGGGGTAACCGGTACAGACTCGGGCCAACGGCCGCGATCGGCCGTCAAGCGCCATTTGAGGAATTCCCCGAAGCGGTCAGGCATCGGCGCCCAGGGGTTGTCGAACTTCCGACCATCAAAGTGAGCGGTCACGGGTCCGCTGTAATAGCTGTTGCCGCATCCGGAAAAAAGCAGGAAAACCTGCAGACAGAGAAACGATTGTGTCACCTTCGGTATGAGCCGTTTCATATTCAACCTTTGCTCAGCACCTCATTGAACTGACCTGGCCATATTATGAACAGATACAGGAGAAATATTGACTGCAAAAATTTCGGTAACCCCAAAAACTGGAGTTGATGGTGATATCATTCTCCCTGATGCGGGTCAAAATACATAAGCGATGATGAAGATACCAACCATAGCAAAAGCCAGCATCAGTTTCATCCCGACGCCAAGGATAAAACCGAGCCAGGTGGCGATTCCCACGAACCCAGCCTGTGCCATATTTCTTCGGGCAATGAACTCGCCGATCACCGCGCCGATGAAAGGGCCAAAAAAGACGCCGACAAACCCGAAAAAAATACCCACAATGGTCCCAAGAAAGGCACCGATTACCGCTTCCCGGCTCGCCCCGACATGTTTAGCTCCAAGGCTGCCGGATACGAAATCGGCGACAAAGGCGACAAGCGTCAGTATGCCAAGGAAGATCATTGTCCCTATGCTGACATATTGGAAACCATCCCCCCAGGCAGCAAGCAGCAGGCCAATATAGATCAATGGCGTTCCGGGCACCGCGGGAAGAACAATACCAGCAACGCCGATGCCAACCAAACTTAAACTCGCCACCCAAAGCAAAGGTGTCATGTGTGTCTTGCCTATATTAAAATGTTATTGATTACAGTTGTCTATCATTTCATTTTGCTTTTTCCACCATGACTTCTGAACGATCTGTAAAGACACTACTCTTTTTCCGAAGATTCCGGCGAGGGCTTGGGCGGCGGCCTGTAATAATTTCTCAACAAAACGATGCGATCTGTATTTCTCACTGCATCAGAGGAGTCTGCACGAATCGACAGACTCCTAAAAACGTCCAGATATATTCAAACCGATGATTGTCTGAGTATCATAATCGTCTTCTGTCAACGCATGACCATCGTTATCATCGATGTTGAGTTGTCCGCCAAGAGTCATTCCGAGATAGCCATTAAGAGCAATGGATTGTGTTGCATCCCATCCAATCCTTGCGAAAACAGGGAATCCTTTGAATTCTGCGAAACCGGAAGGAGCAACTGGCGATGTGTCATCGAGGGCAAAACGCACACTCCGATAAACACCTCCAAGGCCGAGATCGAGTTGTTCATTGAAACGATAACTCAACTCCAAACCCGCTGGTCCAAATGGTCCCGGACGGAATGGATTCGCTAAGAGCAATTGATCAGTAATGTGCCAACGTACCAAAAGCATGGGAAAGAAGGTCGAATCTTCAAGCCCATAGACATAGCCCGCCCCAATCCCAGCGCTCAATGCAGAGGAAAATCTATGCATATAGGAAACCACCGAGGTTACCGTTACGCCCTCGGCAAAATCAGCACTGTCCTCACTCGCAGTGCCAAGGCTGCCGATAAAGCCGAACTGTCCCTCTTCTCCAACTGTTGTAGAGAAAGGAACATTAAGGGTCAGAAAATCAGCTCGTTCCCAGGGGGTCACGGCAAAACCACCGAAATCGTATTCAATGGCTGTGTAATCTACTCCCACCCCGAGAGAGGACTTCTGGCCAATCGATTTCTGGGCGCTACCACTGATAAAAAAATTTTGACTCGAATAGTTCCCGCCATTATCAAGGTCTGCATCATCTGATACTAAATAGCCGGTGCCAAACCGCGTTGACCAGTCAGCCTTCGGTTGAGCAGCAAGCGCCAATTTCTCGGCCGCGAATACAGTGAAAAAAAGAACAAGAAATGACAGTTTAAGGAGATTCATCGGTTTTCCTCTGGAAAAAATGTGGGTCGAAGGTTGATTGCATATTCCAATATATTCCTCTATAAAGTATCAGCTTGGATATATTACCTGAAATATATGATATATCCTGAGAGGTGATAAGTAATCGCTTTCTTAGGAGTTCGAAAAAAGGCACTCTCCAACGAAGAGTCATCCGTCCCAATGAATCAAAACTACCTTTTCCCAGCAGCTTTGACAATTTTTTAGATGTTGAATTCAAAAACTGACATTGGACCAAACTCGCCGAGTCCATTCCCTGCAAAAACATGCCATTAGCACCGAAATTAGGCAACAGTGACCCTTTGGAGACGATTATCATGCCTGAATATGAGTCAAAGCCTCCTCATATTCAGGCCGACCGACCATCATTGCTGAATCAAAACTGTCCAGGTATTTCAGCAGATATGGATTCGCCACGGCAATCCTCGGTTGAAAAGTACAACTCACAGTTGAGTTTATTCCTGAGAAGGTGGCTGGCCAATAACGTAACAAAATCCACTCGGCCCAAAGTCAACATATTTCCAATATATCATGATCGAAAGATGTGGTGACAGACAGGAGATTTTTATAGTTTCTCTTGGAGGGCACATAAAGCTTCTAACGAGGAAGAGATTTTCACTGGAAAGCAAGAAATTTGGTCGAAATTTAGAAATTGAGCTTCCTGATTATCTCCTTTTTCTGCCGTCTGGCGTTCCGGCAGACGAAATAACGCCGCCCCTCCACCAAGACTTCCTTGACAGCCAGGGGCGAAGGGGATCACCTGCAGAAAAGCCGGTTGTATTTACGGATAACTTGTTAGATGCTTGTTCGATTTCCCTACCACTTCATGAAGGGACCCTGATTACAATTATCGTTGGTTTGATCGCACTCGAGTTCCATCCAGTCGTAGAAGATCCTTGGCTGCCCCTCGATTGCGAAGATGATCCGCTCGATGGTCGGAAACTGCCCCAGAGTTCTCTGGATCTGTGTAAAAAACTCCGCACTTCCACAGCTGGAAGTGGCACCCGTAAGTTCCTGACGTCTGTCGTGCAGGTCGACGTACGCAACTCCATCCTTGATCTTTACTCGTTTCAACAGCCCTGCAGTGCGGACGGAAAAGAAGGATCGATAGCCCTGGGAGCGCTCCTCAGGTGTCGGTCCTGTAAACAAGGCCTCGAGCGCGGCGGCAGTTCCATTGGTGGTCGACATTGATGATCTCGGAACCGGGAAGACCGCATCGCATGCCGTTGTGTTTCCGGCCAGATCGTCGTTGTTGAAATAGACGCTGAATTGGCTGATGGGCTGATCTCGCTGGGGTGACGGGATCGTAGCACAACCGCCTATGGCAGCAAGGACAATGAGGACTGCTGACAGAAAGAAAAGCGTTCTTGCGATCCACGCGGGTACAAGACACTTTGCCCTTCCATTCACCAAACACGCGCCATTCGTGGTGTAGTTCTTCATTCAGGGATGTTCAATAATCCGCGTTCGGCATCCCAGACGACCAGGGCATCCTCATCCACCTCGGTCTCGAACAAAACGGTGTCGCCGCGAACCACGCGGATTGTCCTGGCCATGTCGGTCTGATCGATAGCCTTCAACATAACCGCCGCCTTGTTCAATACCTTCTCGGCGTAGTCCGCCTCGCTACCGCCCCCTGCGAGATCAGCACCGCGATCGTTCGGGTTGCTTTCCTTGTACTTGTGACCAACGCTGAAGGCGATCAGCCCGCCGTTCGGGAAAAACCGCTGAATGCTCTCGACGAGGATTCGTGCCAGATCGGTTTGCCCTCTGTCGCTACGGATGATATCCGCATGCTGAGGATTGCTCGCGAATAGTGGCTCAAGCAGGATGGCCGGCATCTTGGTATGCTTCAAGTTGCCGTCACCACGGCCGCTCCAGCCACCGACCAGTATGCCGTTGTCGCCCCCGACCTGAGTTCCGAAAAATGTGGCGACTGCCTTGGCGTACCAGCGACCCCAGTTCTTGCTGGTGGGCGACGCATTCGAACCCGTCACTACAACCGCGTAGCCGGCGGTGTCGGAAGAACTACTGTTGAAGTGATGTTCGACATAGGCGACCGCCTTGTCCATGTTCGCCTTGCTTTGACGTGTTGCGTAATTGCCCTTGTAAAAATTAACCTTGTACATGCTGGACCTCCTGTAAAATCTTTACAAGCCCGGCCAACGCCTCTGGTTGGGGAAACGAGACATCCTGAAGTGAAGAATAGGCGATGTTGATTTCTTTGTACAGTTTTGCAGGATGCCTTCATG
>Ga0209066_10002335_pt1 | contig 23174 bp, 25 predicted proteins | sample All_14_2_FD_187198 | JGI IMG/M metagenome (GOLD analysis project Ga0209066, IMG submission 187198) | Freshwater microbial communities in response to fracking from Pennsylvania, USA - Allegheny Zone_MetaG_DW_15 (SPAdes) (version 2) ... | reverse complement strand
TCGGCGAGGACTGTCTGAGCCGCCGAAGGACGGCGAGTTCCGCAGCCGCCCGCCGTGGCCGAGCACCGCAGAGCAGTCCACCGCGCAGCGGTGGGCCGCCACCATCGGCGCCCTGCCAGCCACCCACTCAGCACCGCCCCGCGCTACACCGACAAAACGCACCACCCCGAGCATACAAACTCAAGCCACCACCAAACAAGGCTCAAGGCCGATCAGACCTGCTCAGCACCACCCGTTGCCACCTTGACAGCCCCCCAACGCGCAGCCAGATCCGCCAGCACCCAAGGCGCCGCCGCATCAAAAACGATGGTGTCAGGCCGCTCATGCTCACGCAAGGGCTCGACCTGCGCAAGCTGGGCCGTCAGCACCGCCAGATCGGCATCCGAAGCATCGTCCGCCCGCAGCGTGCGCGCGCTGACACGTTCACGCAAGGTGGCCTCGCTGGCCTGGCAATGCAAGATGGTGAAAGGTACGCCCATGCTGGCCGCCAATGCGCGAAAGCCCTCGCGCTCAGCCAGGCGCAGGCAGGCCGCATCCACGATCACCGGGTAGCCGGCAGCCAGCGCGATGGCCGCCTTGTCGCGCAGGCAGGCATAGGTGCGCTGCGCTGCCTCTGGCCCATACATCGGGTCCGTGCCCCGTTGGGCACGGTGGTCCAGCACCTCGCGCCCATACAGACGCTTGCGCTCCACGTCCGAACGCAAGCGAATGGCCTTGCTGTGCACCAGCAGCCCGGAGCTCACATGCGACTTGCCCGAGCCCGACAAGCCGTGCGTGATGAGCAGCCGGGCACCAACGGGCTCACTCAGCTGCCCGGCCACCGCCAGGTAATCAGGCTGGCTCACGCCATCCGCAGCCGCACCGCGCAGGCGCGCCACCAAGGCCCGCACCAGGGCCCGGTAGACCAGGGCGTAGCGCAAGGTCGCCAGGCCCGCATGGTCACCGGTCTCGTCCAGGTAGGCGTTGAGAAAGCGGTAAGCCAGGTCCGCACGCCGATGGGCCTGCAAATCCATGACCACGAAAGCGATGTCGTTAAAGGCATCGATCCAGCGCAGGCTGGCATCGAACTCGATGCAGTCAAACGCCGTCACCTCATCACCCAGGACCAGGGCGTTGGCCAGATGCAGATCGCCGTGGCCTTCGACCACATGGCCTTGCGCCTGTCGCTGTGACCAGATCGGGCGCAGCCACAAGGCCTGCGCATTCAACCAGCTTCGCAAGCGTTCGACGAGCGCCTCATCCCGCTGCGGCGACAGCCCATCCAGCACCTGCGCCGTGGCGGCCTCGATGACGGCCGGGCTGCCAAAGGACGAGCCTGTCGGCGCGACAGGGGCAGCTATGTGAAAGGCGGCCAGCGTGTGCGCCAGCTTGTCCATGTGCGCAGGCATCAGGGTGCCAGCCTGCAGGCGCTCGATCAGCAGGGCACCCGCATCGAACTGGCGCATGCGCAAGGCGTATTCAATCGGCGGGCCCTGAGCAGGCAGACTGGGCGCAACCGGCGTGCCACCGATGGCCACCACGTCCAGGTACAAAGCGGGCGCCAGGCGCCGGTTGAGTCGCAACTCGGCTTCACACAGGCGCTGGCGGCTTGCCAATTCACTGGCATCCAGGAAAGGCAGCTTGACGGGCTTCTTGATCTTCCATGCGTGCACGCCATCGAGCAACACCCATGAGATGTGGGTTTCGATCAGGCGCGCACCCCAGCGTTGTTGCAAGGCCTGAACCAGCTCGGCCGTCATGACCCGGCCCGCGCCTTGCGCCACACGCTGGCCAACCAGGGCTGTTGCGCCAAGGGCAGACCGGGTGGGCGGTAGTAATGCAGCAGCTCGGTGAAGCCCGCATCGGTCATGAAGCAGCGCCAGGCAGCCAGGTCGTGATACGCGCCATAGCGCCCACCATTCCAGCCCTCCTGCCCTTCGCCGCGCGGGTTCGAGCTGAACAAGACCCCGCCCGGCTTGAGCGCCGCATGCAGCTCGCGCAACACGCGTGGCAGCTCCTGCGAGGGCACATGGAACAGCGAGGCATTGGCGAACACACCGTCAAAGCGCTCGGGTGGCAAGTCCAGTTGCAGGAAGCTTTGCAGCAGCACCTCGCAAGCGCTGTGGGCGCGCGCCATCTCGACAAAACTCGGCGTGCCCTCCAGGCCCGTGGGCTGGTGCCCTCGCTCGACAAAGGCTTTCAGGTCACGCCCCGGTCCACAGCCAAAGTCCAGGATGGCAAAGGGTGCCGGCCCCTCGATGAAACGCAGCAGCGCGTCCATGTTCTGGCTGACATCGTGGTCACGCGTACCCTCCCAGAACTGCTCGGCCTGGCCGTCGTAGTGCGCCAGCGTCTGGCTGGTGATGAGCTGGAGGTCGGCGGGTTGCAGGTCGTGTTGCGGTTCCATGTGCCGATGTTGACACAGGCGCCAATCAACAGCGTCTCGCTGGGTCAGACCAGGCGGCCTCAGCGCTGCTGGCGGCGCGACTCGCGCAGCGTGAACAGGTACAGGCCTTCGACCTTCTCGCGCGCCCAGGGCGTCTTGCGCAAGAACCGCAGGCTAGAGCTGACACTGGGGTCGTGCGTGAAACACCGCAGCGGCACGCGCTCGCCCAGTTCGGCCCAGCCATAGTGGTCTACCAGCGCTTCCACGATGTGCTGCAGGGTCAGGCCATGCAGCGGGTTGTGCGGCTGTTCGGGTGGCTCAGTGGAATGGGGCATGCCGCTATTTTGCCAGCGCGCAAGGCTCGCTCGAAGGACAGCTCACAAGGTCAGCGCGAAGCCATCGACCAGCGCGCCCGGTGCCGTGATCGAGCCCAACTGCCGCTCACCGTAGGTGCTGGTGTCAGGCTGCAGTTCGGCGCGGTCCGTCAGCGCCAGCAAGCGCGGCCCGAACAGCTGCAGCAGGTCATCGTCAAAGCGCATCACGTTCAAGGGCGCCGTGAGTACGCCGTCCTCGACCCAGAAGCAGGCAAAGCGCGTCATGCCGGTGAGGCGACAGGTCTGGCGGTCGCTGTAGTTCAGGTAATGCAGGTTGCTGAGATACAAGCCCGTGCCCAGAGCCTTGAGCACCTCACCTTCAGGCAAGTGGCCCGGTGCCAGGTGCAGCGCCTCGGGGCCCTCGCCCGCCGTGGCCCCATTGGGCGGCACGCCAAACTCGCGCGCCGAACGCGGCGAACACAGGCTGCCGGCGTGGCGGCCGTCTGTGACCAGGGGGACGTGGTCTGGCCGCGTGAAGCCATTGGGCGTGAACGCAGCCGCACTGCTGCGCCCGGTGTTTTCCTGCAACTGGATGCTGGCGTGCAAGGGCGCCTCGCCTTGAACCAGGCGCATCAGCGGCGAGGTGCCGGTTTGCTGCAGCTTGTGGCTGAAGCCGCCCCAACCCAGCGTGCCCAGCATCTCGGCCACGGCAGCCGGTGCAAAGTAGGTGCGATATCGGCCGGGTGGCAGGCTCCGTGGCGGCACACCCAGCATGTGCACCTGCCTGGCCGCCTCGCGCACACGTGCAGCAAAGGCGTCATCCAACCAATGCGTGCCGGCGTAGCTGGTCTTCACCGCCTTGTCACCCGAATGGTAGAGACACCAATCCAGGCTGAAGTTTTCAACCCGGTGCCAGTTGCGCTGCCCCCGCGTGTCGGCGTAGGCGCGCACCACCGGGCCACCGGCGTAAAAGCCCACAAAGTCCAGCCCCTGCGCGTGCGTGTGCACGGCATCGATCACCTGCGCTGGGGTGGGCAAGGCACCAGTGTCTTCACGATGGGTGTGGACCACCACATCCGGCAGCAACAGATAGGGGTCATCAGGCAGCAAGGGCAGGTCACCCGCCAGGCTGGCCATCTCGCGCAGCAGCACAGGCACGTCGCTGGCGAGGTCACCGCCCACCGTCAAGGTGGACTGGGCCGAGCGCTGCCCCTGAGACAGGCTCAAGGTGACATAGGCCTGCGTCACGTGCGTGGCCTGGCGCACCGCCGCCCGGTTGAAGCGGATGAAGTCGCTGGCTTCGGCGGCCAGGTACAGGCTGACAAACACGCCATCGGGTGCCTGGCTCAGCACCGCATCGGCCAGGGCCAGGGTGTAGCCTTGATCGGTGACGGACGAAAACGATGAAAGGGATGACTTGGCTGTTTGCATGATGGCCGTCCCTCGCTTCAGGCCGCGCCGCCGAACACGGCCACGTCAGCAAACTTGCACACGGGTGCGGCGTGCCCCACCCGGATCACTTGCGAAGGCTCGCCCTTGCCGCAAAACGGTGTGCCCATCACGGCAAAGGTGCTGGCGTCGCCCACCATGGCCAGTGAACGCCAGAAGGTGGCCGAGATGCCGCGGTAATTGGGGTTGCGCACCACCTCGGCCAACTGGCCCTGGCGGATCACCTGGCCGTACTCGCACCCAAACTGGAACTTGTTGCGCGAGTCGTCGATGCTCCACGAGCAGTTGGTGTGCATCAGCACACCGTGTTCAACCGAGGCGATGATGTCTTCGAAGCGGGCATCACCCGGCTCCACGTTGAGGTTGCTCATGCGGTCGATGGGCGCGCGGTTCCAGGCACAGGCACGCGTGGTGGCCACACCGCCCAGGTCAAAACCCAGCGCACGAGACCGCGCCTGCGAGATCGCCCCGCCCAGCGGGCGCTGCAGCACGCCGCGCTCGATGATGCGCTGGCGTTGTGCGGCCGAGCCATCATCGTCAAAGGCAAAGCCGGCGAACTCGTGCGGCTGGCCGGGGTCGTAGCTCACATTGAGCAAGTCGCTGCCGTAGCGGTAATGGCCGAACATGTCGAGCGTGACAAAGCTGGTGCCGGCGTAGTTGCGTTCATCGCCCAGGATGCGGTCCAGCTCCAGCGGGTGCCCGATGGACTCGTGGATCTGCAGCATCATCTGGTCGGGCATCAGCACCAGGTCCATCTCGCCACTGGGGCACTGCGGCGCCAGCGCCAGCTCGATGGCCTCACGGGCCACACGCGGGCCGTCTTCATGGAAGCGCGCGCGGGCCAGCACCTCCAGCCCGCCCTGCTGGCAAAAGCCGTTGTATTGCCCGGCAGACGAACGAGTCTGGGTCACACCACCCACCTGGGCGGTGGCCTGGATGGCCGGCGTCAACATCTGCCAGTGCTGTTCGGCACGCGCGCCTTCGCTGGTGACATAGAGCTGGTCGGTGTGCACCGTCCACAAGCTGGCCGACCAGTCGACGATGCGCTCGTCCACACGGGTGGCGGCGCTGATGCTGCGTAGCAGGTCGATGCGCGCGGGCAGGCTCAAGGCAGCGCTGTCTTGCTCGACCACGCTGTCGTAACGGCCTTGGGGTTGGGGCATCTGCAGGCTGGTGTAATCGAACACCGTCTTGCCCGCACTGGCCTGCGCAAGGGCCCTGGCGCGTTCAAACGCCGCTTTCAGGCCTGCCACAGAACTGTCTGCCGTGGCGGCATATCCCATGCCCCCGGCGATCACCGTGACCATCACACCCTGATCGCGGACCAGGGCGGGGGCTTGCGCCACATCCTGGCGCACGGTGAGGTGCTGGGCCCGCTCGCTCACACCGCGAACGGCCCAGTACGAAACATCACGGGGGGCGGCTTGCCGCGCACGGGCTTGAAGGTCATCCAGCATATGCGCTGGATTATTCAGCAAGTTCTCGTGCCCTGCCGGCTGAGGGCCGGCAAGCCCCTCGTCAGACTCAGTCGTCCTGGCCCGAGGTCAGACCCAACACGGCCAGCAGCGACTGGAACACGTTGTACAGGCTCAGGTAGACACCCAGGGTGGCCGTGATGTAGTTGGTTTCATAGCCGTCTTGCACGCGCTTGAGGTCATGCAGGATGAAGGCCGAGAAGATGCCGATGGCGGCCACCGACAGGGTCATCATCAGCGCGCTGGACTGGATGAAGATGTTGGCGATACCGGCCACCATCAGCATGATGGCGCCGACGAACAGCCACTTGCCCATGGTCGACAGGTCACGCTTGATGATGGTCGACAGCGTGGCCATGCCCAGGAAGATCGCGCCCGTACCGGCGAAAGCCAGCATGATCAGGTTGGCGCCATTGGCCAGGCCCAGCACCGAACCCACCAGACGCGACAGCATCAGGCCCATGAAGAAGGTGAAGGCCAGCAGCACGGGCACGCCGGCTGCCGAGTTCTTCGTCTTCTCGATGGCGAACATCAGACCAAACGCGCCAGCGAAGAACACCATCATGCTGATGCCGGGCGACATGCCCCGCATGATGCCGGTGGACACGCCGATCCAGGCGCCCAGCACGGTCGGCACCATGGACAACGCCAGGAGCCAGTAGGTGTTACGCAGGACACGGTTGCGCTCTGCCGCAGAGACGCCGAAACCGGCGTTCCCACCGTATGCAGCTTGAAGGGATTGCAGATTTTGACTCATATGGGCTACTCACTGGTTGATCAGAACACGTCACGACCGGATTCGGTCAATTCACAATCTACGCTTTAACACACTTCGCGTAAATTCGTATTTCTGGGTTGATTGCTTCGTTTTTTCCGAATCATTGCTTGGCCAGCGCCTGGCGCTTGGTGCGGGCCCGGATATTCAGGGCCTCCACTGCCAGCGAGAAGGCCATGGCACTGTAGATGAAACCCTTGGGCACGTGAATCTCGAAGGCTTCTGCTGTCAGGGTCATGCCGACCATCACCAGGAAAGCCAGGGCCAGCACCTTGACCGACGGGTGCTTGTCCACGAAGTCGCCGATGGGCTTGGCGGCAAACAGCATCACCCCCACCGAGGCCACGACGGCAGCCACCATCACCCAGATCTGGTCGACCATGCCGACGGCGGTGATGACGGAGTCCAGCGAGAACACGATGTCGATCACGGCGATCTGGGCAATGACGCCCCAGAACACGCCCGTGGCGGCTGCGGCGGGTGAGCCCGCGCCAGGGCCGTCGAGTTCACGCGCTTCGACTTCAACGAAGATTTCGTGGGAGGCCTTGTAGAGCAGGAACAAGCCACCCAGCAACAGCACGATGTCGCGCCCGCTGATGTCGTTGTCCATCACGGTGAACATGGTTTCGGTCAGGCCCATCACCCAGCTGAGCGAGAACAGCAGCGCCAGGCGGGAGACCATGGCAAAGCCCAGGCCCATGGTGCGGGCGCGGTCTCGCTGCTCGGGGGGCAGTCGCCCCACCAGGATGGAGATGAAGATGATGTTGTCTACGCCCAGAACGATTTCAAGGGCCGTGAGCATCGCAAAAGCGATCCAGAGATTGGGGTCGAATAAGAATTCCATGGCAGCTAATGTAAAGTTGTTAACACATCGCGTAAATGCGAATTTATGATCCGGATACTTCGCATTATTCGAAATATTGCCGCATGAACTTCAAACACCTGCACTATTTCTGGGCCACGGCCAAGGCGGGCGGCATCGTCCGGGCGGGCGAGCAACTGCACATCACGCCTCAAACGCTGTCAGGCCAGATCAAGCTGCTGGAAGACCAGTTGGGGTGCAAGCTGTTCCGCAAGAGCGGGCGGCGGCTGGAGCTGACCGAAGAAGGCCGTGTGGCCCTGGGTTTCGCCGACCAGATTTTCGCCCTGAGCGCGGAGATGGAGGCGGCCATCGGGCAGGCCACAGGTGGCAGACCGGCGCTGGACTTTCGTGTGGGCATCGCCGACTCGGTGCCCAAGTCGATTGCCTACCGCCTGCTGGAACCCGCCATGGACGTGCCCCAGCAGGTGCGCCTGATCTGCCAGGAGGGCAAGTTCCAGGATCTGCTGGCCAAACTGGCCGTGCAGCGGCTGGACCTGGTCATCGCCGACGAGGCCATGAGCAAGCAGCTCAGCGTCAAGGCCTTCAACCACGCGCTGGGCACCACGGCCATGAGCTTTTTCTGCGCCCCTGGCCTGCGGCAGCATCTCAAGGGTGACTTTCCGCGCAACCTGCATGGCGCGCCCATGTTGATACAGGGGGCCTCGTCGGCCATGCACCAGCGCCTGGCGCTGTGGCTCACCCAGCACCAGATCAGCGTGCGCACCATTGGCGAGTTCGATGACGCCGCCCTGCTCAAGGCCTTCGGGCGCGAAGGGCGCGGGGTGTTCATGTCGCCCACCGTGCTGGAGGCCGAAACCTGCCAGCAATACGGCGTGGAGGTGCTGGGGCGCACCGACGAGCTGGTGGAAGAGTTCTACGCTGTGACCGTCGAGCGACGTATCACGCACCCCTGCGTTGCGGCCATCACCCAGGCGGCGCGCGGCAAGCTGTTCAGCGCCTGAGCTTGAATTTCAGGCACGGCGGCCTCAGGTAAGCAAGCCGACAAGCCATGCCCGAAAGGCCACCCTTGCCCTTGTTGATCCTGGTCTGTGCCGTGCTGCTGTGGGTAGGCTGGCTGGTGGGGCGGCCGCGCCTGGTCGCGTGGCGGCGTGCGCGCTGGCGACGCCAGCCCTTTCCGCCCGCGTGGCGCGAGATTCTGCGCAGACGGGTGCCCTATGTGCGCGGCCTGCCTGCTGATCTGCAGCTGCAACTCAAGCAGCACATCCTGGTCTTCCTGGCTGAAAAGCCCTTCATCGGCTGTGGCGGCCTGCGCATCACCGACGAGATCCGCGTCACCATCGCGGCGCAGGCCTGTCTGCTGATCCTCAACCGGCCCACAGACTATTACCCGCAGTTGCGCCAGATCCTGGTCTACCCCAGTGCGTTTTTCGTCCAGCGCCCACACACCGACGATGCCGGCGTGCTGCAGGATCACCGCCAGGAGCTGTCAGGCGAATCGTGGTCGCAGGGGCAGGTGATCCTGTCATGGGACGACACGGTGGCCGGCGCAGCGGTGGTGAACGACGCACAGAACGTGGTCATCCACGAGTTCGCGCACCAGCTGGACTCGGAGAAGGGCTATGTCAGCGGCGCGCCCATTCTGGACAGCCGCCAGCGTTACGCGCGATGGGCCCGCGTGATGGGCGAGGCCTTCGCCGAGCTGCAGCAGCAAGCCAGGTCGCAGCAAGACACCTTGCTGGACCCGTATGGCGCCAGTGACCCGGCCGAGTTCTTTGCGGTGGTGTCGGAGACCTTCTTCGAGCAGCCCGCTGAACTGGCGGCGCAGCACCCGGCGCTGTACCGTGAGCTGTGTGACTTCTACCGTGTCGACCCTTTGAGCTGGTGAACGCGCCCCGGCTTAGTCGCCGCCTGCCACGCGGCCACGCAGCCGTTTGACATCGCCCTTGGCCGCCTTGCCCTCCAGGCGCTTGCGCTGTGAGCTGCGGGTGGGCCGCGTGGCTTTGCGGGCCTTGGGCAACACGGCCACGCTGTCGACCAGGGCCTGCAGGCGCTCGATGGCTTCGGCCTTGTTCTGCTCCAGGCTGCGGCTGCCTTGCGCCTTGATGACCACCACGCCTTCGCTGGTGATGCGCTGCTCGCTCAGGGCCAGCAGGCGCGCCTTGATCACATCGGGCAGGGACGAGGCCGGGATGTCAAAGCGCAGGTGCACCGCGTTGGAGACCTTGTTGACGTTCTGGCCACCCGCGCCTTGGGCTCGGATGGCGCTGAAGTCCATCTCTTCTTCGCGCAGGGGGATCAGGGGGTCGGCCATGGCCCGCAGTCTAGACGGACACGGTGCGTGCGCTCACGAAAGCATCGAAGTCCAACAGGGGCAGGGGCTTGCTGAACAGAAAGCCTTGAAAGGCATGGCAACCAATCGAGAACAGAAAACCGCGCTGCCCTTCGGTTTCGACGCCCTCGGCGATCACCTCCAGGCCCAGGTTCTGACCCAGGCTGATCACGGTCTGGGCAATGGCCGCGTCATGGGCGTTGCTCAGCAGGTCGTTGACGAAGGCACGGTCGATCTTGAGCTGGTCCAGCGGCAGGCGCTTGAGGTAGGACAGGGAGGAGTAGCCGGTGCCGAAGTCATCGAGCGAAAAGCCCACGCCGCGCGCCTTGAGTTGCTGCATCTTGGCAATCACGTCGTCGATGTCGTTGACCAGCATGCTTTCGGTGAGCTCCAGCTTGAGCCGGCTGGGCTCGACGCCACAGCGCTCGACGATGCTGAGCACCTGGGCCACAAAGTCAGGCTGGCGAAACTGGCGAGCGCTCACGTTCACGGCCAGCTTGAGATGGGCCATACCGGGCTGCTGTGCCCAGATCGCCAGTTGGGTGCAGGCCTGTTTGAGCACCCAGTCGCCCAGCGGCAGGATCAGGCCAGTTTGTTCGGCCAGGGGGATGAAGTCGCCCGGCGGCACCATGCCGCGACGCGGGTGCAGCCAGCGCACCAGGGCCTCTGCGCCCGTGACCTGCCCTTGCGCATTGACCTGGGGCTGGTAGTGCAGGATGAACTGGCCGTCGATCAGGGCTTGGCGCAGATCGGCCTCCAGCGCGTTGGTCTCGGCCACATCGGCCTGCATGACGTGCAGAGCCATGTACAGCGCCAGCAAGGCAAAGATATTGGTGGCGATCGTGCTGACGGCGCGTGCGTCATCCGGCAGGTTGTAGGCCATGGTCAGACCAAAGCGGGTGCTGTCCAGCACGCAGTACGCGGCGAAGAACAGCAAGGGCACGCCATGGCGCAACCAGCGTCGGCTGCCGCGCAGCATCAGGTAGGCGCAGGCGCCCAGCGAGGGCAGGAAGTGGTGTGAAGCGCGGGGCACCTGCGCGGTGGGGATGTCCAGCACCAGGCCCACGCCGCAGATCACGACAAACAGGGTGGACAGCAAGAGCAACGAGGACGCATCGGTGCGGTGGCGCCGGGTGAGCACGATGCAGACTGCGCCGAGGATGACCATGCCCACTTCCAGGGCCAGCACCATCCACTGCTTTTGCAGCATGAAATAAATGCCCCAGAACACCCCGGCGACGATCACGATCGTGCTGCCGAGCAGCAAAAGCAACTCGACGCGGCGCTGGTGCTTGGCACCGAGCGCCGGCTGGGCGGCACGGCTGGCACGCGCGGCGACGGGCGCTGCGGGCTGGCCGGATGGTGGCGTCACGAGGTGGGTGGATACGGCTGCATTGGTATCGACTTTATCGGTCGGCGTTCAAGGAGCTTGAGTCCTGGGTGCGATGGGCCTTTTTTGCATGTGGCTTGCGTCACCTGCCAAAGCGGACACGCGGGCAGATAATTTCAAACAGCGAAAAACCAGGAGTGCACCATGCCCAAGACCCGCAAAAGCCGACGCAACGTGACCCCTTACGACCGATACGGTGGCGACACCCTGTATCTGCACGGACACGGCGAGTTGCGACAAGGCGGGCCGATCAGCTTTCGGGTGCCCCACGGGGTGCAGATCTTCATTCCCTGGGGGCCGGGGGTGGCGATCTCGGAAGATGTGGGGCAGCGTGTGCTGGATGGCGAAGGCACGCCGGTGAACATTGACCTGGCCTGGATCGACAGGCCGGGCATGCCGGCCTTCAACGGCAACCGGGAATCCGGTCGGCAGCACAAGTTCTTCTACCCGATGAGCTGCCCCAACTACACCTTGCTGATCCCCAACGGGCTGGCCGATCATTCGGACAAGGACGATGTGTTCCAGACGGTGCAGCCGATCACGCTCAAGGAGATCATCGAGCAAAACACACCGGAGTATGCGGTGTTCGTATGGAGCAATTGCACCGTGTTGCGCAATGCCGCCGGCAAACCCCTGACCGGGCACATGGACGATCTGGGCGACCTCTGAGCGACAGTCACGGCCCTCAGCGACATGGCCAGCGCAAATGGCGGCCCAGCAGCACGAGACCGCTGAACACCACAAAGCCCCAAGGCACCATCTCGGGTGAGGCTGGGGCCTGCCCGCTCAGGTACAGCTTGGCGGCAGCAAGCAGGGATGACAACAACTCGGACTCTGGCATGGTGGGTACTCCTGGTGGCCCCATGAACGGGCCCTATCCAGCAGTACGCAGTTCGCGCGTGAAATCCGACACGGCTCAGTCATCGTCGTCGTCATCGGCGCCGCTGTTGTCGCCTTCACCGACCTGGCCCGCCGCCTGCCCGGGCACCAGGCCATTGGGCGATTGCTGCCACTGCCAGCCCCAGAAGGCCAGCACCGCCAGCAAGAGCAGCGCGGCCAGCCAGCCTCGGTTTTGCTTGACCAGATCGGGGCCCGGGGCGTCAGCCCGGCCGGTGAGCATGGGCAGGGCCTGGTTCTGGCGGCGCAGCGCGCTCAGCAAGGCGATGAGGCCGATGTGCCCCAGCACCACAATGAGGAAGGCATTGCCCAGCACCTCGTGCACTTCTTCGAACCAGTCGCCGCCCAGCACCTCGTCCCACTCGTTGTAGGTGCCATAGCCACTGAGCGTGAGCGGCACGGCCATCACCAGCAGGCTGAAAACGGCCAGGGCCATCAGCAGGTTCTGACCCTGTCGCCAGTTGACGGGCGCAGGCGTGCCCCCCGGCACCAGGGCGCGTGCCCAGCTACCCAGGTTGCCCAGCTTGCGCCAAAGCAGCCCAAGGCCAGCCTGGCGCGGCCCGAAGAGGCCGTACAGCACACGCCAGCCCAGCAGGCCGGCCAGGGTGTAGCCCAGGGTGACGTGCAGCAGGCGCCAGCGTTCGCTTTCTGCGCTCAGGTAGGCGCCCAGAAAGCTCAGAGCAAACAGCCAGTGGAACATGCGCGTGGGGGCGTCGGTCACACGTCGGCGTGCACTTGTCGCAGGCGCGGTGCCGGCCTGGGCGGTGAGGGGGTCAGTCGAGGAGGCTTGCATAGGTCGTCCTTGTCGGTTCAGTCGTGCCAGGCGCGGCGCAAGCGTGCGTCCAGGCCAGCAGGGAAGGTGATGTCGTCATCGTCGTAGTTGCCCTTGTCCGCGCCGGCATGGCAGGCGATGCAGTTGGCCGCGCTCTTCACGCTGGCATGGCGCCAGACCTGGGCAGGTACCTCGCGGTGCTTGCGCTCGAACCAGGCCGAACGGGTGATGCGGTCTTGAGGTGGCGCTTCGCTGACGCGCTTGTAGGTGCCGGCGTGGCTTTGCAGCCAGGTGCTCAGCTGCTGCACGGTACGGGCGTCGAGCGAGGCATCGGTGCCGTAGTGCTTGTCCAGTCCGGTCATGATGCGTTGCCAGGACGCCGCGGGCAGCATGCCCGGCGGGTAGGCGGTGTGGCAGGACGCGCACTCCTGCTGGTAGGCCGGGGGCATGTTGCGCGGCAGCATGCGGCCCCCATCGGCGTGTGCGGCAGGCAGGGCGACGACGCAAAGGGCCAGCAAGGCCAGGCGCAGCGGGGCGTGGATCAGAAGGGTGGTCATGTGAGGCTCCGACAGGGCGTGCGCATCAAGGCTTGAGGCTGATGAGGTAGGCCAGCACATCAGCCTTCTCGGCGGGGCTGCATTCGCGGCTGAGCACGTCTTTGCAGTTGCGGCGGAACCATTTGTCGACCTTGGCCGTGTCCGTGAAGGCTTTGCTGTTGAAGGCCGGCGCCATCGGGGCGATGGCCTTGCCCGTGCTGGCGTGCTCGCCAGCTTGGGTAGGCGGGCTGCCATGGCAGGAGGCACAGGACCACTCACCCCCGTGGCGGCTTTGAAAGAACACCCGCCCGCGTTCGGCCTGCGCTGGCACGCCGGCCTGGCTGCGCCAGCGTTCAAGCTGGGCTGCAGGGCTGGTATCACCGACCTGCCCCCATGCCGGCCAGCCGATCAACAGGGCGACCAGCAAGGCAGGCAACTTCGAGCGGTGTGAGGTGAGGCGCATGGCAAGCACTTTCGATAAGGTGACGTGATATTGCGCGGGCGCCGCTGTACGACACCTGAAGGGCGCGTTCATCTGCCGTTCAGCCTGGCGGGCTGACAATGGTGTCATGAGCCCCTTCACCCCCCCGCGCCTGGTGGCCTGTTTGCTGGCCTGCCTGTTCTGGAGCCTGGCCGCCACGCCCGCCAGCGCCAGCGACCGCGACCGCGAAGACCACGAGCGCGCACGCCAGGCCGTGCAAGCCGGGCAGGTGCTGCCCTTGCGCACGGTGCTGGAACGGCTGGAACGCACGCAACCCGGCCAGGTGATGGAGGTCGAACTGGAGCGCGAAGACGGGCGCTGGATCTACGAGGTCAAGCTACTGCAGACCGATGGCCGGCTGGTCAAGCTCAAGCTGGACGCCCAGACCGCCGCCGTGCTGCCCCGCCAGGGCAAGAACGAGACCCACTGACACACCTGCCCCATGCGCATCCTTCTGGTTGAAGACGAGCCCACCTTGCGTGCGCAGTTGCGCACCGGCCTGATGGAGGCCGGTTACGCGGTGGACGAAGCCAGCAACGGGCAGGACGCCCTTTTTCTGGGCGACACCGAGGCCTTTGATGTGGTCATCCTGGACCTGGGCCTGCCGGTGCTGGATGGCCTGTCGGTGCTCAAGCGATGGCGAGAATCGGGCCGCGTCATGCCGGTGTTGATCCTCACGGCACGCGACAACTGGCACGACAAGGTGGCCGGCATCGACGCGGGCGCAGACGACTACCTCAGCAAGCCCTTTCACATGGAAGAGCTGCTGGCCCGGCTGAGGGCCTTGATCCGGCGCGCCAGTGGCCTGGCCTCGCCCCTGCTGCAGTGTGGCCCGCTGAGCCTGGACACCCGCAGCGGCCGCGTCACCCTGGATGGGCAACTCGTCACGCTGACCAGCCATGAATACAAGGTGCTGGCCTATCTGATGCACCGGCCTGGCAGCGTGGTCTCGCGCACCGAGCTCACCGAGCACATCTATGCGCAGGACTTCGACCGCGACTCCAACACCATCGAGGTGTTTGTGGGCCGCCTGCGCAAGAAGCTGCCCGCCGCCCTGATCGAAACCGTGCGGGGCCTGGGCTACCGACTGGTGCCGCCCGCATGAAGCCGGGGCGCTGGTCGGGCTCCTTGCGCGTTCGCCTGCTGGCGGCCACGCTGGCGGTGCTGATGCTGGCCCTGGTGGCGGCCGGCTTCCTGCTCAGCGGCCTGTTTCACGACCATGTCATGCGGCAGGCCGAGACCACACTCACGCAGCAGCTTGACCAGGTCACCGCCCGCCTGGTGTTTGACGCGACAGGGCAACCCCGGCTCGACGCCCAGGCCTTGTCAGACCCACGCTGGCAACGTCCTTATTCAGGCCTGTACTGGCAGATTGACCAGATGCCATCGAGCCCGGGCAGCGGCGGACAGCGCAAGGGCGTGCTGCGTTCGCGTTCGCTGTGGGACACCAGCCTGGCGCTGGACAACGACAGCCTGGGCGACGGCGCCGTGCACCGCCACACCGGCGCCGGACCGCAAGGCGCGCCCTTGCTGATACTGGAGCGCACCGTGCGCCCGGACGAACAGCCCCAGGCACGCTGGCGCCTCGTGGTGGCCACCGACATGCAGCTTGTCTCGCAGGCGGTGAGCCGCTTCAACGGCATGCTGGCCGTGTCGCTGGGGCTGCTGGGGCTGCTGCTGGGGCTGGCCGGCGTGGCACAGGTGGTGGTGGGCCTGTCGCCGCTGTGGGCCATGCAGCGGGCGCTGGTGGATGTGCGCGAAGGCCGCACACCGCGACTGCAGGGCCGCTTCCCCACGGAAGTCCAACCCCTGATCGATGACTTCAATGGCGTGCTTGACCGCAACGCCGAGGTGCTTGAACGCGCGCGCACGCAGGCCGGCAACCTGGCCCATGCGCTCAAGACGCCTTTGGCCGTGCTGGGGCAGGCCGCCTCGCAGCAACAGGCCACCTCGCCCGACGACAAGCTGGCACCGCTGGTTCATGAGCAAGTGAACACCGCGCGTCGCCACATCGACTGGCACCTGGCCCGCGCGCGGGCCGCCGCCGCCCAGGGCCTGCCGGGCATGCGCACGCTGCTTGAGCCCACCCTGGCCGGCCTGGTGCGCGTGATGACCAGGGTGCACGCCGACCGTGGCGTGAGCGTGCACACCGATGTGCCCGATACGTCCCTGGCCTTCGCAGGCGAAGAGCAGGACCTGCAGGAGATGCTGGGCAACCTGCTGGACAACGCCTGCCAGTGGGCCCGCTCGGCGGTGCAGGTATCGGCTTGCCGCGCAGGTACGCAGCTGCACATCGTGCTGGAAGACGACGGCCCCGGCATCCCCGCCAACCGCGTCGATGCCGTGTTGGCACGCGGCGTGCGGCTGGATGAAAGCACGCCCGGCAGCGGTCTGGGTCTGGCCATCGTGGCCGACCTGGCACAAAGCTATGGCGGGCAGATCACGCTGGCCCCAAGCAGCTTGCTGGGCGGCTTGCGCGTGCAGTTGAATCTGCCAGCCCGAGACTGAAGCGAAACGCCGGCTCAGCCCAGCAAGCGCCTGATCGCCTCCAGGCTGCTGGTCATGACCTGACTGAAGTGGTACATGGCAGTGTCCACTTCGTCGCCGCTTTTCAAGGCCGACTCCAGCATGGCACTGGCCTGGGCAATGCGCATCGCACCCAGGTTGGCCGAGCTGCCCTTGAGGTCATGGGCCCTGAGCCTCGCCGCCTTCAGGTCACCACGGGCCAGCAGATCGGCCATGACCGCTACCGCATCACCTTCACAGTCGAGAAACACCCGCAGCAAGGTCTTCATCACCGTCTCGTTGCCATGCACACGCCCGCGCAGCGCCTCCCAGTCCAGATCGGTCAACTCAACAGGCTCGGCCATGTCCAGCAGGGGCGCATGGCCAGATGGCAGGCCATCGGGATGCGTCCACTTGAGCAGCACATGGATCAGGCGCTCTGGCACCACGGGCTTGGAGATGTGGTCAACCATACCGGCATCGAGACAACGCACGCGGTCTTCGGGCAGCACGGCCGCCGTCATGCCGATGACCGGTGTGTCGGCACCCTGAGCCAGGGCCCTGATGCGCCGTGTGGCCTCCAGGCCGTCGAGCACGGGCATGTGCAGGTCCATCAGCACGGCCACGAAGGTGCCCGGCGGCGAGATCTGCACGAGCTTGACGGCCTTGGCACCGTCGTCCACCACCGTGACCACCATGCCCAGCTGACGCAGGAAGCCTTCGGCCACGATCTGGTTGAGCCGGTTGTCCTCTGCCAGCAGGACTTGCGCGCCCATCAAAGGCGCCGCCATGTCCTTGAGCGCCTGCGAGCGGGCCCGCGCATGATCCGTGGTGCCGCTTGAAGGCACATCGGCCGCCCTGGACAGCAGGCCCGGCCTTGGCGACGACCGCAAGGCATCTTGCAAGGCACCTGCCAGACGCGATGCCAGTATGGGTTTGCTCATCACGGCATGGGTGGGCCAGCCATGCAGGTCCAGAACACGCGAATGGCGCTCTCGCGCATTGACCATCACCAGGAGCACCGGGGCCGGCCCGCCCGCGCGCCCCATGCTGTGCAGGCTCTGCCTCAGTTGCATCACGGCCAGGGTGTCTTGTGCCCAGATGGCCTCGCCATCCACGATCAGGGCGTCAAATTGGTGGCCCTCACGCTGGCTTTGGGCCAGGCTCGCCAAGGCCTCGCCAGCCGAATCGGCGCTCAGCACGGTGGCATGCCAGGCCCGCAGCAGGCTCACCACGCTACCCCGAGTCAGGTCTTGTCCGTCCACCACCAACACACACTTATCCGAGAAGTCAGGCCCATCGACAACGGGCCCCGCCGCGGGCGCCTGTTGCAGACTGGTGGTGAACCAGAAGGTGCTGCCTTGCCCTGGCTCGCTGTCCACGCCGATCTCGCCGTTCATCAGCTCCACCAGGCGCTTGCAGATGGCCAGGCCCAGCCCGGTGCCCCCAAAGCGGCGGGTGATGGAGCTGTCGCCCTGCACAAAGGCATCGAACAGCTGTTCGCGCAGCTCAGGCGCCATGCCGATGCCCGTGTCGATCACACACCAGCGCAACAGGGCATCGGTGCCTGCCGCATCGGTGTCCATCAGCTCTACCTTGATGTGCACATAGCCCGACTCGGTGAACTTGATGGCATTGCCCAGCAGGTTGCTCAGCACCTGCGACAGGCGCAGGGGGTCGCCCATCAGGCGCCTGGGTACCTGCGGCGCCAGATCGATGCTCAGGCACAAGGCCTTTTGCTCCACACGGGCCTGAAACAGGTCGGCCACCCGTTGCAGCAGCTCTTCGATGTCAAAGCTGATGCGCTCGAAATGCATGTGGCCGGCTTCGATCTTCGAATAATCCAGCACATCGTCCAGGATGCCCATCAGGGCCACGGCGGCGGTGTAGACCTTGTCGAGGTACTCGCGCGCCACCTGGGGCAGGGTGTCTTCCAGGGCCAGCCTGGACAGGCCGATGATGGCGTTCATCGGGGTGCGGATCTCGTGGCTCATGTTGGCCAGGAAGGCGCCTTTGGTGCGGGCGGCGCTTTCGGCCGCATCGCGCGCGGCCACCAGGGCGGCATGGGCCTGGCGCTGCTCGGTGATGTCCCGCATGATCAGCAGCAGGTGGGCCTGCCCGCCACGGTCCACGCGCGCCAAGGCACAGGCCAGTTGCACCTCGGCGCCATTGGGTTTGATCAGGGCCACATCCAGCCGATGCGGCAGCCCGTCTGACAGCGTGCGCAGCGCTTCACCCACCAGCCCGCATGCACGCCAGGCGCCACGCTGGCGGAAGTCCTGCCCACGCAAGGCCTGGATCGATTCGCCACAGGCTTCAGAGAAGGCCGCATTGGCGATCATGCAGGTGCCCTCAGGCGTGAACACGGCAATGCCAATCGGCGAGTTTTCGATAACCGCCTCGCTGAAGCGCAGGAACTCTTCGGCGCGGGCCTGGGCCAGCTTGATGGGGGTGACGTCGGCCATGGTGGCGTAAAAGCCCTGCACCTGGCCATCGTCGGCCAGATCGGGCCGCAGCTGCACCTGGGCATAGCGCAAGGCCCCGTCCGCACCGATCTTGAAGGGCTGCTCGAACTGCTGCGTGTGCCCCGCCAGCGCGGCCTGGATGTGGGTGTCAATGGCGCCATGCAGGTCCCGGCCCAGCACCTCGCTGAGATGGCGCCCTTGCAGCTGATCGGCGGCAATCCCGAACCATTCGCCATGCGTGTGGTTGCCAAAGCGGCAGTACTGCCCGCGGTCCCAGTAGCCCATCACGGTGGGCGCGTTGTCGATCAAGGCACGCAGATCACGCTCGCGCTGGCGGATGGTGGCCGCCTGCTCTTCGACACGCTGCGCCAGTTGCTGGTGCATGGCGGCCAGTTCGGCACGCAGACGGTGGTGCTCCATGCTGCGGCGCACCGCGCGCACCAGCACGTCGGGGCTCAGTTGCGTCTTGGCGAGGTAGTCGGAGGCGCCTTCGTGCATGGCTTTGACCGCCAGCGCCTCGCTGCCCGCACCCGTGATCATGATGATCGGGCAGGCCTGGCGGGCTTGAACCCGCAACTGCGACATGAGGTCTGCCCCGCTGGCGTCTCCCAGGTGGTTGTCCAGCACCACGCAGTCAAACACGTGGTCTCTGACCAGGCGCAGGGCATCGGCGCCGCAGGTGGCTTCCATGATCTGGACCGACAAGGCGCTGCGCGCCAGAAAGCGGCGTACGCGCTCCCTGTCCACGTCGTCATCGTCGACAACCAGCATGTGCAGCAGATCGACCTCGGCGTTCATCTTGCGCGGCTCTCTTGCGGCATTTGCACAGCGGCCTGGTAGCTGCCCATGAGCTGGGCCAGCTTGGCAAACTGTGGCCCCACGGCGGACTTGACCATGTAGCCCGCGATGTTCTCCTTGTAGGCGCGGGTGCGGTCGGTATCGGCATCCGAGGTGGTCAAGACGAACACCATTTCGTCGTGCAGACGAGGGTTGGCGCGCAATTGCTGCAGGAACTCGAAGCCGTCCATACGGGGCATGTTCAGGTCCAGCAGCACGATGCGCGGCCTGGGCACCACGCGGGCAGGGTCCAGCCCGTTCAATACGTCCAGTGCCTCGCCGCCGTCCTGCGCCCAGGTGACCGGGAAGGGGCAGCCCTGCTTGACCAGGCTGCGCATGACGGACTCGGCGGCCACGTCGTCGTCTTCGACCAGCAGGATGTGGATGAGGGTGTCAACTTTCATGGCTGGTTCTCCGTGGAAAACGCGGCCACCAGAAACGAAAGCACGCACCGCGACCCGCATGCACGGGCGAGACCACCTCGATACGCCCCCCGTGTACCTCGATGAGGCGTTTGGTCAGGGCCAGGCCCACACCCGATGCGCCGCGTTCGCTGGCGGTGAGCGTCTGGAACAATTTGAAGATGCGGTCCTTGGCCGGGCCGGGCACACCGGGGCCATCGTCGGTGACGCTGATGAGGCAATAGCTGTCGTCTTCCCGTGCTTCAACGGTGATCTGGCCAACCTGCCGATCATGGTGCTTGACGGCGTTGCCCAGCAGGTTGCGCAGGGCTGTCTCCAAGGGGGTTCGGGTGCCCTGAAAAGGCCTGGCCTGCAGGTCGAGCCGCAGCTCGAAGCCCTTGGGCATGGGCTGGATGTCCAGCGTGGCCTGGATCAGGTCGGCGATGTCCACCCGAGCGTAATCGGTGGCGGCACGCCCTGCCCGTGCGTAGCTCAGCAGGTCGTCGATCAGGCGCTCCATGCGCAGGATGCGCTGGCTGACGCGGCCCAGGTTCTTGAACACGTCGGGCGGCGTGTCATCGTTCAGGTCGGCCTGGATCCATTCGACCAGGTCGGCGATGCCTCTGAGCGGCGAGCGCAGGTCATGCGAGGCCACATAGGTGAACTCTTCCAGGTTGGCGTTGGCCTGGTGCAGTTCGCGCTCCAGGCGCTTGCGCACACTGATGTCGCTGATGGCCGCCAGGGTGACCACCTGCCGCTGCCAGCGCACGCGGCTCAAGCCGATCTCGACAGACAGCTCGGTGCCATCGCTGTGCAAGGCGGTGAGGTCTCGGCCACGGCCCATCATGCGGGCCTCACCCGTGGCCCGGTAGCCGGCCATCAGATCGCCGTGGCGGGGCCTGTAACGCTCGGGCAAGAGCAGGTGCAAGGGCTGCCCCACCAGTGCGGAGGGCGTGTAGCCCAAAGCCTGGGCCAATACCCGGTTGCTCATCACGATGAGGCCCTCGTCGTTGACGATCAGCAGGCCATAGGGCGAGGCGTCGAACAGGCCACGAAAGGCCTCTTCCAGCGAGAGGCGGTCGGTGATGTCCACCACCGATGCCAGCACCAGGTCGCCCTGCGGGCCCGACAAGGGGTTGAGCCCGATTTCAACGGGGAACTCCTGGCCATTGCGGCGGCGCGCGTACAGCACACGCCCGGCGCCCATGGCGCGGCGCTCGGGCCGGGCATGAAAGGCGGCGCGCAAGTCGGCATGGACGGCCTGCAAGGCCTCGGGCAGGAGGGTGTCCACACGCTGGCCGATGAGGGAGCCAACCTCGAATCCGAACATGGCTTCGAGCTCGGAGTTGGCCGCGATGATCAGGCCGTCAGCCCCCACGATGACAAAACCGTTTGGCGCCGCGTTGAAAGCCCGCGCCAGCAACTCTGGCGCCGGTACCGAAGAGACCACCCCGTCTTGTTTGTATTCCATACCTTCCTCGCTGAATGAGCGGTTCGGCTATGGCACGGGCCTGTCAATACGGCAGACGGATCCCAGCATACTGAACCTGGGCATCACATCGCTGTGACGCCCGCTTCGGCAGGCTAAGTCAAATCAGGCAAGCGTCTGTCAATGACCCTGACAAGGTGTCGCTCAGTGTGCTGATTCCGCACAAAAAGGCGGGCGCGGCAGCCCTGTTCGCGCATATATCAGTTGCCCGCAGCGCCGGGCGTCATTTGTCACAGCGCCATTCAGGCGCGCCCACCACCAGCGCCGATGATGAGGTTGAACACCTCACGCAAAAGGACCAGCTCGCTCATGGTGTGCCCACGCAGTTCACTGATGGCCTTGAACACGCCCTCGTGCGGTTCGAACGCAGCCTTGGGTGCCTCGAAGGTGTCAAAGCGCAGCAGGTGGATGCGCACGGGCCCGTCTGCGGTTTGCACCCACTGCTGGTAGGCATCGACATGCACCAGGTCATCCGGGTTGAGGCCCAGTTGCGCCACGATGGCCTGTTTGACCGGCTCGCCGGCGTGTTCAGGGCCGACCTCGGCTGGTGCGGCCATGGGCGTGGCGCCTTCAGGCAGGGCATCGGGCCACAGCATGGTCTTGCCATGACGCGGGAAGACCAGCGCGGTGCTGTAGCTGTCGAAGTGCGCGAAGATCACGCGGTTGCGGGTCAGGGAATCTGGCGCACTCATGATGGGTTCCGATAAAGCTACTGAGCCCACCTTACCCCGCCCTGAAAGCCCGCGTGAATCACTCCAACTTGAAGCGCCACAAATCGGGCAGTTGCCGGCGGTAGCGGCGCAAGGCCGCGCCATCGGGTGGCAGCCAGGCGTTGATGGCCGCCCACACGAGCGCGCGGGCATGCGCGTCCTGCGGTGGCAGGTAGTCGCCCAGGTCGATCCAGTTCTGCCAGTCCACCTTGGGCATCTGCGCGCGCACGTCTTCAGGCAGCGCACGGGCGATGTCGCTCATGTGACGCAGGTGTTTTTCGGCCTCCGGGCGGGCCAGGCGGGAGGCTTCGTATTGGGCCTGGTCCGCATCGCCCACCAGCACCTGCACAGACCAACCCGCTTCGAAAAAGTTGGCTAAAAGAGATGCCACATACAGATCACTGCCTGGCTTGCCGTGCGCTGAATCAACCATGCCGCGATTGTGATGGATCGGGTTTACTTGAGCGGGCTCATCGGGGCTTGGCGTAGCCGCCCTCTATCCAGGCCTCGGCCCGCTCGGCGCTCAGCTTGAAGTTGGCCGGCACACGCACCTGACCTTGCTGCTCACCAATGTCGTTGACCGCCGTGAGCAGGGCATAGGGATCGTCCTCATCGGGCACGATGTCCAGGTTGACCGTGGTGCGCGCGCCTTGCACGTTGACGGTCACGCTCTTGTGCAGCAGGGCATGCAGTTGCTGCTCATGCCGACGCAGCACCTCGGATGCCGTCTTGACCAGGGTGTTGAAGGCAGCGGTGTCCAGCGGCTTGGGGTTCTTCTTGTCGCGGCCCATGGTCCAGGGGCCGACCAGTGCGGGCTCTGCCTCACCATCGAGGGTCATGGCCACCGCCCAGCCCTCGTCGTCTTCGTTCTTGATGACCCGGGCCGTCCAGCCGTTGTCGCGCCACAGGCGCGGCTCAAAAATCGTCTCGGGGGTGTCGTCTTGCAGGGGCAGGTTCATGCGGCGATCTTACGTGCATGCAAAATGCCCTCACAGCAACGGAGCGCAGCGATGAACACGCACTTGATCCTCAACGGCCATGTCAGTGACCTGGGTGGTGGCTTCATGGTGCGGCGCATGCTGCCGGCGGCCAGGCGCCAGGCCGTGGGCCCCTTCATCTTTTTTGACCACTTCGGGCCGCTGGTGCAAGCGCCCGAGGCCA
>Ga0209066_10002333_pt1 | contig 23182 bp, 20 predicted proteins | sample All_14_2_FD_187198 | JGI IMG/M metagenome (GOLD analysis project Ga0209066, IMG submission 187198) | Freshwater microbial communities in response to fracking from Pennsylvania, USA - Allegheny Zone_MetaG_DW_15 (SPAdes) (version 2) ... | reverse complement strand
ACCCCTTTGGTGAAAGCATTCGCACGATGCTGCGGCTGGAACACCTGTTCGACCGCCTTGCCGTGCTCATGTGGCGCGAAGCCCCGGTGGACCACCACTACGCCTTGTCCACGATCTTCGAGATCATGGATGTTGCCTCGCGCGCCGACCTCAAAAGCGATCTGCTGCGCGACCTGGACCGCTACAAGATCCAGTTTGCCGGCTACCGGGGCAACCCCGCCATTCAAGAAGCGGCACTGGACGATGTGCTCACCCGCATTGACCGCGTCTACCAGGGGCTCAACCAGTTGCCAGGCAAGGCCGGGCAGTCACTGTCCAGCAACGACTGGCTGATGAGCATCCGCAGCCGCATCAGCATCCCAGGCGGCACCTGCGAGTTCGACCTGCCCTCGTACTACGCCTGGCAGCAGGAACCTGTTGCCAAACGGCAGGCCGACCTGCAGCAGTGGGTGGCCACCCTCACGCCCCTGGCCGAAGCGCTCAAGCTCATGCTGGGCCTGTTGCGTGACGCCGGCCACCCTCACATGGTGGCAGCGCCCTGCGGCCAGTACCAGCAAAGCCTGAAAGAGGCACGCAGCTTCCTGCTGCTGCGCCTGCGCATTGACCCCGCCATGGGACTGATCCCCGAAATCAGCGCCAACCGACTGATGATCTCCATCCGCCTGATGAGGCCGGACGCCGATGGCAAGCTCAAGATCGCGTCGGACATTGATGCCGGGTTTGAACTCACGCTGTGTGCCTGATCCCGCCTTGACGACATGAACGCCATGAGTCAGAACGACCCCACGCCCACCGTCAAAAAAGCGCTGCAAGTTCGCTGCCCCTCCTGCGGCGAGATGCACACCTACAGCACAGACAACCCCTACCGACCGTTTTGCAGCAAGGGCTGCAAGGCGATTGACCTGGGCGCCTGGGCCAGTGAGCAGTACCGGGTTGAGGCCAAGCCTCCTGCGGGCGACCTGCTGGAAGACCCTGAGATCTGAACCTGCGCTGCCTCACAAATTGGTGCCCAGCATGTTCAATGACACGAAAAAGCGACACGAAAGCCCCCTTTCCACGCTTGAATGATTTGTCCGAAGTACTAGGATGTGTGAATGCTGCATCGCAGCAGTCGTCTTGATTCGGGGAACCAACATGCACGCTGAGCACGCCAGACCAGCCGCCCAACTACAACACCTGCCGTGCAGAATCAGTCGGCTACAAGGCTTACTGCTACATTCAACTGGCACAATCGTTTCCCAATAGCCCAAATCACAGAGGCTCAACTAACGTCGGGAAATTGATCGTGGCCACAATTCTCACTTGGGGGCTGGCATCGGTTCTGGGGGGCAGCTTTGCCGTCTGCGCGATACTGGTGCTGACTCAGCGATGGCATGGCAGGTTGTCGCTGGACCATGATCTCAGCGGTGCGCAGAAAATACACCAGGCACCTGTTCCCCGCATTGGTGGACTGGGTTTAGCAGCAGGCCTGTCTATTGGAGCACTCGTCGGCTTTGTTTTTGGTGGCAAAACCTACCCTATGGTATTGCAGCTCTTACTCTGCGCCATCCCTGCATTTGCCGCAGGCTTCATTGAAGACTTGACAAAAAAAGTATCCGTCCGCACCAGACTTTACGCCTCATTTGCGTCGGCAGGGCTGGCGGCCTGGGTGATGGGCGCTCATCTAGTGCGGTTAGATACGCCCCTGCTTGACCTGCTGGTCTCCCTTGCCCCAATTTCAGTTCTGTTCACCTGCTTTGCAGTTGGTGGCATGACCAATGCCATCAACATTATCGATGGACTCAACGGACTGGCTGCAGGTTGCGTCGTACTCATGCTGGCTGGCTTGGCCGCCATAGCCTGGCAGGTTGGCGACTTCATGGTCATGAAGCTTTGCCTCTGGGGTATTGCTTCACTGCTTGGATTCCTGATTCTGAACTTCCCTTTCGGACGGATCTTTCTAGGTGATGGTGGAGCTTATCTAGCTGGCTTTTGGCTGGCTGAATGCGCTGTTCTACTTTTGAAAAGGAATCCGGGTGTATCAACTTGGGCTGTATTGCTTTGCTGCATATATCCGGTCTGGGAGACCTTGTTCTCCATGTACCGCCGGAATATTCGCCAGCGGATAAGCAGCGGCAGGCCGGACATGGTGCACTTTCATCATATGGTTTATCGATTGGTATCGAGGCACCGCGACACACATGCTCCAGCGTGGGTCAAACATGGCCTTGTCAGCGCACTTATCTGGATACTGGTTCTGGGATGTCAAATCATTGCCTCGCTGGCATATGACCATACCAGCATGGTGTTTTGTGGCTCCATTGCATTTATTTTCGTATACCTGTGGATTTACAACAGCCTGCAACGTACTGTTGACCGACATTCAGCCCTATTCAATACCCTTCCGACGCGTGGCGCCTCTCAATAGTGGCGGAATAACCAAAGCGGAGTGCCTAGCACGAACCGGCAATCTGGTGCAAAGCTTGTCCGGTTTGTATTCATTTCACGGAAAGCCAAGGCTTTCGCGAACGCCATGCAAAATCAAAAACGAATTGCACATTTTGCCAACACGATCATTGGCCGACCTGGCAACATTGGCGTTCGAACAGCAAAGGTCATTCAGCAGCACGCGAAATGGGGGGGACGTGGGGCATGCCTATGTCGGAAGGCAGATGTCAGAGACGACGCCTATACATACTTCGACATGGGAATAATGGGGCATGCACCAAGGCTACTGAATGCCGCCAACATTTACATCAACCCTCGATTTGATCATCGCAGATGGGATCTGCACCTGTTTGGCCGCCATTGCGACAAGCACCTGAATACGTTATTACATCAGGGGGTCGACGTGGCGCACCTATGGGATGTCTGTACCGACACAATGAGAGTATTGTCCCAGCGTGGTGTACCCATTGTACTGGACGTACCTGTTGCCCCATTTAGCTATGTTCTTCGACTGCATAACTCCGGCAAAGGTACATGCCTGAACTTCTTCAAGCGTCAGATGGATGAAGAGAGAAAGGCATATGAATTGGCAGACATGATCATCGCACCCTCGGCTTTCGTGGCACAGGAGTTGAAATCAGGAGGGGTACCTGATCGAAAAATCAGGGTAATCGAATTTGGCACTCGCTTTCCTGATCAGGTAAAAGCGCTCAACCCAGGCAAAGCTCACATCGATTTTGCTTTTGTAGGCATCATCAATCAGCGTAAGGGCATGCGAGAGTTATTGCAATGCTGGAGTGACTCAGCTTTTGCACAAGACAAACTCCATTTGTGCGGCAGGCTGACACCGGTGGTCAGTCAATTAATAAAGGACGGCCGTCATTCAGGCATTGTCACGCCTGGGTTTATCGACCCATTCGAATACCTACGTCAATGTGATATTTTCGTTTTCCCATCTTGGAGTGAAGGCTCTGCCAAAGCAATTTACGAAGCCATGGCATGCGGCCTGCCGGTGATCACCACACACAGTGCCGGTTCGATCGTCCGGCATGGCATTGACGGTTTTATCATTGAGGCGGGAGATGAAACCGCGCTGCTTGAGCACATGCTTTGGTTCAAGCGGCATCCGGAACAGATTGCCATAATGGGTAATATGGCAAGGTCACACGTGCAACAATTTACTTGGGAACGGTATGCGCAGAAAGTTGTCGACCTCTATTCCGAGGTAGCCAATTGATATTGCGGTACATCACCCGAACACGCATACCTTCGCGTGCGGCCCAGTCGCAACAAATTTCGGCCATGGCTTCCGCCTTTAGAGATCAGTTGGGGTCATCTTTTATCTTGATTTCTTCAGTTGGCTCAGATGACCTACCCTCTTATCATCATCAGTTGCCCCTCAACACCCAATCTGACAAAGCTCGCTATCTATCGGCATGCATGAGTGCCGCCTGGCAGTCCCTGAGACACAGACAGAACATTGTGATTTATACGCGCGATATATTTGTCGCGCTCACCGCCGCACTGTTTGGTGGCCAGGCAATTTATGAAGCACACAAGGAACCCAAGGGGCAAGCCGCCCACCTGTGTACACAGTTCCTCGCCAGCGTACTGAAAATTCAATTTGTCTTCATATCGAAAGCGCTTGCCAATTATTACATAAAACATTATGGCATTACATCAACACAGTCGCTGATTGCGCATGACGGTGCATTCCAGAATGATTACGAAGCTCTGCGACAACAGAACAAGTACCGTTTGAGAGAAGAGCTAGACCTTCCTCTCGACAAGACCTTAATTGTTCATACAGGCAGCATCTACGAAGGTCGAGGTGCACATTTATTTGAGCACGTTGCCAGACATGCCCAACATATCCTGTTCGTGCAAGTGGGTGGCGAGTCGGACAACATCGCGCACTGGCAAGCTCACTATCGACAGAAAGGTCTGAACAATATAATTTTCAGACCAAGGCAAAATGCCGATACCGTTCGACGCTACCAGGCATGTGCAGACATCCTGTTCTACATGATCACCAAAGACACCAGCACATACTGGTGCTGCTCGCCTCTTAAACTATTTGAATACATGGCAAGCGGCACCCCCATATTGGGCTCTGCCATCGGCTCAATCAGCGAAGTGCTCAACGAGCGCAATGCTTTCACATTCGACCCCGAGGACAGCCAATCCATTCACAAAGCAATGAGTGCCCTGCTTGAATCGCCTCAGGAGGCGCAACGTCGGGCGACGATCGCCGCAGAATTGATTGATCAGGAGTACTCTTGGCATATAAGAGCAAAACGCATCATCAATTTTGCTCGCCAGAGTAAGGCGCAGACATGAAAAGGATACTGGCTTTCTCAAAGTATTTGGCCTACAACATGGGGGGCGCAGAGGCGAGCACCCGGGAATTACTGGCCAAAGCCGCCATCCAAGGTGCCGAAATAACCGTACTCTCACAACGGAGCGCCACGTTTCTCGGCAAAACAATGAAGCGGGCCAATATATCTGCCGACTACCAATTCATTGAAATAGACAACATCGTCAACCATCCTCGCTTCGCTTACCTCGAGTATGCGCGCAATGCGCAGCGATTGAAGCAATATTTCTCCTCGCTCGAGTTCGACGAACTATGGACCTACGGCACCTTGGCTCCGGCTGCGGCAATGGGGTTCAATGGGGTCATCCGCTATTACATCCGATCTGAAAGCGACATCGGCATCGCCGGCAATTACCAGATCGGCCCCAAGCGGATCCTAAAACACGCTCACAATATTGCTCAATGGCCAGCAACCCAAATCTATAGGAAAGACTTGGGTATTGCGCTGGCCAAGTCAACTGTGATTGCGAACTCCCAATATATGGCTGAGCAGGTCAGACAGCGCTTTGGCATTTCGTCGGATGTGAGCTATCCAGACATCGACATTGCCCCCATCCGGCAAGGCCTGATCGACAACGCCCGTCTGCCATCTGATGTGGTCTTCGTAGGCGACGGCACATGGAAGGGGCTGGAGATCGTGCTCGCGCTGGCCAATTTGCTACCGGACACCACTTTCTCCATTCACTCGCGTCTGGTTGCTCATCCGAGAACTGATCGCAATATCACCTGGCATGGCTGGACCAACGAACCTTGGCGCATATACCAACGAGCTAGACTCGTCATTGTGCCGTCTCAATGTGTCGAGGGATATGGCCGCGTATCAAGAGAGGCGCGGCTACTGGGCCTTCCCGTACTGGTATCGGACACGGGTGGCCTGCCGGAGTCAGTCGACCACGACCCAAGTTGCATTGTCAAGGACTACCGTTCCGTGCAATCTTGGAAGCGGGCAATCAGCAAACAGCTTGCAACCTATCCGGCATGACGCCATGAACATCGTATACGACGCACGCCACATTGGCGAACCCTATACCGGTCTGGGGCGCTACAGCGGCTCACTTGTCGAAGCCTTGCTTAGAACGCATGACCATCCCGCAACGAATCTCGTGGTGATGCTTCAACACGGCGTTGAATGGCAACACAACCCCTATTTCACGGCCATCGAACAGGCGAGCAAAACAGGCAGGTGCATCATCGAGTACGTCGATAGCAGACCGATTTCACTTAGCCAGCATGTAGTGGTGTCACGTTGGCTAAATCAGCGCAAGCCAGACCTGTACTTTTACCCTCATTTTGATGCACCGCTGTTGACTGATGTACCCACGACCTTTGTCGTGCACGACCTCATACCACTGAAAATTGACAATTATGTTCGGCATCTGGCCCCCTTGAAGAAGCAGTACTTCAAGCAGATGATTCACCTCAATTTAAGGCGTCAGCGCACGTGCGTCACGGACTCCCGGGCGACCCTGCGCGATATAGTCACCATGTATCCGCCTAGACATTGTAAAAACATCCGTACGTGCTACCTCGGCGTGGACACGAAGCCGGATGCGCAACATGCGCCACGTCCCCTAGATGCACCTTACATTTTGTACGTGGGAGATCGCCGCCCTCACAAAAATATCCGATACACCATCGATGTATTCAAGAGATTGGTAGACCAGCATGGGTACCAAGGCAAGCTGGTTCTTGTTGGCACGAAGGTCAACCATGATTTCGACGTAGAAAGCTATGTTGCCCAAATGCCGCAGGTTGTCATCATAGGGAACGTCGCGGACAACGTGCTGGAGCAGTTCTATCGTCATACAGATGCTCTTGTATTTCTGTCAAAGTACGAAGGTTTTGGTCTGCCGGTGATAGAGGCTGGCAAATGGGGAAGGAAAATCGTGGTCTCAGATGGTGGCTCACTCCCCGAAATCGCACCCGAAGGGTCTTGCATCATCCCACTATCCAACACGATCAGCGAAGCCGCCAGAATGATGGCTCAATATCTTGCTTCAGACTTGCATCCTGATGGTGATTTTGTGACGCGAACCTATACATGGGAGAACGCGGCCAAGGCCATTTTCCCATTGGCCTATCAGCAATAGCCTTTACTCGAACCCATGTGCGGCATCTCCGGTTTCGTCAGCCCAGGCAGCTTCAGCGAAGCAGACATGCCTGATATTTGCACGCGAATGACAGCACGGATAAAGCACCGTGGCCCTGACAGTGACGGCATGTGGCTCTCATCGGAATCTGGTGTGGCATTGGGTCACAGGCGATTGGCCATTCAGGATCTCTCCCATTGGGGGCATCAACCCATGCGCTCACGTTGCGGCCGCTACGTGATCACATTCAACGGTGAAATTTATAACCACCTGGACATCAGAGCGCAGTTGCTGCACCACCAGATCAATTGGAGCGGTCACTCCGATACCGAAACCATCATTGAGTCCATATCGACATTAGGCATAGAAAAGACCTTGCACCTCTGCATTGGCATGTTTGCATTTTGCGTCTGGGACAGGCAGGAGAACACCTTGACTCTTGCCAGGGACCGGTTCGGGGAGAAGCCGCTCTATTACGGTTTGTTCAAAAACTCTTTTCTGTTTTCTTCGGAGTTGCAATCTTTCCGGGCTCACCCCCATTTTTCAGACCGGATCTCGCACACAGGGTTGTCGGCATATTTCAGATTGGGCTACATCCCATCCCCCCACTCCATCTATGAGGGGGTGTACAAACTACCGCCCGGGTCATGGTTGACGTACCGCCTCTCAGATATGTCTGTGCGCGCGCCCACGCGATACTGGCACATTGATCAGGCGCCTTGCATCAACGTTGAAGATGAGGCGTCTCCGTCTGCCATCGAGGCAAAGTTGAGGGCATCCGTGCAGCGCCAGTTGATAGGCGACGTGCCAGTAGGCGCCTTTCTATCGGGCGGCATCGACTCCACACTGGTCGTTGCATTGATGCAGAGCTTGTCGACTCGCCCCGTCAATACCTTCACAATGGGTTTTGCGCAGTCAAAGTACAACGAAGCACAACAGGCTAAGTGCATCGCCACGCACCTCGGGACACATCACACTGAGTTGTACGTAAGCGAGGCAGATCTCCTGGACACAATCCCGACGATTGCAAGCGTATACGACGAACCCTTTGCGGACGCCTCACAAGTTCCCACCACCATGCTGTGTCGACTCGCGAGGCAACATGTGACTGTCGCGCTGACAGGCGATGGTGCCGATGAGCTTTTCGGCGGTTACCGCCGCTACACAGACGGTCCATTGATCTGGCGCCTGGCCAGACCGCTCCCCCTCGCTGCCAGACGAGGTCTGTCCCGCGCTATCGAGGCCATGCCACCGGCCTTGCTCAATGCGATGCCCATGAAGATCAGCGATCTGGCAGAAAAGATTCAGAAATTGGCTCACCTTATCGGGGCCACATCGCACGCAGAACTTTATGAGCAATTGACATCCCATCATGTCGACGGAAGCAGCCTGGTACTTGGTGACCAACCAAATATATCAGAAGCAATAGACTCCGCAAAAATGACCGATGCCATCGCTCAGAACCTCATGCGCATGGACATTGCCACGTATCTGCCCGACGATATTCTCGTCAAGGTAGACCGTGCGGCCATGTCGGTCGGCCTGGAGACGCGCGCACCATTTCTGGACCATCTGCTGGCGGAGTCAGCATGGCGCCTGCCTCTTTCCAAGAAAATACAAGGGCGGCAAGGCAAAATGATCTTGCGAGACATCATGCAGAAATACGTCCCGACACACTTGATTGCGTCGTCAAAAAGAGGCTTCACCCCACCAGTTGGTGAGTGGATCAAAGGGCCACTCAAGGGTTGGGGCGAGGCACTGCTTGACAAGGACTTGATCAAATCTCAGGGCTTGATTTCGCCACTGATCGTGCAACGGCTCTGGGCAGAACATCAGTCAGGGCAGCGAAACTGGACGTATCAGTTATGGGATGTGTTGATGTTCCAATCCTGGCTGACACAACATGGACCTGGCTCACGCTGACATACGAACACATGAAACTGGATTGATTATGAAAAACATCAAACAACAATTGCGCCTCTTGTTTTCTCCATCCGACAGATTTGCCCTGAAAAAAACACGGGAGATCATGTCTGGCCTCGATCTGGCTGAATGGAACAAGATATATTGGCAATGCAATGCAACCGAAACAGTGTACCGGACGTTGAATGGCGAGCAAAAAATTGGGGGCGCAAAAAAATACCTCAACCTCCCTCATTTCCTGCCTTTTAACATCAAGAGATATCACTCCCTTCGACTTCCCAACAAAGCGCTTGCCATTGCCGACCTGGGATGCGGCGCCGGTTATTTCGCATACTATGCAATGCTCAATGGGCACTTTGTTCTGGCCTTGGACAGAGAACAAAGCAGCGATCATTTTGACAGCCAAGGTCATCTTGCATTCGACCTGATGACCAATTTCTTCAAGATCCACAAAATCAAGCATACCATTCTTCCATTTCAACCACTTGCAGAAGAAGTAAGTCAACTGGATCTGATTACTGGATTCAATACATGGTTTGACGGAAAATACGAAGCGAATCGCACCTACGTTCCCTGGGCACTCGAAGAGTGGCGATTCTTTATTTCCGATTGCAAAACCAGACTTCGGCCTAAAGGACGGATTCATCTAGAGTTGAACGAGAAATGGGAAATTCAAAAAAATTATTACCATATCCCCGACCTACGTTCGATATTTGAAGAACTTGGCTTCAAGATCAACACCTTCAGCCATGGCGTCATCGACGTCAACATCTGACCGGAGATGAGTAAATGCGGCATCGCGTATACATTCACACCAATCGCAAACAGATATTGGGCGCGCTGGTCAGCAAATACACAATCGAGCGATACTCTAAAAATCTCGACAAATTCTCAGTCAACATATTGATAGCCGAGGAGAACCCAGACATACAGCGCATCCTCGACAAGGAAATCTGCATTGAGGGACGCAAAACGGTTTATGCATCGGATGATCTGCAATCATTTACCCTCGCACGCTTTCTCCCCCCTTCATTGATGAACTTCAATGGTAGAGCACTTGTCGTAGACCCGGATGTATTTGCGACCTATACCGATGTCTGGGATTTGCTTGGCTCTGACATGGGCGGAAACGCCATCTTGATGAAGGCCCACAAACCAGGTCAGTGGGCAACCAGTGTCATGCTTCTTGAAAATGAGCGCCTTGCTCATTGGCAGTTTGCACAACTGATAGATGCCTTATTGTCGCAAGAAATAGATTATCGAGATCAGATGACACTAAGGGATGAGTCGGCCCAAATAGGTCAACTATCCGAAGTATGGAACAGTTACGACAAGTTGGATCGAAGCACCAAACTGCTCCACAACACCATGCGCATCACGCAGCCATGGAAGACAGGATTGGTTGTTGATTTCAGGCAAAAGAGGCTGAAACCTATTCTAGGGGTCATACCTCGGGAATGGCTGCACATCATGGCCGGGCGCACCCCTTATCGATACAGAAAACATCCTGATGCAAATCAGATCAATTTTTTTTTCGGCCACCTGAAATCAGCTCTGCTGAGCAATGTCATTGCACAAAACGTTGTACAGAACGAAATTGACTTGCGCCACATCAGGGCGGATGCATTCAAGATACTGGAAAAGACCCGTGCGCTGTAACCTAGATGGTTCTAGGGTATGAGCTTACAATTGAATTGAAGATAGCCATGTACGCCGCCGTCACGTCGTACCAACTCATTGGGCACGGTCCTGTGGGTCGCCAGTCATCTACTGACATATGACAAAGCACGGCCTCCAATTTTTCACTCAATGCCGTGACGTCGCCATAATCTACAAGCCACCCATTCCCGTCAAGTATGGCATCCTCATTTCCAGAGTATCTACAGCCAAGGGTCAGTGTCCCTGCCGCTATAGCTTCAGCATGGATCAAGCCATAGCCCTCGAAGTAAAAGGGCTCCGAACGAGACGGCAAGATGTTGAGGGCTGACTCACGGTATAGCTTCAACAGTGCCTCTTCTGAAACTTTCCCAGTGAAAAGAATACTCACGCCATCTGCCAGCGCACGGGACGCTACCATCGATTGAGTGGGACCGAATTTCCCAACAACGATCAATTCAGATTTCACGCCTTTTTTTGCAAGCAAACAAAGCGCCTCATACAGAAACAAGAACCCTTTTCTAGGCTTGTCGTTGCCTACAAACAAAAATTGCGGCTTTTTGATTACACTTTCAATCGGAAAAAATATTTTTCTGTCTACGCCATTGCCAACAACTTCAATCTGCGCACGAATGCTCTCCTCATGCATCCGACGCATGGTGAAGGCGCTGACTGCAATCACTCGAGCGGCTTTACGAAAAGCCCTGGCGAATAGCCGATACTTCAAAGGCAATACAACCCCATAAGTACCGTGTACCGTCACCGTATATGGCAAATTATATATGAGCGAATAAAGCCATGCGACAACGGCAAAATGCTCCACATTGCAATGAATGATATCGTATCTCTTGCCCTGACCAAACAAAACCAGCGTCAGCAAGTCCCAAAGTATCACCCAGAAACCATATTTCTCATACAAGGTTGACTTCAGGGAAGTCTTACCCGGCAAAACATTTCGATAGTCATCAGTGGAAAAACAATCCACTTGACAGTGAAAGTGATCACCCAGTACCTGCCTGATATTCTCACCGACGACAGCATAGCCATTCGTCCGCGTTTTTTTGTCGGTCAGAAATAATATATTCATGACACTTTGCTTCTATCAACTCTGACGATCATCGCGGCAGCAAATAGCCCCGGCATCCATCTGTTCAAGACGGGAACTCCTTGATAACAATGAATTTCGCAACAATGGATTAGCCCCAATTCGCGCAGCCACCACTTCATATCCGATAGCGTCCAAAATCTCAGGTGCTCACCGGGATGTGTTCTCCATTGGACCGGAAATCGACCAAACAGCAATCTGAGTCGATAAGCAAAATAGCCAGTATTCGGCACACTGAAAAAGAGGGATTTTTCGGCACGCGTCAAAGCGGCCTGAAGTAGTGCCTCGGCATCACGGAAATGTTCAATCACCTCGAGCAATAACACGTGATCAGAGACAGGGAGTCGAATTACATCATCTAGGTTGAGCAGATCACATCTGATGGCATGGATACCCCGAGAGTTCAAAAAAGCAAGCGGCTTTTCAGCGATATCCGCAGCAAATGCAGATATGGTTATCAGTTTTTTGAGCGCCATAATCGCAGCCCCGTCACCACATCCCAAATCCAGAACGGTATCACCAGCATTTATCCTGGTTGAGATCCATTTGACGCGACAAACTTGATATTCATTCAAGCCGCCCATATTCCCATCCCGCTTGACCTCCCAATACGCATCATAGTCAACGCTTGATATACCGATGCCGGGCTTTTTTGAAAACAAATGCCACGCTTCCCTGATGCTTTTCAAAATATCACCCCTTGGAAGTGTTGGAGGCGTTCATTTCAATATATCGAAGCCAGACCCACAACCCTGTAAAAATGCAACCCAGCGCGAAAGCGGCCAAAGCCTGAATCAGATAGGCCTCCTCATACCACCAAGATACGCCATATGGAATAGCTCGTGCGACATCCTCACCAAAAATGAAAAATGGCGCGCGAGGGAGATACCCATATTTATCATAGACAAGCCGAACCGGATCAGCCGTCCGAATAAGATCACCCACCGACAAAGGGCGACTGTCCAACAATGCTGTCAGAAATGGTGTCGAGGCGTAGGAGTCCATGAGTATCCAAGTCCGGGCTTGTTCATCATAGTACTCAAAAAGTACATGATTGGTAGCCTCACTCTTATAGAGGTAAAGACGGCGGGCAGGAATTCCCTGCGTCTTCAGTACTTTGATCGCAAGTCTGGCAAGCTCACCACATAGCGCAGGCTTTCCTTCAATGGTGCTCAATGCTGCTTGCCTGAGAAAGGTTCGCGTGTTCTTCCAAGCTTCAAGCTGCTCCTCGCTTTTAGGGGGACGAACGTAATGGCTCAACAGATAATTTCGAATTTGAACGACACGAGCGTGCAGTAGCAAAGACTTGTCATGATGATCGGCACTCAGTGCAACCACATTCAATACAGCCCGCTCCTTGGCGTCCATACGCAACGCTTCTGCGGCATAGAGAAAGCTGATTAACAAGGCAAAAAAACACACCTTTTTCAGAGTATTCCGCAACATTCAATCCTTATCAAATAAGGGATACAAAACTCAGGTTCTTTGATATAGACAATACACTGATACACAGCATGGCGATCATGAGCAGATCCAATCGCCCCTCACGGGATTGAGTCGATCTAGCCAAAGCCAAGCCAGCGAGTATCAGCGCCAGCAAATGGACACGAGCAATAATTGGAACAAGCGACATGAAGATCAAGCCGGCTCCGTTAGCAGCCAATGCCGCCTTGATGAGAAACCGTCCCTTTTCATCCAGCGCCCGATAGAAGTACGCGCCACAAGCAGCCAATGTCGAGCAGTACATCCATAAAGAATACCTCATCCATACCCCACCCTCGATGGATTCGAAAAGGTACTCATCCACCGCATCGCCTTTTGCAAAAAGGACAAATTCAGTCAACTGCTCTCTTGGCCATGCATAGAGAGGTTCCGGATAAATACCAAATATCAAAAAAATACTGCCTGCAGCAAATATAGAAAGCAGCAACCATATGGATGAAAAATACCCAAGCAACATGATGCAAAAGCATACTGCACCGATCACCATATGGAGCGAAAGCGCCACGCCGACAGCCAGAACTGCCATCATTCTGCGGCCACTGATCCACAACACATAGGCCAACGTCATCACCGAGATGGAGAGTGCGGCTCGTGTTGAATTGAATACAAATTCATGAACACGCGGATTAAGCAATACAAGCAGAAAAAATATCGCCACATTCGCCCCTAACAGGCGCGCTGTTGTTACATTAATGAGCCCAATGGCCAATGGTACAAATACGACGAAAATCCATGGCGATGTTGATAACGCACTCAAGAGCACCATGAGCAGACCGAATCCCTTATCCATGTGATCTTGAAGTCTGACATCCGCCAGCTTTAACCAACTAAGGTACGACGTGTAATCCTGGAAATGCCCAGCATCTACAAATACGTAGATCAACATGAATGCGGCAAAGGACGCCAGTGCAGATAATAGTCGTGCGTCGCTGGAGTTTCGCCAACCAACGGCAAGTATCACGGCGATTGCAGTCAACGCCACATAAGCCTTGAATGGCGTGATAACAATCAGGCTCAAGACCGACATGGTGGCAATCCGTCGTTAGACGCCCTACCTGAAGGCGCGACACCATTGAGTACAAAACCCTCACGCAGCAACGTCATGTCAACCACACTGGGCTCGAATGGTGAGATTGCCAACTGCAATTGAGGCCATGTTGATGGACGCCGTCGATCGGGACTACGCTTTAACTCTTCTATTTGGTCCACCAATTGTGCCGGTGACGCACAAGGAATAACCACACCATCCTGACTAAAATCGTTTGCATAGTCAAAGCTGGAAGAAATGGCCAAGGGGATCACGCCAGCCATGGCGGCCTCCAGCAGCGCCGTAGAGTGACATCCAATAACCAGATCCACAGAGTTTTGACTCAATGAATCCCAGAAGCCACCTACCTCATCGCAAGGGAAGGCTCCAATATACCAAGCAGGCATTTCAGTTTGGACATGTACGGGCCTTGGTTTGCGCCTGAAAAGCACGCGCACCCCCTGCACTTTACTCAGCGCCTCAAAGTAGGACTTTATCTCACTCAAAGGAACTTCGTCTTCATCCAACCAGAGAATGCACAAACTATCCACTGCTTTTACCTCAGAAATGCACTCCCGTGCACCATCTCTTATCAAACCGCAGGTGATGATCTCGCCTGGATACTTGCCCCCCCACATGCTGATGATCTTCGATTTGAAATATTGACTCCAAACCAGATATACATCAAACGGCGCCGACTTCAGCCCAACATGATACCGGTTGAATTTGCCATGCATATACCCCACCGTCGATACCCCCAGGGATCGCGCTGCACTGCAATAGACCCCCACATTCCGAGGATCATCCAGCAACAATATGCGACGTATCCTCAGGATAAGGAACAAGGCTCGCAACATCGCTTCATACAATCGGCCATAGCTTGCCTCACGATATGCCATCGCCAGAAGACGATCGGCATGCCGATCAACTTTAACGGTCCACCACATCTGCATAGCCCATAGGGGCCAGAGCACCTTTACCCAAGATTCTGGATACGTAGACAATCCCTTTGTGCCTAATGATCGGATACTGACCCATGCATCGCTATAGTGGTAGAGCGCCACGACACTCCCCTCGCCAAGCACTCTACGCAAGTATGCCGAGCGATGGTCGGCTTTGCCATTGATCGTCATGTCAACGACAAAGTGTCCGCTGGCGCCCGATGATCGCACGCGGATCAAGGCCGCAGACAACAACGTCCAAAGGGCAAGGATCACGTGCCCCGTGTATTGAAAAATGCCCCCCGCCAAACGCCTGAACTGCAGCGCCAAACCGCTGCGCTGATGCCCCGCCCTGATATTTGAAAAGATCTGATGCCCACGCAACTGCGCGCAAGGATCGTCAATGCGAGCCATCAGCGTTTCGTAGCACTGCAGACTTTCTGCATAACTCAGTTTGTGAGCGCTCATCAGGCCTATCTCATCCAATAACCAATCAACAGCCAAGCCAGCCCGAGGGTGACAATCAGCACCGTCACACCATACCAGATCAGAACCCGACCAAAATCGTGCGATGAAAACGTTCGGATACAAAGTGGCAGCCCCGCCAACACGCTACACGCAAGATGGGCTAATGGCGTGAACGCTGGTGGAAGCGCATTTGCGAACACCAATGGCACGATCGCATAAATGCTGGCTGAGTACACAGCAGATCTGAATAATTCCAGAGGCTCATACTTCGATACCATCAATGTCGCGATGGTGGCGAAATATAGCATCACAAACGCTCCAACCACCGCAATAAGTGCCAGATATGAATCCGGCCAGGCATCATCACCGCTTATTCTTGAATAGAACCAAAGCATTGCCCCTGCACCCAGCGCCACAGCAATCCTCAAACAATACAACTTTCCGATGCCAGACTCCAGTTTGGATCGGCCATCGTCAGCCATTTTTGACAACCGAACATACAATTGCTCCAGAAAACCAGCCATGCCTTTATGGAGGAAATCAAATACCCGCTTGGCAACAGCAAACGCAGCCAAGGCTTGATCGTTACCTTGATGCCCCATCACAAAAATCAAGGTATTGTTCTTGATGGTGGACAAATAAGCCACCCCTAAAACCGACTTGTAAACTGCATGGTATTGATCGCCGATCACTCGACGCTTGGCGGAAGATCCTCGCCTTGACCGCCACACCATCATACTCATACGGCCACATACCCGGACACTCCCCCAATACACACATGCAATAATGAAAAAAGTCAAGCCAGCATTGACTGACAGGTAGATAGAAATATCACCGTCCACCCACCATACCCACACAGCAGCCGCCATGCTCGCAAGCGCGTTCACAAAATTGACCCATGTATAGGCCCTCTGGCTGTCTCGACCCGATAGGTAAGATGTATGGGCACCAAGCAACGTTGTCATGATGCCCTGCAAACAAACCAATGGCAAAATACTCGTCCAACGAGGCAAATCGTATGCAGCCAAGCCATATCCGAGCGGCACCAGAAGCATCACCAGCAAGCACAGGCCAATCGTGATGGCTTTCGCCCTGATCATATGCAGTGCGATATGCGGCCACAGCAGTTTCGGGCTGACTGCCATGACCCGGACATATGCGTACTCGGAAGATTCTGAAGTGGCCATCAAAGCCGCTACGATAGCCACATCAACGGCGTAAGCCGAGATATCGCCTGCCCCGACCGAAGCCGCCATCAACATGAAGGCAAGGAGATTGAGCCCACCAACGCCAATCTTGCTCAATACCAGCAAGATCAACGCTATATAGGGGTGCTGATACCAATTCCGTTGAGCCTCACTGCTCATGAAGCAATGACCTCAGGCTGCAATGGACGTATGACCCGGCAAGGTACGCCTGCAGCCAGAACATTGGCTGGGATATCGTGCGTCACGATACTCCCTGCTCCGATGATCGTGTTCTCTCCAATTTCCACACCAGGTAGAACCACCACATTGGCACCAAGCCAAACGTTACGACTCAGCAGAATGGGGCGATGTGTTGTGAATTTAGATCGGTCTACCTCATCATGATTGGCAGAAATCAACCTGACGCCAGCAGCAAAGCGAACAGAGCGATCCATGCGCACACCATTTCTGGCCTGGATATAACAAGCGATGGAGGATGCGAAGCAAATCTCAGCTTCACGACAGCTTACATCCCCTGTGAATTCAACTCGTTCCGCAAAAGATATCCTTGATGTGTAGTGAAAATTGTGACTACAGTGCGCATTGATTCTCAACACCCGCTGAAAAAAGGCATTGACCACAAAAACACCAAGCCCAATGGATCTCAACTGCTTTTTATTGAATTTCATGACAATGCGATATATGCTGAAAAAATGCTCGCCTGCAGAATCACGCACATCAAAAATCAGATGAAAACTGGCATCGGACCCCAGGAAATCCAGTAGTGTGCAGAAGGCACAGCAGGCTCAAAACGTTGCAATTTCACACCACGTCCCTCTCAGTTTCCGCACATGAACCCAAGCCATTCGCACTGGGCCCTCGTCTGACGGGCCGCATTGTCCGTGTTTGAGCGATAGAGCCTCTGTTGAAGGCTATCATGCCACGCACCCAGGCCGGTTAAGATCTTCTCTACGCACCAAGCCCCGACAGTCCACCGCGAAACACGGTCGGGAACGCAAAGGATTTCCGTGGGAAAAAAGAAGATCATTATCGCGCTCAACAGCGCCTGGAATTTATACAACTTTCGAGCAGGGTTGATCAAGGCCCTGGTCAAAGAAGGCTACGAGGTGGTGGCAGTCGCCCCATGGGATAAATATGCATTGCTTCTACCAGCGCTGGGATGCCAATTCAAACCGCTGGAGATGGACACGACAGGCAAAAACCCAGCTGGTGACTTGCGTGTTTTGATTGACTATATCCGCCTTCTCAGAAAGGAGCGGCCTGCCGCATTTTTGGGCTTCACCATCAAGCCCAATGTATATGGTTCGCTTGCCGCAGGGATTTTGGGCATCCCTGTGATCAATAACATCGCAGGATTAGGCTTTGCGTTCACCAAGAAGAACTGGCTGACCAAGGTTGTGATCAGTCTGTACAGACTGGCACTGAGGCGATCCGCCATGGTGTATTTCCAGAACGAAGAAGATCGTCGTGTTTTTTTGGAAAAAGGACTGGTACATCAAGCTCGTTCGCGTCGCATACCTGGCTCAGGTGTAGACGTCAATCGATTCATGTCATGCCAGCCGCCCACGCTCGGTGTCGGGCAGACATTCCGCTTCCTGCTTGCAGCCAGGCTACTTTGGGAAAAAGGAGTAGCTGAGTATGTGGATGCCGCTCGCCAACTCCAAAAGACTCACCCGCATGTCGAGTGTTGCATTGTTGGCTTTACTGCCGAGAATCATGCACAAAGTGTGTCACGTGCTCAAGTCGAAGAATGGCACAGCGAAGGGGTCATTCACTATCTTGGCGTAACAGACCGTATTGAAGATGTACTGGAGGCTGCGCACTGCGTCGTGTTGCCATCCTATTATCGCGAGGGGGTCCCGCGCGTTTTACTGGAAGCAGCGGCGGCGGGGCGCCCCATCGTGACAACCGATTGGATTGGCTGCCGTGAGGTGGTCTCTGACGGCCTCAACGGACTCTTATGCAGCCCCCGCGATACCGATGACCTGCTGAGCAAGATGACCACGATGTTGCAACTACCAGCGGAGCGGCGGATGGAGATGGGGCAGCGTGGCCGCGATAAGGTCACACAAGAGTTCAGTGAGGAGGCGGTCATCAAGAACTATATCGACCTGTTGCAGCAGGTGACCGAGCCCGGGGGGGCGCCGCGAACTTAGCTTCGCAACTGCCAGGCGCGACGCAAGCGCACCCACGCTTGCGCGTCTTCGCTTTCACCACGCCTGAAGTTGGATCGCATCACCACGATAGCGCCTCCGATGAACAACGACAGCACACCAGACAGTGCAACGAACTGCGTTCGCTTGGGCCGACTGGGGATGCTGGAGGCGCTGGCCATATCCACTTGCTGCAAAAGCGGCCCCTCCTTGCTTTCGTCCAACTTGGCCAACTCAAGCTGCCGAATCAAGGCCTCCAATGCCATTTCACGTACCTTCATTTCACGGAAGGCGACAAGTGCGCCGCCATCCCCCTGCCCAGTGCTGCCACGTACTCCGGTTGCGGACACCCCTTGTCCACGTTCGAGTAACGACAATTGCGATCTGAGTGCTGCCAGCTCGGCACTGATACGTTGCAACTCGGGATTTTGGGCGGTGGCAAAGCGGCTGGCAGCTTGCAAGCTCACTTCACGAGCGGAGATCTGGGCCCTCAACTCAACGCCCGTGCGTACGCTTGTTTCTGCCAGCGATTGAGTCACGACAAAACCGCTGCTGGCTTGTTCACTCCGGAAAAGTGCCTCCGCCTTGCTCAGAGCATTTCGGGCCATATTGACCTGTTCTTCAAAAAATATCCGCCGCTGCTGGGCTTCCGTGATCGCGATCTCGCTGAGCATTTTCCGCAACTCGCTCACATGCGCGTTAGCCAATTCAACAGCGAACTTTGGATCGGTGTCTTCGACGGAGATCGTGATAAGGCCGCTCTTTTTGTCAGACGTGACGCCAACCAGATCAGCAAGCAGCAAGCGTGTCGACTCCACAGAGCCTGCCTGGTAGCGCTCCTGCAGCTTGAATCGAGCAACCAACGCGTCCTGCAATCGCCTTGTTTTCAGAAACGCGAGATAGGTATCGTCTGTCGATTTGAAACCCAGACTGCCCCCCGTCATGGCAGTCAGGGCACCAAGTTGCGCCAACGCCCCGGCACCCGTGGCCTGCTGCTGAGGCGGCAGAATCACCGTTGTGGCAGCGTAGTAGCGCGGCATCAAGAGCACACAGCCAACAGACACAGCGATGCCCACAATGAAAACTGCCGCCAGCAAAGCCTTACCCTCACCCAGCGTAGCTAAGAGGCCCAACAAGGGTGACGTGGACGGTGCGCTGCTTGACTGCTCGGTCATGTGATTTTCCATACAGACGCCTTACTGACGCAAGGTCTTGATCGCCGCAGCTCCCAGACTGAACTGGTAGATGATCTGCGTGATGTCCTTGGCATTGCGCGTGAACACGCTCCAGGCACTTTCATGGTCGGTTTTCTCGGGCAAAACGATCACGTCGCCAGGCTGCACCGTGGCCCTGGTGACGCGGCTGAACCAGGCGCCCGTATCAGACAGCACGCTGCCATCAGCGCGGATCACAAACATCTCATCGATGTCCGCACCACTGGTCAGCCCAGATTGATCCAGATACTGCTGAACCGACTTGCCGGGTTGCCAGATCAGCGACGACTCGGTGTTCACCGAGCCCAGCACATAGACAAAGTCTGGCCGGGACGGCACAACCAGCCTGTCTTGCGTTTCCAGCTTGAGCGCAGGCAGCTTGTCGGCTTGCACACTGTCAGGCTGCAAGCCCAGCATGATGCGCCCTGAGGGTTTGAAGTTGCGCAGGCGCTCCAGCGCTTGCTTCTGGGCTTGCGCCTCAGCTTGCAGCCTGAGTTGTGCAACCCCGGCAGCGTCCGTCCCACTGGACACGCTGGCCGCCGCACTGCTGAGCTTGGTTTGCGATTGCAACTCCAGGCGGCGCACCAGTTGATCCAGGTTGGCCAGTTGAGCGCGCCGCACTTCTTCGCGGTAGAACGCTGCGCCAAACAGGTAGGCATCTGGCGTCAGGCCACCGGCCTTGTCCAGCAAGTGAGCCAGGTTCTCGCCGGGGTTCATCTGGTAGATGCCAGGGCGCAGCACTTCACCTTCCACCTGCACGTAGACCTGGCGCTTGGCCTGCGGCACCCGCACGTCGTTGACAGAAAACACGGTCACGATGTCACCCGCTTGCAGGGGCAAGTTGTCGGGGCTGGCAGGGTCACTGAGCGCACGGCCCAGGTTGAAGGGCAGCAAGCTGACGGTCAAGGCCTGAGGGTCCACGCGCTCGATCACGGCGTAGTCCATGTTGACCTCGTCGACCAGTCGCCCAATGCGCATGGCCAATGAGTTAACAGAGTCGCCCACGGTCCCGGCCTCCTTGGCCTCTGGCGCATCGGCAAAAGCCGCCGAGATCGACCGCTTCTTGTCGTCGTCGCTCAGCAAGGCATCGTTTTGACGCTTGACTGATGCGCGGGACATCAGGAAGGCCTTGTTGGGGATCAGGTCCCGCACCGTCATGCCTGGTCGCCAGGGGTTGCGCACCGGCTCGGCCACGTTGCCACGCAGCGAGACCGCGTTGCCGAATTCAGGCACCAATGAGGACACGGTCAGCAGGTCGCCATTCTTGAGCTTTTTGGCCAGGCCCGTTGCGTCCAGGGCGAAGGCCTCTACGCTGCGAGCAGGCTTTTTGTTCGGGTCCAGGCGTTCCAGTTGCACGCGCTTGGGGTCAGCCACAACGGGCAGGCCACCAGCCAGCCCCAACACGGCACCGATCGTTTCGGCTTCTGAGCCGATCTCGTAGATGGCAGGCGTGGACACCTTGCCCGTCAGGGCAACATAGCCTTTGGCTGCCGGGATCACGATGGTGTCGCCGTCCTGCAGCCGGATGTCGGCCGATTTGTCGCCCTTGGCCAGGAAGGCGTAGAGGTCCAGCTCGGTCACCAGCTTTTCAGCGCGCTTGACTTGCAGGCGGCGCATGCTGCCCGTCTGGCTGGGGCCGCCTGTGGCAAACAAGGCAGAGACCAGGGTGGATGCGCCGCTGAGGCTGTACGCACCCGGCTTGCGCGCCTGGCCCACGACATACACCGTGATGCCACGCATCTGCCCGAGGGTGACGCTCAACTTGAAGTCGCGGTAGTACTTGCCCACGGCCCCCTTGATGACCTCTTCTGCCTGGGCGCTGCGCACGCCGCTCAGGTTGACGGCACCAATGCGCGGGATGTGGATGTCGCCATTGCGGTCGACCACGGCGCGCACGTCAATGTCAACAGAACCCCAGCCTCTGATCTGCAATTCATCGCCAGGCCCCATGCGGTAGTCGGGCGACACTGGCGTGTTGCCCTGTGGCGTGAAACTGGGGGAGGACTGCGCAAAGAAGCCACTGCCGAAAAGGGGGAGCGCCTGGCCGGATGTCTCCAGCACAAAACGCTGGAATTCGTTAGGCGGCAAGGGCTTGGGCTTTTGCTCTCCGAGCTGGGGCGCCATCGGTACGCGGTCGTCATAGGACAACGGCGTAGATTGCCTGATCATCGGCATCGAAGGCAAGCTGGTATCCAGGCGCCCCGCACCGGTGCTTGCCACACCAAACTGCCCACTCGCGCCAGCAGGTTCGGCCACCGGCATCTGGGCGTATGACGACGGCACCACCACAGACAGAGACAACAACAAAATCAGAATGCGGCTGAGCGGATGCAAACGGCGCTGTGTCATGACCCCAATTCTTTCATCTGAAAAGCTCGAAGCATTGTAGGGTTCGATACCCCCTCAGATCGGGGCGTTGCTCAGATGCGACCGGGGCAGAAAACCGCTCATCCGGATCACTCACAACCGATAGCTAATTCATATCGAATGCATGAATTCGATTGACTTTACGGATTACCCCAAGGGGCCTACAGTCACCCCATCGCATCCACAACGTCCCACAACGCACGAAGAAACCACCAAACACTTTGAACACACCGCCGACCAGGAGGTGCTGCACGCCTTCGGCCACCTCGACCTGCTGTTCCCCAAGGCGAACATGACGCCCGCCAAGGCACTGCAGTTCGCCATCGAGGGCGAAACCTACGAATACACAACCATGTACCCCAACTTCCGCAATGCGGCGGTCGCCGAGGGCCACATGGACGCGGTCAAGGAAATCGACGAGCAGATCGCCGAGTCCAAAGAGCACGCGGCACAATTCAAGGCTGTGCTCGACAAAGCCGCCAAGCGTTTTGCTGCGCTGGCCAAGGTGGAAGAGCGCCACGCCAATGCCTACCAGGCGGTTCTGGACAAGCTGGCCGCCTGACGCTCAAGGCGCCTGCTCGACGCGCCGACAAGGTATGGCATGGCGCCGAATCGACCTTTTTGACGCTGACACGCCCGTGGTTCGCCACGAACATGCAGCAGAATCCACCCCCGTTTCTGGAAGATATTTGCAATGAAGACCTATCAATGCGTTGTGTGTGG
>Ga0209066_10002332_pt1 | contig 23186 bp, 19 predicted proteins | sample All_14_2_FD_187198 | JGI IMG/M metagenome (GOLD analysis project Ga0209066, IMG submission 187198) | Freshwater microbial communities in response to fracking from Pennsylvania, USA - Allegheny Zone_MetaG_DW_15 (SPAdes) (version 2) ... | reverse complement strand
CAACAAGGAGATCGCCGAACCAGGACAGCACCTACACTTATCCACAGCCGACCCCACAAAAGTCGGCTTCCACCCCTGGCTCAATATTCAGTCGGCACGGTGGCTCAAATTTGGATCGGCGCGGACAGCCACGGCCCCTCATCTCCATCTCAAAGCCGCAGCTTGGTGTAGACGGCTTCAACCATGCAGTCGTCGCCATCGTCAAACCGCAGCCGTCCGAAGCCGGAAGGCGAAATCGTCAGGTAGGCCTCCTCGCCAAGCGCAAGGGACAGGCAGCTCGATGTTTTGATGTACGAGCTGGTTCCGAAGACCTCATACCAGTCATCGTCCTCAAGGCTGACCGTCACCACGTATTTGCCCGGCTTCTGCTTCGATAGGCCAAAGACTGCCTTCACGTCGCACTTGTCCTTGCTGTCGAAGAAGATGACCTCACCGCCATAACCGGACGACTTGAAGATCGCCTCCTCGGAGTAGGCGTAGACGTAGCAGTAGCGCGTCTGGATGATGATGTCCTTCGCGTCGACCTTGTAGACGTTGCTGCCCTTGCGGGTCAGGTTCACCTCGTAGTTCTCGGCCAGAGCAGGTGCTGCCTGGAGGCTCATCATTGCCGCAAGTGCTGCCAAAAGGGTCTTCTTCATCGCCTATTGGGATTGGACGCTCGACAACCGGTTTTTCACGAGGTCGAGCTTGGCCTTGTGGGCCAGCGGCCTGTTGAAAACACGGTTCTGAATTTGGTCGGACACCTTGCTGATGGCGATGTACGCCATGCTCAGGCCCGACTCGCGCTCGGATGCCTTCTTCTCGACGAAGTCGTAGGGAAAGCTCTCGCAGAACTTGTGGAAGCCGGAGAACTGAGCAACCTCCTTCGTGAACCGGAAGCCATCCGGCGTGAGCCGCGAGCGTCGTGGGTGATAAAGATCGACGAACAGGATGAACCACTCGGCTCCATTGAATGACACGGCCTCAAACACGTCAACTGTGCCGATGGCTCCGAGGCGGTGGAACAGGATGCGTTGGCCAGATTGGGTTTCGAGTCTGGACAAGTACGCCAGTTGGCCGATGGGCCCATTGACCGGAATGGGATTGGTCTCGGTGAAGCCGAACGGGCCAGTGCCGTCTGGGTCTTTGTCGTAGGCCGGGGCGGACTCCAGCATCGCCTTCATCGCCGGATGAACGAGTTCCAGTTGAAACGCTTCGTCATCGATGATGCGGTGGATGTGCGCCATTGCTTCGTGAAGCGCCTTGTCTTCTTTGTTGCCACCGAATAGGTTAGACAGGAATCCCATACACTGCTCCGCTGAATACTTGGTTAGATCAATTCAACAAATCACTTAAACGGCGCAGTCCTGGCTTCTTGAAGGCCATACGAATGGCCTGCTCCAAAATGTGGGTGTTTGCGCCGTGAATGTAGGAGATTCCGGCGTTCACCTTCTTGTCGTCCTTGGCTCCGATACAGAACGAACCATCGGCGCCCCACACATGGACTTCACCCCATGAGCACCGCACTCTCTCGTTGGAGCCGAGGAACTTGCGCTTCAACAGGGTAATGCCGTCGTCGTGCAGGAGCGCGTCGCCGAAGTGCAGGTCGCGACCATCCTTGAGGGCTTCGAGCATCTCGGTAAGCAGACGCACGCAGACAGCACGCCAGAGCTTGTCAATAAACGTTCCGTAGATGTCCTGCTTCTTCAGTTCCACGATTGCTTCGGAATTCCGGTCCCCGAACGCAATCGTGTAGGTCGTCCCGGTAGGGATGCCATTGATGGAATGGCTGACACCTCCCCAACGAACGCGAGTGATTGAGTCCAGCGGAAAGCTCTGACCTTTCCACGAGACACCATCGGGCGAGATGCTCAGGGTATCTTTGAACATCACACCGATTTCCGCACGGTAAGTGATTTCGCGTGCCCACTCATCCTTATGGGCTGAAGCCTTTTGACGCTGCTGGAAAATATCCGAGAGCGCATCCGCATCCTCCTCGGCCCGATCAGCGATTTCAGGAACTTCAGAAAACAGTTCCTGGATCAACCCGGTTAGGCGCTGCGAATGAGCCAACATGCCGTGCTTGTTAAACAAGTCGATGGCAAGACTGCGAATCTCGTAGGCTAACTCACGACTTGCCTCGTGGACGATGCCCCGCGCCTTCGCACTCAGTTGAATCGGCTGCGCGATCTTGTCCCAGTTGCGGGCAATCGAGTCGAGCTTTTCCACGTAGGGCTTGACGACGGTTTCGCCTGAAGACGCCCACTCACGCACTGCCTTGATGAGCTTGTTGACGTTTTCCGCTTCCTTTTGCAAGATGCCTTGAGTTTCTACCTCGTAGCTGTCCACGAGGTCATCGATCAGACCCGGCGCGTGATCCGCGCCGCCTGAGGTCACGCCATCCACTGTTTCGGTCATCACTTGGATGAGCGTCATAGGTGGCAGTCTGTCCAGTGCATCCTTGATGGAACCGCGGTAATACCGCTTGCGCTCGGTCAGTTCGCCTTCAATCTGGTCAAGCGCACGCACCTCCGGAAAGCCAGATGCCACCCGATCCTCGTTGATGTCGCGCAGGACATCCTCTGGACTCAGCTCTTCGGCAAGGTAGGCGGTCTCCATGATGAATCCTGCCAGATCGTCGGCATCGTGTTCACCATCCACAAACTCAAATGCGGCGGCCAGCAAGTTCAGGTGGGCCAGCGTAGGCAGACCAGACTCTTCACGAATTGCCATAGGGTCTTGCAACAGACTCTCAACCAGCTGAGATGTCTTACGTGGCGAGACGCCGGGCAGCCATGCCATCTCCACACTCAAACGGCTGCGAGGATTGGTGAGATCAGAACGCGCCTTCTGGCAAACCTCGTGATCTAGCTCCAGCGACTTCTCTTCCGCAAGCTCGACGATGCGTCTGCGGTCATCGCGTGTCGTCACGCCCAAGACAGCAAACGGGGACTGATGCAGGGCCGTCTTGGTGAAGCGACGTTCCGGCTCGATAGGCCGTGCCGGTGGCGCCGTTCGCTGTGGAGTTGCAGAAGGGGGCGGCGGAGACTGACGCGTTGCCGCTGTGGCTGATGGCGCTGGAGCGGAGGTCGCTGGTTGCGCACCCAGCATCGTCAAGAGTTGCGGGTCTTTCAATGCATCCAACGCTTGAGCAAGCGCCTCGCGCGGCACGGACAGTTTGTTGCCGTTGCGAAGCTCGTGGCTGTACTGGGCCAGTTGATCTTTGGACGACAGATAGTCGGACAGAGCGAGCGAAACGGAATACTCGCTGTTTGTGCACGGCGCAGCGTTGCAACTCCGGCAGGCCGTAAGTGCGCCGGATTTTGCAGAACCGCATTTGAAACAAATTGCCATTGCCATAGGAAAAAACGCTTACCGCTCAAAGACAGAAACGCACTGGTCGCCAACTTTTCGGAACCCCTCTTTGCAGTACCAGCTCGATCCCATGACGAAGGCGTTTTGGGGAACGACAAGGGCCTCACACTGGTCGCCAACTTTTCGGAACCCCTCCTTGCAGTACCAGCTCGATCCCATGACGAAGGCGTTTTGGGGAACGACAAGGGCCTCACACTCATCGCCAACTTTTCGGAACCCCTCCTTGCAGTACCAGCTCGATCCCATGACGAAGGCGTTTTGGGGAACGACAAGGGCCTCACACTCGTCGCCAACTTTTCGGAACCCCTCCTTGCAGTACCAGCTCGATCCCATCACGAAGGCGTTTTGGGGAACGACAAGGGCCTCACACTCGTCGCCAACTTTTCGGAACCCCTCCTTGCAGTACCAGCTCGATCCCATCACGAAGGCGTTAGCGGGTAGTCCTGGCCGTTGTCCACTGGGCGATGGAGGATTCGACGAAGGTGACGTTGCGTTTGTGGCAGGACCTGGTGGCGCAATCTGTGCGATCGAATCATTTGCACCCGAACCATCGGAAGAACTTGAAGAGGCAGGCGGTAATGTGGCAAACGATGGCGTCGGCGCCGACAGCGAGTCAGTGGTCGGACGAGCGAATCGGTCGCTGCCTTCTGTCTGAAGTTGGCTCCGGTATGGCTCGATCTCACGTCGCGCGCCTTCCAACGCACCGCTGCGATAACGGAAGCTCCCACAACGGCTGTTGTAGTCGGCCACCATCGCATTGAAGCGATCTACGTCTGAGTCGATGTAGTTGTTGAGAGCCGATTTCGCACCCTCCATGCGAATGTCCTCGGCCAAGCAGTAGCTAATCTGAGCCGTTGAAAGCACCAAGTCTCGCCCAACAGGTGGCATCGATTCCTGTGGGCGAGACCGCGCTTGCGGTTCAGCAGACGACGAGTAAATTGGCGTCGCGGTCTGCGCGGGCGGCGAGTAGGCCGGAGCGGGAGAAGTCGGGCTCTTGTCCGACTGCCCGATGAGCCAGAGCACGCCGATGACGGCGGCAATACCCAACACCCACTTTCCGCCGGACGATCCAGAGGATGACGGCTGCGCAGGCTCTTGATACGTTTGATGCTGCTGGCTCGGCTGCGGTTGAGCGGCCTGCGGGGCAGGACGCTCGGTGCTCGGAGCAGAGGCAGCAAGTTCCGTTTTTGCAGCAGGGGGCAGCGTCGTATCCACGTCAGACACGAGCGAGGAAAGGCCTGCGAAGCCTTTGCCTTTTCCCTTCATCTGTTCTTCTTCTCCCCCCGTCACTACCTTCTCCTTTTTAAACGAACCCGATGCGCCGTTTGGTGTCGCCACCCTCGCGCTCCCGCGCGGGTGATGCATGCAGAGCAGCTAATAGGCTGGCTTGATCCAGTTTTTCTTTGCCAGATCGCGCCGCCAGCCTCGCGCTTTCTCGCACCACAAAAGAGACATCGGACAAGGGTCTGCCAGCAAGCTCCTTCGCCAGTGGCTTGGAATCCACGTCCGACTCCTGCGGCAAGGAGGAAAGCAGCTTGTCCAGCAACGACTGCACTTCAACCTCGCTGGCGAAATCCACCTTGATGACGTGATCGAAACGTCCTCGACGCTGGATGGCCGGGTCGATCATGTCGATACGGTTGGTCATGGCGATGATCAGCACGTCGTTCTTCACCGCCTCAGGAATCCGGCGCAGGAATTCGGCCACCTCCTCGACGCGGTGATGACCCGAACCCATCTCGCGGTCAGCGAGGAATGCCTCCATCTCGTCTATCACGAGCACGGACGGCGCGTTCTCCATTGCCTTGTCGAACACCTGCGCGACCTTCTTGCTGGTCTCGTGAATGTAGGGGCTGGCGACGCTGGAGGCGTCGATCTGGTAACTCGGCCAGCCGAGGAAGTCCACCAGCCGGTCAACCGCGAAGGTCTTGCCGCAACCAGGAGGGCCATGCAGGATAACCGCCGACGGGAACCCGATGCCGAGCGCCTTGTAGCGGTCGCGGTGCAGGATGATGTCAACGATGTGCTCGTTGAAGAAGGCCGCCAGTTCCGGACGCCCGGCCAGCTCGAACACTTTGTTCGGCTCGGGGGCTATATGTTTGATCTCTCGCTTTTCCTCGGCGTTGTTTGTCTCTGTCGTCTCGAATGGCGTCTCTTGCTTGCGTTCAAGCGGAATGATCTCGGCAATCTCGAACCCCGCCGCTTGCACGACATCCTTCAAATGACCTGCACCGAGCCAGCTCATGGACTGACGCAGCCGACGAAAGGCTGTGACCGGAATGTTCGTGCCACCCGTCAGCCAGTAGCCGAGCACGACGTCGTCGCCTGCGCGGGAACTAATGCTGTAGGTTGGCAATAGGCGCGTGATCATCTCCACATACAGCGCATCTTGAAGGGCCGATTCCGCGTCAATGTCGCGCGTCGCTTTCAGCGCCAACGCAAAGGCCAGCGCTTCGGACTTGTTGTTAGGAGAACTGCCTTCACTCACCGGGCAAAGTGCCTGGCTCGGTGCACTGGAAATCGCGCAAAGCTGGCGGTCGCCGAACTGAAAGGCCTCCAACGTCCCTTCATCGATCAAGCCTGACTCGATCCAGTGTTGGCCCAGGGAGTCTTGCACGACAAGCGAACGACCTCCACCCATAGTCTCGTGGATCTGCCAATCCGGTCCTTCGAACAGTGCCACACGCACCTTCGCGCCGTCTGGCAGGTTGAATCCAATAGGCAACCACGATTCCAGGGCCATGATCAACTCCGCACGATATTCGCGCCTGCCATCATGTCGTCTTCACCCGCAGAACCGATACGGATGGAGTCGAGATGAGCGACAACGGTCCGCAGTTTGTCGATGTCGTTGGTCTTCAGTGCCTCGGCACCGACAGTGACCAACTGTGCATGTTCGCGCAGGTCAGCGAAGAGGTAGGTGTCTTGGGCTAGCCACTTGAAGCGGTCGATCACGAACCAGTCTTGCCGCCATAGGATCATGAAGTTGCGGCCGCGCAGATCGTCCAAGTGCGACTCGAAATCACTGCTCTTGTTTTCTATGGCGCGCTGTGCCGTCTTCACCAAACTGTCGTATGACGTTGCTTCGGTGGGACGAGCGTGCTGGCGTATGGTCTTCTCAAAGAAATCGACCGTCCTGTCCAGTTCGAGTTGGCGGATGTCCTTCAGGTGCTCCTTGCGAGTCAGAGCCAGCAGGCGTTTGGCCTCCTGCACGTTGTCCATAGCTTGTTTCGCCGTTTCAGGATCGGTTTCGCCAGCTTTGATGGTGCCTGCCTGCTCCAGCTTCTCGCGGGCTTGTTCCAGACGCGGGTCATCTACCTTGGATGCCATCTCTTCGAGACGCCCCAACGCGTGTTCTGACTGCTCCTGAATGCTCTTAGCCTGATTGGTGTAGTCGATCTTGCCTTCCTGGCTGGAGTAATAGTTGCGCCCACTCTTGAACGAGCCGCTGATGGACGGCACCGACACCTCCAGCTGAATATTGCCGGAGTCGAGCACTTCGTACTCGCAGATCAGCTCAGCGCCTGCCGTGATGACGCCGTCATCAAAGTCCGAAGCCTTGATTTCGAACATGCCGATGAAGCGGTTGTCGTTGATGGGGTCCGAGATTTCGCCTTCCCACAGCTTGAACTTGACCGACCCTGCGCTTCCGGCCTTGAGCGACTCGCCCGCCTTGAAGGTCTTCTTGCCTTTCTTGGGCAACTGGTCGCCTTCGCGCACGAGGTAGTCCAGCACCAAGCGCCCGCCAACCTTGTCGCGGGCTTCGACGCCGATGGAGTGAGAAGCCGGAATCGCGTCGATGCTGGCAGCGGTACGTGCAATGACGATCTTGTCTTCGCCTAAGGTAACGGGAGCTCCGTTCGAGTCGAATACGAACACCTTGAAGGTGTTTTCGCCGGGCTTGGTCAAGATGAGTTCGACGCTCGCGCCATCCCTCAGCGCGACACGGCCAGATGACCAGCCCGTATCAAGACTGTCGATCTGAAATTCAACTCCAGCAGGAGCGCGCGACAACTTGGCGACGATTTTGGCCTTTGGTTCAGGCGTGCGTGCGATGTAGTTGAAAGAGAGGTCGAGCGCACCGCCGGCGCTGAGTGCGCCACGGGCACTCTTGCGGCCACGGCTTTGTGATGCCCAATCGATGGACTCAGCGAACACGGCCGCACCTTCGGCAACCGCCGTCATCGGGTTCACGTCTGTAGATGGCGCGACGCCAAGCTCGAAAGCGACCTTGTCACGCAGCGGCTTGTAGTGGGTGGGGCCGCCCACGAAAACGACCCGTTCTACATCGTGCGGGCTTAACCCGGCTTTTTCGAGCGTCTCGCGGGCAGACTGTATGGACTCTTCCACCTTAGGCGCGATCAGGGCGTCGTACCGCTTGCGATCAATGGTGATGTCAAGGTAAATCTCTTCACCGGCCTGATCGCGAACGCCCAACTCGGTTTCCGGAAGGCTGACGACGGTTTCCTCCTTCTGCGACAAATCGATCTTGGCCTTCTCCGCCGCCCACGTAGCCATCCGCAGCAATGACTTGAACTGAGGACTCGCGGCCAAGTCCTCGGGCAGATCGAAGTTCTCCAGCAGCCACGGCTTGACGACGTTGTCGAACAGGATGCGATCAAAGTCGCGCCCACCGCACATGGCAATACCACCGTGAGCGAGCAGGTTCACCCGTCCACCGATGCTCTCAGCGATAGCGATGTCGAGTGTGCCGCCACCGAGGTCATATACGACGAACACACCGTCGTTTTTCCGCTGGCGCATGACACTCATCACGGCGGCGACCGGCTCTTGCATTAACGCGACACGCCCGAGACCAGCCGCATCTGCGGCGGCCATCGTCGAATCCTTCTGCATCTGGTTGAATGCGGCCGGAACCGTGATAACAGTACCGGTGTCGCCGTCGCCCCGAATCTCCTCCGGCAAATAGCCGAAGAGCGCGCGCAGCACCTCTGCGGAACACTCCTCCGGCGTCATGGTGAGGTTAACGGCTGGCAGCTTTACGGGTGTGCTCGTGCCCATGAGCCGTTTGAACAGCACCGCAGCGTTGTCTGGATTCTTCGCGGCACTGTTGTATGCGCGCGAGCCGACATACTTGTTGCCGCGACGGTCGATGAAGATGGCGGACGGCGTGACGTCGTGCTGCTCCGGACTCTTGTAGAGGTGAATCTTCTCCCCGTCGTACGAGCAGATGGAACTGTTGGTTGTTCCGAGGTCGATACCGACATATTTCATGCTTCCACCTTCCTGAGCATTACCGTGCCCTGTTTGCGCAGACCCTTCGGACCCATGATGATCGGTTCCAACATCTGATCGACGAGCAGCACATCGTCAGGGCCGAAATCACCCAAGTTCAAGGCCGATGCCGCCATCCCTGCGTCGTAGGGCTGTCCTTCCACGTTGACTAGCTTCAGGCCATTTGAGTCGAGGTTTTCCTCAACCTTTTTTTGGAAGTAGCGGATCTGATTGATGTAGCGACCTGACTCGCCAGCGTCTAACTTGCTGACGACTTTGCCGAATAGTCGCGAGAACCGCCAACTCTCGACTGAAATATCGATAAGCGAGCGCTCCAGCTGCTCGCCGCAGTTCTGCTGGCCTGTGGTCATGAACTCTCCCTGCAAAGTGACCGATACGAACTGAGCCGGTCCAATTGGTAGAGTGTAACGATGTGTTCGAGTAGGTCCATAACCTTGGGCATTGACCAATTGCCATAGGTCGGTTGGTAGCTCCACCGCATTACCCGTTCGCTGTCCAGCTGGTGCATGTGGGCAGCTGCCGGTTTCACAGACACCTTGTCAAGGTGACCGGTCTTGATGGTAAAGCGGTCGCTTGAGGTCTTGCTCCGCGTATGACCGGTTGGGACCGCCGTGAAAGTTCGGGCATCAATTTTGAATGTCTCAAACCAGCCTGAAGCGATCCACGAGTTCCAAATGTGGCTTTGCAGCGACTCCTGCCGTTGACGGTTGCTCCCGCAGCTCGCGGTCATGTACACAGAGCTGTCATCTAGACACCTGTGATGTCGTTGGAATGTTGGCACGATGACCGTTCATGGGGGCAATGCTGACGTTGTCTGCGGCCATCGGGTCGAAGCAAGCCGAGTGGCCGCTGACTGATCTGTCCAACAAGCATTGCCGACCCTGAGCAGACGGAGACACGGCTTTCAGCCACTGCTCTCGCCAACCCTGGACACGCGCAGCCATTGGTGCAGCCCCTTCATCTAAGCCTTGCACATACCGCCAACTCTCCGTGAACGCAAAGAAGCCGTCACGGCCCCTGGCTACGTTTTCTTTGTCTGCACTCCTCGTGAATGCTGCCACCCATCACATTCCCAGGCACACACCTTGTTGCAGAATGCCATCTCCGAGCAGATTGAACCACGGGGAGGTCAACGCATGGCACGTACCAAGGGGGATGATGGGCTGATTGCCGATGACATCGGTCCATGGGCACTTGAGAAACACAAGTACCTGTGCCGCTACATCGATATTTCTCGGGCCACCCGAAAGAAGTACCTTCCACCACAGGGGCAAGGTGGCAGCGCCTTCTTTGACCTGTTCTGCGGCACCGGCCGTTCCTGGGTACGAGACACCGGTCAGTGGGTCGATGGCAGTGCGATGGCGGCCTGGAAGACCAGCGTTCAGGGCGATGCCCCTTTCTCGGAGATCTACATTAGCGACGTGGATCCCGAGGCCTTGTTGGCGTGCGAGGCCCGCTTGCGCGCTGCCGGCGCACCAGTGATCGCGCTGAAGCTCAACGCGACGCTCGCGGCCGAGGAGATGGCCCGAAGGGTCAGCGGCTTTGGCCTGTACCTGGCGTTCATTGACCCGTACAGTCTGGAGCTGGATTTCAAGATCATCGAGCTTCTGTCCAAGCTCAAGCGGGTGGACATGATGATCCACATCAACCAGATGGATCTGCAACGCAACTTGCTGGAGAACATCCGGCAGGAGTCCTCTCGAATCGACCGATTCGCCCCCGGTTGGCGGGATCAAGTGAATCTGCGGGCACCGCAGCGCGCGATCAATGAGGATGTGATTCGGTACTGGCGAGGGTGTGTAGCCAGCCTCGGTAAGTGGCCATCGGCCGAGCAAAAGCTGATCACTGCATCCAAGAACCAGCCGCTCTACTGGCTCCTTTTGGCCGCCCAGCACGATCTGGCGCACCGTTTCTGGTCAGACGCCCTCGACGACGGTCAGGACAATTTGTTCTGAGGCTCAGACCGTTACGGCAGGGTAAGCATCCCAGACTTTGCCCTGGAACTCACGCCCGTTGGCCTTCTTGTGCCTTTTGACGCCGTCCGATCCCCAACCACCCCACTGTTTGAAGAAGAAGGCACAGCCCGCATCGTCGGCCTGGCGCTTGACGCCGGCGAGCCATTCTTCCCGCATGGGTCTGGCGTGGTGCCCGGACTCGCCGCCCACAATCACCCAGTGAATGTCGGTGAGGTCGACGGTGCCGAGGTCTTCGAGCAAGGGTTCCACCGAAAGGAACCGGATGTGGGCCCTGACTTGGCGCAGGCAGTCGATGCGCGGCACCCCGTAGCGTTGGTCTTCAACAGAAACGCCCAACCAGACGTTGCTCGGGCACTCACGCTGGGCAAAATACTGAGGCAGGCGCTCTGCTCGCTTAGTCAGGATCTGGTAGGTGTGTTGCGGCGTGGCCGAGATGACCTTGAACACCTGGTCCACGAAGGCGTCGGGTACGTCTTCATGAAACAAGTCGCTCATGCTATTCACAAAGTAGACCGTGGGCTTTTTTCTCAGCAGGGGTTGGTCCAGGCGACCTGGGTGCAGGGTCAGCTCGAACTCTTTCTCATATCCCGCAGCCCCCATGGCGTGCAGCCTCCTGGCCATGACCGCCGCATAGCAATTCTTGCACCCGGGGGACACTTTGGTGCAGCCGGTGGTGGGGTTCCAAGTTTGCTCGGTCCATTCGATCGTCGATTGTGTTGCCATGGGGTTCTCCAGCCAGTCAACTCCGGCAGTGTACCGAGGACATGGGAAGTTCGATCTTCTCCAGCCAGCAAGCTTATCTCGCCCACGGGGTCGGCTGGTTGTCGTGAGTAAGGTACTGGCGATGCTCTCTTTTTTGATACGCCACGACGAAGGGGCTAGGACGGCTCAGGCCGGCACTTCTTCCTTGGCGCGGGACTGCTGAAAAGTGATGGACTCGATGCGTGAGAGTTGCAGCGCAACATCGTCCGCAACGATCTTGATCACCTGAACCTGTTCACCGGTTTCCTTGTCCGCGGCCATGAAATCGCGCTCTTCCCCGAGCACCAGCACCCGGGCGCCCTTGCGCAGATGTTTGGCGCAAGCCTCGGCCTTTTCGCCATAGATTTCGACCTCACGCCAGAAGCCACCGATCTGTTCCAGATCGCCCTGGTCGTTCTGCCCCCAGCGCGCGAACATCACGCGCATGGACGCCACGATGAACTCGCCGTTTTTGCCGTCGATCCGCTTGAGTTCGACCGGTCCTCCCAGATTGCCTTTGCCAATGAACATGTTCTGCATGAAACGCTCCTAAGGTGCATGAAGTTCAGTTCGGCAGGTGCACCACTTCGGCCGAACCGTGAAGCATCAACGTGGGTCTTGGCGCTGTCTGTCGAACATCAAGGGCATGGCGAGAACCGCCCGAAACCGTTGGCCCATGTCGGCCTTGAGGTAGATGCCCGTCGTGGACAGCGAGGCATGACCCAGCAGCTGCTGGGTGACCGGCAGATCCCCGCCGCTGGCCCGCAGCACAGCGTGGGCGAAGGTGTGCCGCATCCAGTGAGCGCTGGCCTCTCGAAACTCGGCCGCGACCCTGGGGTCCTCACAATGTTTGGCGGCGCGTTCACACAGCGCCTTGATGACTCGATGAATGCCAGCAGCAGACAGCCCTCCAACGGCATTGGCCAGGTCAGGTCCCACGGGCTTGGCCACCACCGAGATCAGCGGCGTTTGTTCCAGTTCACACGTGGGCAACAGGCCCTGTCTTTCCAATGCCTTGCGGTCGTCAAGGTGCTCCTGCAAGGCTTGCAGGACAGATGGCTGCAAAGGCAGCATCCGCTCCTTGCCACCCTTGCCAAGTACCCGGATGCAGTGCTCATCACGGGCCTGACCGCCCTCTTCCAGATCCACCGTGGTGGCGATCACATCGCCCCAGTTGCCACCCAGCTCGCCAATCCGTACGCCCGTTGAGCCCATCAGCATGAGCAGAGCGCGAGCACGTCGCCTGGATGGCCCCGCCGACATCGCCTGCACCACCTCGACCAGCATCTGCAGTTGCGATGCCCGGAATGATCTGGTGGTGTCGATCTGAGGGCCCTTGCCGCGACTGGAAGCGCGGTGAATGCGGGAAAACGGGTTGGCCACCAGGTAGCCGGTTTCCACCAGGAATCCGTAGAGATGCCCTATCGCAGCCAGCGCGCGTGCAGCGCTGGCGTCGGACAGGGCCCCACGCATGGGCCTCCAGTCGGCGTCTTGCCGGCGCGTCGGCAGCGCACAAAGCCAGTGGGCGGGTGGATCGACCAGGAATCGGGCGTGATCGGCCGCATCACTGACCGTCAAGGTCGACAGCGATTTGCTTCGCTCGTGCGCCCAGAACAACAGCCGTTGGGCATCCCGCGCATAGGCCGTCTGTGTGTGAGGCGACTTGAAGCTCAGCGTGTCCAGCCACGCCTTGATGGCCTGGGTGTCATCGGACGCGCCGGCAGCGTTCGCACCGGAGCCGCGCAGACTGAAACCACCACACGGTTCGAACAGGGCCATGTCTGATGCCAGCACCAGCCTTGCTGGGCCCGTGCGGGCCAGTTCGGACCGCTCAATGTCCCAGCGGCACCTGCGAGCGATTTTCAGCTCCAGATAGGGCTCGTGCTGCGCCAGCCATTCAGCGAGCCTTCTGGCGCGATCCTGACCCACGCCAGCGACATGGCGGTACCAGTGACGCCCGTGACGGTTGATGAAGGCCACCAGATCCTGCAGCTGCTCAATCCCTTGTTCCCCCAACCGCCTGTTCAAACCCTCGCTGAACCACAACCTGCACGGGTCCGTGGGCTTGGGCAACACCACCCCGCGCGACTGGACGATGCCCAGTGCACGCAGCACAGCATCAGCTGACACAGCTTGAGAGGCAGGAGGTGTGGCCGGCGCAGCCGCCACCTGGTCACCGTAGCGTTCCTGGTACAGCGCCAGGATCTCGTGTTCGCTGAAATCCTCGGCGCCGATCTCCTCGGCGAACTCGTCCAGACTCGGGACGTCGGCCTTCGATTGAGCAGCGCTGGCACTTTCGCAACCCGATGATGTGACTCGCGTTCTTGTGATTCCAGAGACCGCCAGAGCGGCTGTCTGTTCTCCAACACCGTTCAGGATGTCACCTGCGACCTGGACCGCTCGCCGCAGATAGGCGCTGACCACGCGCTCGTCGGCCACCAACTCGGGCAGGTAGCGCTGCGCGGCCACTGCCGGCGCCAGGCCCTGCACAACCGCCCGCAGGAACGAAAGATCGTGCAGCCGCAGGCCCGCCTCGCGCCAGACCTTGGCCCGTCCAGAGGGCCGGCCGCGCCGCGTGGAATTCTCAACGACTTCCATCATCAAGATAACCAATCATTATCTTGAGCGCGGAAAAAATGCCCTAAATCGGCACCTGCAAAAATGCGAGGACCGACCAGGGGGAGATTCCCCTTGTAAATCAACATCCTATGTCCTTTTACCCAAATGGAATGAACCCAGAAAGCTCGGAGAGCTGCCCGTGATTTCGAATCTCCCGCCCAATGCCAGACCAATCGATGGCCGACACTGAAATTCACACACTTCATTCAATTCAAACAGCACACCTCTTGTTGCAGCCGGTGTTGGTGAAGATCGAATATCATCACGTCGGCGCGCGATCACAGCCCAATCTTCATGGGATTCGGCATTCCAACGATGCGGTCGCGTGCCACCCCAAGAGCGCTCAAAAAGCGGCTGTTTCTTTTCAACCTGGTCTTGTTCCATCGCCACGTCCAATTTCTGCATTGCCCTATGCCAGCCGGATAGGCCTGGGAAAAACTTTGGGGTCGGTCCTGAGCACCACCTTGCGCGCGGTGGCAATCGCTCGGCGCAGCTCTTTGTGCCTCTCGTTGAGCGTCAGGGCTTGTTCCGTTGCCTGTCGGTACCAGTCCCCGGTATCAGGTGAAAAACTGTTGATGCGCAGTTGCGCCTCAGGCCATGGCACATGTCGGCAGGTACCCGTGCGGTCGCGCCAGCGAAGGAAGGTCAGGCCCGTCGCTGTCTTGACATGCAGCATCAGGTACATCTGCGCGTCCTGGACCAGCTTGGTGACATCGGCCAGGAGCTTCATGGCCTCGACCGTCGTGTCCAGCTCCGTCAACAGTTGGCGCAATTCCAGCAATTTGCCCCTACCCGTAAAGGCTTTTGTGTCAGCCCGGTTTTGACAGGCCTGATCTTTCACAGCCTGTCTCGCCCAACGGGCAGGATTGACAATAGGCTCCATGGGCGCCTTGCTGGTTCTCCCGGCCCTTTCAGACACAATCCTTTCATCATCAAAAACCCTGTCATTCAGAGGATTTGATTGCGGCAGATTCATGTCCATTGCTTCAAACCAGCTTTTCGGCAATTGCATTCATACCGGCGTCATCGAGTTCGCCAGCCTCGGCTGCACGTTCCATTCGCAGCATTTCATTGCTGACCACCTGCAGGAGCTTTCGCTCAGCAGCGGAAATCTGGATGCGTCGGCGTGAGTGGCGTGGCTGCAGCTTGCCGGCATAAACCTCCGAAGGGCACGGCCCGAAAACCTCTGCCGCAAACTGAACGCGTTTGGCCCCCTGCGGGTCACCATCCGGCACGAAGTCGGCCCGGCACAGTCCCTTCATTTCTTCACGCATGAGCCAGCGATCGAATCTGGCCGTCTCGTTGAACACCCGACGAATCACACGTGTCGTCTCGGTGATGACCTGCCGCACCTGAGCGTCCGAGCGCAGGTTTTTCCGTTCCAAGGTCTTCTGAAGCCGAACAAAGAAGTCGAAATTCGAAACCAGTTGAGCCACCGCGTAGCCATAGGGCGACTTGAACCCCAGATTCAAGACCTGAGGGCTGGATGACTGCAGCACCGAGAAGGTGAGTCCACGGGCCTTCTGCTGGCCCAGTGCTTCCTGGGCCTCTTTGATGTGCTTGTCCAAGAGCTTGGCGACCTCCTTCATGGTCTGCTCATGACGCAGCAATCCCCATTCGGCGTAAGGGTTGTCGTTGCTGGTGAGCATCCACAGAGCCCGCAGGGCAGCGGCGATGCGTTTGCCACCGATGATCGGCTGCAGCGCCTTGCCAGGATCGCGTGCTCGGCCCATGAACATCCGGAACGCTTCCTTTGTGTGCAGGGCCATCTGGTCCACCTGCTCGTCCACCAGCGAGCCCAGGAAATTCATCGAGATGGCTTCCTTTTGATCCACCACGGACTCGGCCCCTTTGCGGGTCTGGTAGCTCGCGTGCATGGTTTCCAGTCGGTCCTGGCGGTCGATCATCTCGATGTAGCGGTCGTACATCGGATCAAGCTCGTTGAGCATCCGCTCTTCATCCGAAAGGAATTCGGCCAATGCGGCCCTTTCGCCCTCGATGCTGTAGCCATCTGAGAAAGGTGAATTGGCGGCAGTGGCGTACAGCATCTGCTTGGAAGCTGGTACCGGGATCTCAAGGGTGGTTTCTGCTTCCCTTTGTTTGGCCGACTTGGCCGTCTTTGCGGTTGTAGTCATGTTGGTTCCTCCTTCAGGTATCAGGTGTTTTGAACGGGTTGAGGCAAGACCTCTGGTTTGATTTGCTCGTTGGCGGCGTCGGCTGATCCGGCGGCTTTTTGAGCGGTCTTCCATTCGTCTAGGAACGGAAAATGACGCTCATCAATGCCGGGCAGGTTCCTGGGCAAAGGCTTGGCCAGCAACGCAAGCACAGCCTCGCGGTTGACCGTGAAGTGGGTTCGCGTGTTTGCGTGAACACGCGTCGAAATCAAGCCCAGTTGGCTCAACCGATCAATCGACCGCTGTACCTCCCACCTATTCAGACACCCTGAAAGTGCGTCCAGGGCTACCTTGACGGCTGTTGACTTGAACTCCGAGTCATCCGCACCTTGACGAAGTAGGTAGTGCAACAACATTGCATCGCTGTACTTGCCGTCCTCGTATTTGCGCAAACGATGGAGCAATTCGTTGAAGAGCGCTTTACTGTCCATGGTTCATCTCCCTAAAAAAAGTGACCTGTTTTCGTCTACTCAGCACCGGGTGCCACGTTGCGCGTTTTGCGCTACTTGGCATGGCGTGCCGCGTTGCGCGTTTTGCGCTACTTGTTCTCGTTCGATGTTCACGTGCGACTTCATCACCGACCGCCACGTGACGTTGTGAACGCCGACTTGAGTTCGAGCAGGCGCTGCCGATTGGCACGCTTGATCTCGGAATCCACAGGCGCTGGCTCGATCTCACGGCCCAGGGTGCTGCCGGTCACCTCTTGCACGGAAGCGCGAGCGACCGCTCCAGCAAGACGCTCCTGATGCCGACGTTGACGCGCTCTCAGGTCGGCGACCTGGGGCGCCATGGCGAGCGCAACGAAGCCTTCGGCGTGACGCCGGATCAGGCTGTGCAGCCAACCGGCGGGGTTGTGGATCTTTTTGCTTGGTATCGCCAGATGACCGGCGAGTTCGTCCAGAAACGACTGTCTCAGTTCACTGGGAGCCTGAGCCACCGTGGCCAGCACACCTGCGCGAAGCGAGGTCTCCAGCTGATTCGGCAAAATGAGTCCAGTTGCCTCCTCACCGATTGACATCGGTTCGTGAACGTGAGGAACCACAAGGCATGCGGTCGATTTCTCAGACTTCCGGCCATGCTTCCCGTTTTCCTGGCTGGAATCGCCTCCAGCGGCCTGGGTTGAGCCGTCACTGTCGACTTCATGAACGACAGCTGCCTCCGGCCTGCAGGCTACATTTTTTTCAAACCGACGACGACCAGACGTGCTGTGCTCTGCGTTGTCCACAGAGGTCGATGTTGTCGTTTGAAAATACCTTGGAATACCTTGTTCTTTAGAGTTTCGACAAAAGGGCAAATTCGGCTCGACAAAACGGCGAATTGGGTTCGACAAAAGGGCAGTTCGACCACCAGACACAGGCGCTTCTGTGGACAACTCGACGGACGCCAGACCATCTGGCGCTGCAGCGGATACCGCGGGAGAAGGCGAACAGAGTTGAGTTGACGCAGGTTCTGGTGGTTGCGTGCGCTCGACCCGTACTGGCGCAAACAGAGACATGACCAAACCTGCCGGCGTGTCCGTTGCCGCAAAGCTTGTGTTGATCAACGTTGCCGCATCGTCTTGAGGTGCGAGGCGGTCATCGGCCACCCGGTCGAAAGGCCATCTGGAAATCGAACCCACCGGAGAAAACAAGTGGAGTTGACGTTGCGGCAGGTTCGTCCCTGACCTTCTGAGCATTGCGGCACCACTCAGCAAGTTGGTGTCAGCAGGCACCACCGCGAGATCGTGAACGGCATCGTGTACCGGCCGCTTTCTGGGAGCGCTTTTGCGAATGGTGCGCTCACCCTGGGCCTGCAGACACGAGGCAATGGCTGCCAGGTTCACCCGGGTCGCCACCACTTCTTGGATGGACCTGCCTTCTCGAATGAAACCTGCAGCCTTGAGCTTTTCGCGCGCGTTGCGCTGTGCCTTGCTGCCAAGGCACAGTGCGATGCGGGCTTGCTCTGGGCGGTAGACAAACTCCCCAGGGAACATCTCGACTGCTGAACTGTTGAGTGGTGGGTTGCGCAACACAAACGACTGACGCTGCAGCAGATACGACAGGTACAGACCTGCGCCCACGCTGCCGCAGATGTCAGCAAGTGGCTTGTAGAAGCGGATGCTCGAACGGAACAGCTCGGTCATGCCGGCCCATGTCAGGTCGGGTTGACCCAGCAACCTGGCCGTTCTTGCCAGATCCACTTTGAAGTGCATCACAGCCGGTCGCCCGGCAAGTGCTTCCAGCAAAAGTCCACGCGCGACAAGCGCGGACCGGATAGAGACCTGCTCGCGTGTAGACAGACCCGTGGCCTGTGTCCACTGCGCAGCGCTCATGAAGAACCAACCTTTGCGATGCGGTTGAATCTGCGCCAGATGCTTTGACCAGTACAGGGCATGACCCAAAAAGATGGCAGCCTTGAAATCGTCGAGCCGCTGCGCCAGCAGCGGATGGAATTGGATGAAGCCGCGGGCATTGAGATGGCTCAGTGCGATGTCATGCGCACGCATGTCGCCCAGATCGGGCTGAGCAGTCGGCACCAGTGGCGTGGGTGAGTCCGACAAACCAGCTTCAAAATCTGGTTCAGACGGTTTCAGCAAAAAAGGGGTACGGAACAAGTCTGTGGCCCTGTGAGCGTTCAAATGACTTGTTTCTCAAGCGCGGCGGCGCATCGCGCGAGCCTGTGCCTGACGCTCTAGAGCCTGAACATCCAGGCTTGGCGCCAATGCTGCCGAGTGACGCACCATCTCTGCCAAACCCTCACTGCGGGCCAACAGCAACGAAGTGAGCTTTCTCAGATCCAGCTTGAAGGTCGGAGACGGGGTCCTGCTCGGATGTGTTTCGTTCTTCTTGGGATAGCTGACCGACAGGACGCCGACTTTGACCAATTGCCGGTGAGCCTTGCGCTGCTCGGTCTCCGTCAAGCCTGTTTCAACTTCACACTGGGTTCTGGCGAGGGTGAAGTTGTGAATGCCTGTGGCACCGATCTGCTCGCTGGTGATGCCTGACATACGCGAGAGCACCAACGACAACCAGACGGCAGCGGTCACGCTGCCGCTGATGTCCACATAGATTCGATGGAATGCGATGGGCTGTTGGCCCAGCCAATCGAGAAGGATTGCCTGCGTCAGGCTTGAATCGGCCAGCAGTGAGGCATCCCTGCCCTCCTCCGCACGTGTCGTGTTGGAGGCATTTGGAAGTGATGGCAAGGCCGGCAAGGTTGATGACGCGTCAGCGGCCAGATCGGCAATTCGGCCATTCCAGCTCACGGGAATGAAGTCAGGCCGCACACCCTTCGCGCGCCGTTGCCGGCGATTTTTCAGGACAGGTCGCTCCTGCACATAGGTCGAGATAGAGATTGGGAGATTCAGTGCCATGGATTCACTCCAGTGAAGGGGGACAAGGTTTAGGTGGCCGCGGGGTCCATGACCATGTGCGGCTGGATCGACTCGCGCGCGCCGATGCCGAGCTCCTTGAATTCATCGGTGCAGCGGTGAATGGATGCAATCGAGTACGTCGGAAACTTTTGATGCAACCTCCAAAGGCGTTCCCGTTCAGGCTCGTCCTTGAAGGTGAGGCAGATCGCATGCCATTCGCTGTGGATTTGGTCCCGGATCGCCGTTGGTGGAAGCCGGGGCCGACCGTTCGTTGCCTTCTCGGTCAGGTCCAGTTCAATGCGCAGGCGTTGAAGCTCTTGCTTGGACAGCGTGAACAATGTGCGCAGCAAAATGATGGACGCTCCATGGCGTACGAAATACTCCTTGAGCATTTCGTCTCGACGCGCCCGGTCTCGCATCCACAGACAGGTCTTGAGCTTCTGGGTGTCGATGGATACCTTGATCGCCAAGCCCTCAAACTGAGCTGCGTGGAAGAAGTCGCGCGTCGGCCGCTTGCGCAGATCGTCGATCAGCTCCGGGCTGAAACCGCTGGCCAGCAAGCTGTCAAGGCCGCCCGAATCAACCTGCTCCACCAGGTGCTCCAGCACCATGCGCTTGATCGTCGTATTGATGATGTTGAACATCTATTTTTTCCCCTGTCATTGGTTTGTGAAAGCGGTGATCTATTGCGGGAGGTCTGGATCGGGTGTGACAGCCCTGACGAATCGCTCGGGGTGATCCAGACGCAATTGCTCCATGGCGCGCAGCAGTTGCACGGTGAGATAGCCCAGCTCGGGCTGGCTGAACATCACGTAGACCTCAGCCAGCAACATTGCAGGGTCTCCGCTGTCTGCAGTCACGCCTCTCAATGCCCGCACGTAGTTCTGACGGAACACGTCGGGGCCGGCTTTGGCAAAACGGGTCCAGTTCGAGATGTCTTCGCTGACATGCGTAAACCATTGCGGGTCGAGCTGCCCACTGAGTGAGGCCAAGAACTTCCAGGAAGCGGCACGGATTTGCACCTGCCCATCCGGCAATACTTGATCGCCCACCTGTTCAAGGGTTTTTGGCAAGTCCATGCAGTACCCGAACGGCATGTCCTTGACATGCAGGATGCAGTCATGGAGCAAGGCCAGGTCACTGATGTCCAGCACCAGGCTCAAGACGTGAGCTGTTGGGTCGTTCGCACCAACGTTTTCAGGCAAACCGGGATTGCGCTGTCGCGAAGTGACGGTGGGCACGCCCTGGGCTTCTTGGCGCGCGGAGACCTGTGGAGCCGGGGGTGCAGCTGCCAGATTTTGGTTGGTGGGTGGCGTTGGCGATGCTGCTGGAGCTGCTGGAGCTGGCGGCACCCCAGCAAGCATGCCCGTCAGCGAGCGCTGCTGACCTGGCGAAGCCTTGGAAACATCCGATGACGGAGGCTGTTGTGGCTCAACTGTCTTGCGGATCTGTATCGCCTTCATTTCCTCCGATGTGATCCTGCTGTTGGACTCCACCGCGCTGATCATCAGCGGCATGATTTCGGGCGTAACACCAATGGCCCGGGCCAAAGCTTCGTGCAAGTCAGCCACGAGTTCGGCCGCGTCCAGCTCGACCGCTTTGCGTTGGGATTCTTCCGCCTCCTTGTTGTAGGTGATGGTGGCCAGCACTTGATCCCGGTGCTGTAGAAGAACGGGCTCAAAGATCGACCTTGGCACGTCGAACTTGGCCGCCACGGTCATCGCGCCAGAGATACCCGGTCGGAGGATTTCGTTGACCTCAGTTGCCTTGAGCCAGGGACCAATGGGTGACAGGTGTTCTACAGCGAAGGCAAAGTTCTGGATAACCCGGACCCCGAAATTAATCCCATGGGATTTCAGTTCGCGGCCCAAGTCACCGGTGCTGAGAATCACACCGTGTTCCTTTTCGTGCGCCTTCTTGAAAGTAGCTACGCCCTGGGCTTTTTCCCAGAATGAAATGTCCCCTCGATTTTCGTTTTCAGCGAGGTGTGCCGAGATGACGTTGGCATCACCTGGCCACGCCTTGACGATTACCTTGAGGGTGTTGAATCGGGAGTCACCATTGGCCTGCAACTCCTTGGCAATCGCCAGTCGAGTGTTGCCACCGCCATAGGGGTGGTACTTCGACGAGTCGGGCCGCCTCGTGACGGTAATCGGGTTCGTGATGCCATCCGCAACGATACTTGCGCGGATGTCGTCATACCTCGGGTTGTTGCCCGTTCGAGGGTTGTGCTCATAGGTTTCAACCTCACCGATGGGCAAGATTGAAAACGAATCGTCTGCGTCGGCCTGAGGGTCCAGTGATGGGCTCTGTGCCATGAGCCTGCTCGGCCGACCAATCTGACCCAGGTTTGCGCGCGCTTGATCGGCCACGGCCGCATTTCTGGCTTCCGTTCTCGATGTGGTCTGGGGTCTGGGTGTGAGGCTCAAACGAGGCATTGGCGCACCATTGCGAGCCAGCGTCGCTGCGCGCTCTACAGCCGTCAGCGTTTCGGGAGTTTTCCGGATGGCCATCTCACTCCTCCGTTTCGAGGTCTGTGTCAGGCTCTTGGGCAGCAACGGCTCGCGGTAGAACGATCAAATCGCCCTTGTGGTTAGGTGTGAACTTGCCCTCCAGAGAGGGAATGAGCTCCCACATCAACCGGTGCATGATGTCTCCTGCTTTGCCGGGATCTATCCAATGCACAGGGACCTGAGCAGTCGAGGCTTTCGGAAAAGCAGCGATAGCTGGAACCATGGTGTCCATCACGGTCACCTTGCCTCGCAGCTCGATGAACTGCTCACGAATTAGCGTGGTGATCGTGCGGCTGTCTACCGTGTTCTGGTAGTGGTTGATCACCGCTTTCATTGGAGGGACCGAGTAGCCCATGTTCCCGGCGGACTCATGTCGGTCGATCAACAAGAGTGAGCCTGAAATGAATTCCCGTGCTGAAACGATGTCCGGCTTGGCCGGTATCAGCAGCATGTCGGCAGCATTCACCGCGGCATCCTGCAGGTGACCTACGGCTCCCTGCGTGTCGATAATCACCACGTCATATTTGGACGACACAGCATCGTTTTTAATGGCCATCCGAATTCGAACCAGACGGTCGAAGCGGTTTGCTAGCCAGTCTTGAAGGGCGCTGTCGTACTTGAATACCCCCCGCTCCTCATCCCATGTTTGGGTATCAGAACGAACCAGGTGTAGGAACCCGCCTCGGACGTTGAGAACCGAGACGTCCCCCCGGAAGGTTTCGGGAGGTAGGCTCACATGACTGATGCAGTCGTCGGCGAGTGCTCCGCGCTGGATCATGGTCGTGAGGCCATGCTCAGCAATATGAGAGAGCTGAAAGTGGCGCGTCAATGCCGGTTGGATGTCGGCATCGATAAGAAGGACACGGTATCCCATGTCCGCCAACAAACCACCAATGTTGGCACAGAGTGTGGTTTTTCCTACGCCGCCTTTGGTGGCAACTACTGAAAGAGTGAGCATTCGATCCTCGCTGAACTGGGTTAAACCTGTTCAGGCGTGATCAGCACTTTTTTATCAAACCAATTTCAGATATGAGTACTTATTGCTCTACTATTGAATTAATTAATCGCAAATAGTAGTCCTATAATATACATCGTGGAATGTAGTATAAGAACAAAGACGGCAGCGTCAAGCGACTGCAAACCCGCGCCCTGCTTGGTTCACGGTTCAAGCTGCTGCTGGCGGACTCGGGCATGAAGCCAG
>Ga0209066_10002331_pt1 | contig 23193 bp, 16 predicted proteins | sample All_14_2_FD_187198 | JGI IMG/M metagenome (GOLD analysis project Ga0209066, IMG submission 187198) | Freshwater microbial communities in response to fracking from Pennsylvania, USA - Allegheny Zone_MetaG_DW_15 (SPAdes) (version 2) ... | reverse complement strand
GCAGGGCCGCATCGGCCACCAGGGCATTGACGGCGTCGATGGCGGTGTTGAGGTTGTTCTTGATGGTGTTGAAGTCACCGTTGTAGTTGTCGGTGATCTTGGCGGGAATCGCACCCTTGGCGATCTGGTCGACATAGGTGGCGGCGACGTTCAAGGGGCCGATCACCGCGTCCAGGGTGGCGTTGACGCCCTCGACGATCTTGCGGAAGTCGCCCTGGTGGCGGCTCGCGTCCGCACGGGTGCTCAGCTTGCCGGCCACCGCAGCTTCCGACAGCATTGCCGCGTCGGAAATCATCGTCTTGACGCTGGTTTGCACGCCGGCAACGGCGCGCACCACTTCGCCGACTTCGTCCTTGGCATCGGATTTCAGGTCGAAGTTGAAATCACCCGCAGCCATTTTCTGTGCGGCACCGAGCGCTTCGCCAACCGGACGAGTGATCGAGCGGGTAATGAAGAGGGCGAAACCGATGCCCAGCAGAAGGGCCGCAATGGCGAGTCCGATCAGCAGCGTGACCGATTGTTCAGCTTGGGCTTCTGCCTGGCGGCCAGTTTCCTGCACGAGATCGGTCTGGAAACTGATGAATTTTTTCAGCGCATTCAGGTAAGCGAGGTAGGCGGGACGGTAGGTGGTCGAAAACAAGGTCACCGCTTGGTCGAAATTACGTTGCTGAATGAGGGATTCGAACTCCTGCTGGAGGCCGATGAAACTTTGTCGGGCCGACTTGATGTCGTCGAGCAGGCGTTCGCCCGCGTCACCATAAGTAAGGGCGTCCAGTGCTTCGAGATACTTGGCGATTTTGCTCCGCTCTTCGCCTGCCGTTTGCATGAAGCCGCGCAGGTCCTCGTCGCTTTTCATGATCAGCATGTTCCGGTGTTGCAAGCCGAGCATGTTGACCGAGTCCACCATGTCGTTCAGGGCGGCAACCTTGACGTTCTTGTCGCTGACGATGTCCTTGATGCTGTCTTGCAATCCGCCCAGTCGCAGGCTCCCGATGACTGCGATCAGCAGCAGCAGCGCAAGGACGATGGCAAAGCCGATACCGAGTCGGATGCCGATTTTCAGGTTCTTCATGATGAGCTCCAGGGGAAGGCGAGGGAGAGCAATGTGGAGTTGAAAAGCTTCAGGTCCGCGCGCCAGCAGGCAGCGCGCGGGGGGAGGAGGTGTTGGGGCCGTACTGTTCTTCGTTGTTGGCGCAGCGCTTCACCAGTGCCTGAACATCGAGGATCAGCGCGACTTCACCGCTGCCGAGGATGGTCGAGCCGCCAATGCCGCGGATATTGCGGAAGATGCTGCCGAGCGGCTTGATCACGGTCTGGAATTCGCCCATCAGTTCGTCGACCACGATGCCCGACTTCACGCCGGCGTATTGCACCACGACCACGTTCTGGCGTGTGGGTGCTTCGCTCGCGATGTCGAATAGCTGGCGCAAGCGCACCAGTGGCAGGACTTCGCCGCGCAGATTGACGTAATCGCGACCGCTGCCATCGACCGCAAGCTCGATGCACTCGACCACGCTGTCCAGTGGGATCACGTAGGCGGCCTCACCCACGCCGACCAGGAAGCCGTCGATGATCGCCAGCGTCAGCGGTAGCCGGATCGAGAAGCGCGAGCCCTTGCCGGCTTCAGAGCTGACATCGACGCTGCCACGCAGGCCCTGGATATTGCGGCGCACCACATCCATGCCGACGCCACGCCCCGAGATGTTGGTGATTTTTTCGGCCGTGGAAAATCCGGGTTCGAAAATCAGGTTGTAGATTTCGGCATCGGTCAGGACCTGGCCGGCCTGGGTCAGGCCGCGCTCGATCGCCTTCGCCAGGATGCGGTCACGGTTGAGGCCTGCGCCGTCGTCCGCCACCTCGATGACGATGCTGCCCGAATCGTGGAAGGCGTCGAGCTTGAGCAGGCCACGCGCTGGCTTGCCGTTCGCCTGGCGTATCGACGGCAGTTCCAGACCGTGGTCCATGGCGTTGCGCACCAGGTGCATCAGCGGGTCGCCAATTTTCTCGACCATCGATTTGTCCAGCTCGGTTTCACCGCCGCTGATGACCAGTTCGATTTCCTTGCCCATCTCGCGCGAGGTGTCGCGCACCACCCGGTGGAAGCGGTTGAAGGTTTCGCCGATCTGCACCATGCGCAACTGCAGGGCCGAATCACGGATGCTTTCGACCAGGCGGCCTGTGAGCGAAGTGGCTTCGACCAGCTCGCTCATGCCGGATTTACCCGCCAGCAAGCTGACGCTGGCACCCGCGATGACGAGTTCGCCGACGAGGTCGATCAGGCGGTCGAGCTTGTCGGCCTGGATACGGATCAGGCGCGCTTCGGCGGCCTTTTTCTCGGTGACCTGTTTCTGTTTGGCGACAGCGGCTTCGACCAGTTCGGGTTGAACGGCCTTGTGCTCGATGAGGATCTCGCCGATTGGCTGGGGCAGGGCCGCCATGGCATCGTCGAGGTCGTCTGCCGTCGGTTGCGGAACATGCTGTTCGACCAGACCGCTGTCGAGTTCGCCCTGGGTCAGCGCGCCGACCTTCACCAGGATTTCACCCAGGCGCATCGTGTCTTCGGGCAGCGCGTTGATCAGCGCGATGTAATCGGTCAGACGGCTATGCGGCGGCAGGATGTTGAGCGTGCATTCGTCGCGCACGAAGTCGAACACGCGTTCGATGGCGGCTTTGTCGGCGGCGGATGAGAAACTGATCTCGAAGCCGAGATAGCAGCTTTCCGGGTCCATCTCGTCGGCGTTCGGCATGCCGTCGGCCACCGTCTCGAGGCGTTCGATGCGGCCGATGCTGGACAGGTAGCGCAGGAAACTGAGCGGGTCCATGCCGTTGCGCAGCACGTCGGGGCCGAAGCGCAGCGAGATGTGCCAGCAGTCGGTTTCCACCGCGCTGCCGCCGCTGGATTCGATCAGTGGCGGCAGCGCGGCGGGCGGTCCGGAAGGGGCTTCGTCAGCAGCGTTAGGGTCGCGTTGCAGGCGCTTGAGCAGTGCGTCGCCCTCGGCAGCCAGGTCTTCGTCCGGGCCCGTGGCGCCGGACACCAGGACATCGAGCAGGTGGCCCATGTGGTCGCCGCAGGCGAGCAGCAGTGCGATCAGGTCACCGTCGAGCGTGATCTCGTGGTTGCGCAACTTGTCGAGCACGTTTTCGACCACGTGCGTGAAGGCCACGATGTAGTCGCATTCGATGACGCCCGCGCCGCCCTTGATGGTGTGCGCGCTGCGGAAAATGGCGTTCAGCGTGTCGCTGTCGTCCGGATTGTCTTCGAGTTGCAGCAGCGCCGACTCCAGCGCCGCCAGCTGCTCGCGACTTTCGGTGACGAAGACGGAGGTGATTTCGTCCATGGTTCGCTCAGTCTCCGCTCAAGTCTTGTTGGCCGGGATCAGCAAGGGATCGCCGAATTCTGCAGCTACGTGGTAGAAATCGATCACCTCGCGCACGGCTTCGCTGTGGGCGACGATTTGCGCCACCTTGTTAAGCCGCTTCGCTTCGCGCTTGACGAGCATCAGCAACTGAAAACCCGCAGTGTCGATTTCGGCCACGCGTGACAAGTCGATCTCCAGCCGCTCGCTGGCGGTGAGCGCGTCGATCAAAGTCTGTTTTTGTGCTGCAGCGTGGTAGATGGTCATGTCTTCGCCGATGGTGATTCGATCGGCGGCTTTCTTGCTCGGTCCGGGCATGGTCGGTCTCAGAACAGTTCGATCTTGGGGTTGGCGCCACCCGAAGACGACGACCTGCCGATCGCAGCGTCATGCGTGTTGCGCTGTTGATCCATCACATAGTGGGAATAGATTTCGTCGAGGTGCTCGGCGAGCGGGGTGTAGGAAAAATTCGGGTTGTCGCTTTGTTCGAGCCGTTCGGCGAGCGCGCCAAGATGCTGGTCAAGACGCAGCATGGCATCCGAGGCATGTTCGATCTGCTGTCGCGTCACGTCCTGGAACTGCACGCTGGCCAGGGCGTCCATGAACATCGACGCCAGTTCTTCACTGCTCTCGCGCACGGTTTCCATTGCGCTCGATTGACTGCGCAGAATGTCCTCGTAGCTTGTGCCCAGTTCCGCGAGTTGTTGAGCAAACTGGTTGAGCGCAGTGCGCTCTTCATCCAGATCGGTCGAGTTGAGCTTTTCTTCGAGCTGCGTTTCGATGGTGCTGGCGACGCCCTGAATGCCCCGGTTGATGGATTGCACAGCCTTTTCGGTCTCGCCCGACAGCTTGCGCACTTCGTCGGCGACCACCGCAAACCCGCGTCCGGCTTCGCCGGCGCGTGCCGCTTCGATGGCAGCGTTCAACGCCAGCAGGTTGGTCTGATCGGCAATATCCTTGATCAATCGAGTCAGGGATTCCAGCGAGCGCGCCTCTTTGACCACCTCGGCCACGCGCGCCTGATCTTCATGCGCATCGCGGATACGGGACTCGATGTAGTCTTGCATGCGCGCGATCAGCTGTTGATTGTTGGTGAGGCGGATTTCGGAGTCGTGCACCAGTTCGGCCGACTCCGTGGAACGGGTGGCGACGAAGGTGTTGAGCCGCTCGACGACGGTGTCGATGGTCTGCAGGCGGGCGCCGATGTCGTTGGCGGCCTGTTCGGTCTGGTCGATGACGCTACTCAGCTGGTTGCGCAGCACCTCGCTGAATGCGGGCACGGCACGCAGCTCCTTGGCAATCTCGAGGATGACCTGCTCGCTCTGGTCGTGCTGATGGGAGAGCTCCTCGATCTTGTTGCCCTGCCCGAACGCCTGGTCGCGGAAAAAGGCGATCGACACCAGACGCACGCCAAGAAAGGATGCAACCACAACGAGCATCGAGCCGAACGCATTTCCTAGCGGCTGTGAGATGCCGATCGCCGGAAGGAACGTGCCGTTGAACCACGTGTTCAGCAGGAACACGGTGATGCCGGTTGCCAAGGCAATGGCAACCATCATCCACAGCGAGCGGCGCAGGAAGATCGAAGAGTTCATGGTTATCGCATGACGAGCTTGATGGTGTTGAGCAGTTCATCGGCCGAGGCGGGCTTGACGATCCAGCCCGAGGCCCCGGCGGCCTTGGCTTCGGCCTTTTTGGACTGCTGCGATTCGGTGGTCAGGAACAGGATCGGCATGAATTTGTAATTCGGCAGCTTGCGAACTTCCTTGATGAAATCGATGCCATTCATGCCGGGCATGTTCAGATCGGTGATCAGCAGATCAACCTTGACGCCTGCCTGGAATTTTTTCAGTGCATCGAGCGCACTGGGGGCTTTTTCCACTGCGTAGCCGGCCTTGGTCAGGATGCCGGAAATCGAGAGGAGGATGGTGGCGGAGTCGTCGACCAAAAAAATCGTTTTCATTGCGCTTGAATGCTTTCGAAGGGGAGGATTTATGAAAAAAGTATCTTAATGATTTCAGTGCAAGTAAACCTCATCACCCCGACCGATAACTTGACCTACGTCTAACGGATGTCTGCTTGTCGGGATGAACCCTTCCAAGTGTTCCAACGACGGCGTGTCGGTGAACTTGAGGCCTAATGTGCTTGCAGTGCAGCATGGGCTCCATCTTAAAGTGCATGGAGAGGCGATGACGTGATGTTGTTGTGAGACAGTGATTGAATTTTTCTTTTTTGTTATTTGCGATGATTTCGATGGCGCTGTCAAGGATGGAAGGATCGGCGCCAGGCCGGTTCGCCCAGAACATGCGTGGCCGCAACTGTACGGTCATCACCCAGCATCATCAGCACGAATAGGCGCTCGCTCAGGCGGGTGCAGTGTGCAATGCGCCGTGCCAGTAGCGGCGTAGCCTGCGGGTCGAGCACGACGAAATCCGCCTCGCGCCCGGGCAGAAAGTTGCCGATGTGCGGTTCCAGATACAGGCTGCGCGCGCCGCCCAGTGTGGCGAGGTAAAAAGCGCTTTCGGCCGACAGGCGCTGGCCACTCAACTGCAATACCTTGTAGGCCTCGTTCAGCGTCTGCAGCATCGAAAAACTCGTGCCGGCGCCGACGTCGGTGCCGATGCCCACGCGCACGCCCAGCGCCTGCGCGCGTTCCAGGTCAAACAACCCCGAGCCCAGGAACAGATTCGACGTCGGGCAGAAGCTCATCGCGCTGCCCGTGGCCGCCATACGTTCGCGGTCGACGTCGTCCAGCCAGATGCAGTGCGCATACACGCTGCGGGCGCCCAGCTGATTGAAGTGGTCGTAGACGTCCAGGTAGCTGCGCGATTCGGGGTAAAGCCCCGCGACCCATTCGACCTCGCCGCGGTTTTCCGCCACGTGGGACTGTAGATACAGCCCCGGCTGCTCGCCAAACAAGCGGCCGGCGCGCTGCATCTGTTCGGGTGTCGACGTACCGGCAAAGCGCGGCGTGACGGCATACAGCAGGCGCTCGCGGCCGTGCCAGCGTTCGATCAGCGCGCGCGATTCGGCGTCGCCCGTCGTGGCCGAGTCACGCAGCGCGTCGGGACAGTTGCGGTCCATCAGTACCTTGCCGGTGATCAGGCGCATGCGCCGCTGCAGCGCCGCTTCGAACAGCGCATCGACCGACGTGGCATGCACGGTGGCAAAGGCCATGGCGGTCGTCGTGCCGTTGCGTAACAGCTCATCACAGAAGAAGTTCGCGACCGTGGCGGCATGTGTGGGGTCGGCAAAGCGCGCTTCGGCGGGAAAGGTGTATTTCTCCAGCCAGGCCAGCAACTGTTCGCCGTAGCTGGCAATGATGTCGGTCTGCGCATAATGGACGTGGGTGTCCACGAAGCCGGGCAGGATCAACTTGCCGTGATAGTCGTCCACGACGATGTCGGACGGCAGCTTGGCGAGCATGTCGTCGGTTGGCCCGAGTTCGACCACGCAGCCGTCACGCACCGCCAGGATGCCGTCGTCGAAGTGTTGCCACGCCGCGGCGCCGTGATCGGACGGGTCGGACAGAAAGTGCAGGATCTCGCCGCGGACGGCGCGCAAGGGCAGCGGGGCGATGGTGCGCATGACATGGGCCTCAGGCGTTCGGGAAAGCGCGATTCAGCGCGGGGGCGAGCGCAGCCTCGCGCTGCGCGGGGCGGGCGGCGAAGCTGGCGCCACGCAGCTGCAGCAGTTCGGCCGCCACCGCGATGGCGATGATTTCCGGCTCCTTGCCGACGATGCCCGGAGCGCCGATCGGGCAGTTCAGGCGGGCAATGGTAGTGTCGGTGTAGCCGCGCGCGCGCAGGCGTTGTTCGAAGTTGTCGCGCTTGGCGTGCGAGCCGATCATGCCGCAATAGCGAAAGTCGCCGCGGTCCAGAATCGCGCGCACCAGTTCGAGGTCTAACGCATGGCTGTGCGTCAGCACGAGAAATACCGCAGCCGTTGGCGCTGCGCCAACTTCGCTCAAAGGGGTGTCGGTGCAACGCACGTCGATGCCGGACGGCAGCGTAGGCGGAAAACTGTCGTCGCGCGTGTCGACCCAGGTCAGGCGCATCGGCAGCCGTGCCAGTACCTCGGCCAAGGCGCGGCCGACATGGCCCGCGCCGAACATCACGACATGCAACTCCGGCGGTACGGTGACATCGATCAGCCAGTCAGCGCTGCCATCGGGCCGTGCCCCGGCCAGCGTGGCGCCGTTGGCATGGCCTGCCAGCACGCTGGCGGCACGCTCGGCCACCGCGCGGTCGTTGAAGGCTGCGATCAGGCGTGCGCGTCCGTCCGCGGTGTCGAACTGCGTGGCATCGAACACGCGTGTCTGCATGGCGGCATTGTCGGCGCCGATGGCCACGATGCGGCCCCAGGGGGTGTTTGCTGCGGCGTGCAGGCGGGCGGTGTGAATCCAGTCGTGCGTGCATCCGTCGATCGGCTCGAAAGCCAGCTGCACCACGCCGCCGCAGCACTGGCCGACGCTGGCGCCGAGCGGAAAGCGCAGCAGGGCGGTGTGGCGAGCGTCATCGGCCAGCATCTGCCGGGCGTGTTCGATCGCCCGCAGTTCGAGTTGGCCACCGCCGATGCTGCCGACACTGTCCTGCAGGCCCACCACCATGTGCGCGCCGGCGGCGCGCGGTGTCGAGCCACGGGTGGTGGCGACCGTCACCAGCACGACGCGCTGGCCGGTGTCGATACGGTGGGCGAGTTCTTCGATCCAGCGGTTCATGGGGCCTCAGGGCGAGGTTGGCGGCGGGGGCAGCAAGGATGGGCGAGGAACATGGTACCGGACGAAGTCGAAGGCTGCCGATTGCGTCCTGTTGTGGCAGCCCGGTGATTGCCGTGCTTGAATGCAGAGGGACCCCGCGCGCGAGCTGCTCATGCCCCTCCTCTTCATTTCTTACCGCCGTGACGACAGCGCGGGCTTTGCCGGCCGCCTGACGGATGCGCTCGAGCAGCGGTTGGGGAGCGGTAGCGTGTTTCGCGATGTGGACGACATTCCGCCCGGTGCGGATTTCGAGCATGTCATCCAGCATGGCTTGCATGAAGTCCAGGCGGTATTGGTGGTGATCGGGCCAGGCTGGCTGACGGCGAGTGTCGACGGCGAGCGTCGACTCGACCGTGCGGACGATTACGTGCGGCGCGAGATCGAGCAAGCCTTGGCGTCGGACAAGCCGGTGGTGCCCGTGCTGGTGGGCGGAGCGGCGATGCCGTCTGCCGAGCGCTTGCCGCCGTCGCTGCGCGGGCTGGCCAATCGGCATGCGCTGTCGCTCAACGATGCGTCCTGGGCGGCCGACCTGCAGCGCTTGCAGACGGTGCTGAAGCAATGGCTGGGCGTGCCTTCACCGCCACGGCGGCGCTGGATGGCCGCGTTTGTCGGCGCTGCCTTGGTGGGTGTGGCACTTGCCGTGTCGCTGTGGTGGTACGCCGCCGCGCCTGGCCCCCAGATTCTGCAGGGTTCTTGGCAGGCCGAGCTGGCCTACCCGTGGAACCTGAGCCTGCAGGAACGCTTCGATTTCGTGGTGCGCGATACAGTGGTCGAGGGCACGGCCAGCTTTCTGGGCGTGCCCCGTGCGATCGAGCAGGTGCAGTGGCTGGATGGCCGTCTGAACTTCGTGACGCGCGTCGAATCCGTATCGGGCAGTGACCCGCCGCGGGAGATGGTTCAACGCTATGAGCTGCGGCCCGACGGCGATCTGTTGCGGGGGCGTTTGCAGATTCATCGTCGCGACAGCGTGGATGCGCCGCTCGAATTTGTTGCGCAACGGCCGTCAGCCGCTGGGCTGGAGCCCCGCTGATGGGCGTGGCAAAGTAGCGTTCCTGCTTCAACTCCACCTTCAGCGTCTGCGGAAGTCACCCATGTACGGCATCACTGACCTCACCACTTTCATTCTCGGCACGATTTTCATCGTGCTGCTGCCCGGTCCGAACTCGCTTTACGTCATGGCGGCCGCGTCGCGTTGGGGCGTCAGCGCGGGCTATCGCGGCGCAGCGGGCATCTTTGTCGGAGACACCATCCTGATGGTGCTGGCAGTCACCGGCATGGCCTCGCTGCTGCGCGCCACGCCTGAGCTATTCATGGTCATCAAATACGCCGGCGCGGCCTACCTGGCTTGGGTGGGCTTCAGTTTGCTGCGTGCGGGGCTGACCACCTGGCGGCGTGGCAACGATTTGGCTGTCGATGATGCGCCCGATGACACCAAGGTGCGGGGCACACCGCATCCCACCCCGCATCCTTTTCGTACTGCCCTCGTCATCAGCCTGATGAACCCGAAGGCGATTCTGTTCTTCGTGTCCTTTTTCATCCAGTTCGTCGATCCGGCTTACGACCACCCCGCGCTGTCGTTCGTGATCCTCGGGGTCATCGTGCAGATCTGTAGCGTGCTCTACCTGTCGGTGCTGATTTTTGCCGGCGCCCGGCTGGCCGCCCAGTTTCGCCGTCACCGCCGCGCCGCGGCGGGGGCCACCGCCGGTGTTGGCGGTGTGTTCATCGGTTTCGGGGCCAAACTGGCGACGGCAACGCTTGGGTAGGATGGGGTGTCACCACGGATTCGGGTCGGCGGTCAGACCGACGTCGCCGGGTGTTCCCGGCTTGGGGCGTGATCGGTCGCCATTACGCTTGAGTTATGCATCACCCAGACGTTCTTGCCGGCGTGTTTTGCGCGGTAGAGCGCTTCGTCCGCTTCACGCAGCAATTGCGCACCGTCCTCGACGCCGGGGCGGTAACGGCTCACGCCGATGCTGGCCGTCACGCAGGCCGGGGTGTTCCCGGCCAGCATTACCGGTTTGCGTACGACTTCCAGCACGCGTTCCAGTGCGTGGCGGAAGTCGCCCTCCAGCAACAGCAGCACGAACTCATCGCCGCCCAGACGGGCCAGTGTTTCCCCCGCGCGCATGATGTGCTGCATCCGTTTGGCCAGTTCGACCAATAAGCGATCGCCCTCGGCATGGCCCAAGGTGTCGTTGACCGCTTTGAAGCCGTCGAGATCCAGCATGCACACCACGAGCTGGCTGCCATTGCGTTGCGAGGCGGAAATGGCCTGGTGCAGTCGGTCTTCCAGCAGCCGGCGGTTCGGCAGCCCGGTCAGTGCATCGAAGTGGGCCAGCGAACTGAAGTGGTCGCGCTGGGCCATCAGGGCGCTGATATCGGCGTAAACCGCCACGTAATGCTCGAGATGTCCCGCGTCGTCGGTCACGGCCGAAATCGATGTCTTGGCGACATACACCTCGCCCGACTTGCGCCGGTTCCAGACTTCACCCTGCCAGCCCTGCTGCTGGTTCAGGGCGTCGTACATCTGCGCGTAGAAGTCCATGTTCTGCTGGCCCGAACTGAACATCCGCGGGTTATTCCCGACGAGCTCGTTTTTGCGGTAGCCGCTCAGTGCTTCGAAGGCTGGATTGGCATCGACGATCCGATGCTGCGCATCGACCACCAGAATGCCTTCCTGTGCCGCATCGAACACCTTTGCTGCGAGTCTGAGGCCTTCCATGGCCTCCTGCCGCCTGCGCTCGGCGCGGTGCTGCGCAGTGGTGTCGAAATGGGTGCCGAACATCCATTCGGGCTTGCCGTCGGCTGTCCACGAGCGCACAGCCCCGCGGTCGCGCACCCACACCCAGTGCCCATCCTTGTGGCGCATGCGTACGTCGACGTCGTAATAGGGCGTTTCGCCCCGGAAATGGCGCTCCAAGGCACTGCCCGAGTTCACGAGATCTTCGGGATGCGAGAGCTGTTGCCAGGTCTGGATCGACGCCGGTTGCAGCTCATCGAGCCGATAGCCGGCGATTTCCGCCCAGCGCTCGTTGAAGATGGTTTCGCCCGTCTGCACGTTCCATTCCCAGGTCCCGGCCTGTGTGCCGGCCAGGATGTTCTTCAGCCGCTCGCGCTCGTCCGCCAGGCGCCGCGTCGTGTCGGCCAGCGCAGCCCGGGAACGCTCGAGGTCGGCGTAGGGGCGTCGGATGGTCTCGACCACCAGGCCTTGGTAGAGCAGGTAATACGCGCCGATTTTGTAAAGATGCCCGGCCAGGTTGTATACATCGGTGACATGGGCATACATCGTGAAAAACAACTCGCTCAGCCCCATCAGCCCGGCCGCACCCAGCAGGGCGGGGGCGTTGAAGGGGCAGGGCTTGCGCATCCGCCAGGCCAGGACACCGACGGAGGTGGCGAACAGCAACACCAGCACGTTTTCGGCCTGGATCTTGAAGCTCGTCAGGCCCTTGCCGGCGATGAAGGTGCGCGGCACCCAATCCGGATAAAGCAGGAACACCGTGTGCGCCAGCACTACATACGCACCCACGGCTAGCAGTACACGACCTGCGCTGAATGACGAACGAACCTGCCAGGCCATGGACACCGCCGCCAACACGCCGATGGCGGCCAGCAGGCGAGCCGCCAGCCAGAAATTGATGGCTTTCTCCGGGTCGCTGGGCGTGACGAAATCGGGCATGCCGTGGTACGACAGCATGTGCGTGAAGTCGAGCAACGCAACCCCGAGGAAGCAGCAGGCCAGCAGCTGCACATTGGCCGGCAGTGCGCGCGAGGGATTGAGCCAGCCCACCGCGAACACCATCACGGCGATGACGATCGCAGCGGTTTCCAGCGCCATGTGTAGCGGCAGGTAATTCGCGACGCCGGCCGTGCCGGGCGGGGAAGGCAGCACCCACAACAGGATGAGCAAGGCGGCCGCGGCACCCAGCAGGGCGAACGCACGGGCGGTGTTGCGGGCGTGGGCGGCGTGGATGGCGGCCATCATGGCGTGACCCAGTTTTCGATGGGGACCGGTTTGCCGAACAAATAGCCCTGGAACATCTCGCAGCCGCGCGTCAGCAGGAGTTCGTGCTGGGCGGGGGTCTCCACCCCTTCGGCCACCACTTCGAGTTCGAGCGAGCGGCTGATCGCCAGGATGGCCCGCACGATGGCTTCGCTGCTGTTGTCCTGCGCCATGTCACGCACGAAGATCTGGTCGATCTTCAACTGATCGAAGGGCAGGCGCTTGAGGTAAGACAGCGAGGAATAGCCGGTACCGAAGTCGTCGAGTGCGAACTTCACGCCCAGCGCCTTGATCTCGTGCATGCGCGATACCGTGGTTTCGATGTCGCCCAGCACGGCGCTTTCGGTGAGCTCGATCTTCAGTTTCTCGGGCGGAATGCGATGACGCGCGATGGCTGACCGAACCTTGTCGACAAAATCGGGCTGGTGGAACTGCTTCGCACTGACGTTGATCGCCAGGGTGTAGCCACGGCTGGTGTCGTGTTGTTGCCAGACGAACAGCTGCGCGCAGGCGGCATTGAGCACCCATTCGCCGATCGGCACGATGAGACCGGTTTCTTCGGCCAGCGGGATGAAGCTGGCCGGCGAGATCATCTGCCCCTGCGCGTCGAAGCAGCGGATCAAGGCTTCGGCGCCGACGACGCGTCCGTCACGGTTGATTTGCGGCTGGTAGTAAAGCCGGAAGCCGTTCTCGGCAATCGCTGCGCGCAGCTTGAGCTCCAGCTCGGCACGGGCATCAGCCACCGCCTGCATCGTCTCGCTGAAGAAGCGGATCGCGTCGCGTCCGTCCTGCTTGGCCCGGGCCAGAGCGACTTCAGCTTGCTTGAGCACTTTGTCAGCCGCGCTCTGGCGCCCCTGGAACAAGGTGATGCCGATGCTCAGTGTGCCGCGGTAGGGACCGCTGGCCAAACCCAGGTCGTAAGGGGTGTTGGCGGTCTGATACAGCTGTTCGGCGATCTTTTCGGCGTGGGCAATGGCCGCGATATGGTCGGTGCCGATCGCCTCGACGACGATCGCGAAGTCGTCGTCGCCCACGCGCGCCACGGTGTCGTCCGCGCGCAGTGTCGCCTGCAGGCGGTGGGCCAGCTCACGCAGCAGCGCGTCGCCAGCCTCGTGCCCCTGCGTGTCGTTGAGCATCTTGAAATGGTCGACATCGAGCAGCAACAGCACGCCATAGGTGTTGCTGCGCTCGCTGGCGAGGATGGCTTGCTTGAGACGGTCCCACATCAGGCTGCGATTGGGTAGCCCGGTGACGGAGTCGTAATAGGCCAGGCGCTGGATACGCGCCTCGGCCTCGCGGCGCTCGGTGACGTCTTCCTTGACCGCGACATAGTGGGTGACGCGGCCGTCGGCCTGCTTGATCGGAGCGATGGTGGCCAGCTCGACGTAGGGGCTGCCGTCCTTGCGCGTGTTGGTGAATTCACCGCGCCAAACCTCGCCCCGGGTCAGCGTGGCCCACAGTTCGCGGTAGGTGCCTTTGGGCGTTCTGCCGGCGTTGAGAATCTTCGGGTTCTTGCCGATCACTTCACCCACGGCGTAGCCGCTGGTGCGGGTAAAGGCCTCGTTGGCATATTCGATGCGGGCGTCGGTGTTGGTGATGACGATGGTGCTGGGGCTTTGTTCGACGGCCTGGGCCAGCTGGCGTATGCGCAACTCGCCTTCGGCCAGGCTCTCCTGGCTGCGGCGCAGCACGACTTGCATGATCAGCAACAGCACCAGGGTGACGAAGGCCAGCACTGCGCCCACGAGGGCGGTTTGCCGCCACAGCGCGAATTGCTCGTTCACTGCCCGCCCTACGAGCACGAAAAAGGGATAATCGTCGAGTTTCTGAAAGGCGAAGATGCGCTCGATGCCGTCGATCGAACCGGCATAGCGCACCACGCCTGAACGCTCCCCACTTTGAATCTGCTGGTAAGGCGGGATTTGAGCTGCGGTCTGATTGATGGCTGCCGGCGCATCAGGCCAGCGGAATACCAGCCGACTGTCGTCGCTGCGACGTACACTGACGACACCTTGTTCGCCTGCATCGACATCGGACAGCAAGGACTGGAAGTACGGCAGATTGAGCGCGATCGTGACCACCCCCTGGAACTCGCCTGCAGAATTCACAATGGCGCGATAGCCGGCCACGGTCGGAATCGCTTGCCACTTCGTCACCAGCGTCGGCGAAAACTGCAGGTCCTTTGACGGCGTGGCGCGTGCCTGCTGGAAGTAATCGCGGTCGCTGATGTCCCAGTCCGGCATGTGGTCCAGGCTACTGGCTCGGATCTGGCCGTTTTCGTCGGCAATGACGATCAGCACCATTTCAGGAAACTGCCTGGACAGTTGCTTGACGTGGTGTTGCAGGTGTTCGAAGACGTCCGAATCGGCCGTCGATCCGGATGCGTGAAGTACCGCTTCCAAGTACTGGTCACGCAGAAAGGCGACGGTCATGTCGATGCGGCGCAAGGCGCCTTCCAGCTGCGTGGACAACACCCGCGCCTCGTTGCTCGAGGCCTTCTCGACTGCGGTCTCGGTCGACCGATACGAGAACAACAAAAAAGCACCCAGCAGCCCGAGGACCAGTACGACCACCGCCACCGCCTGAAACAGCGGGTGTGCAATCGGGCTGTGCGCGGGATGGGGTGAGGGGTCGGTCATCCGGTTTGCTTTCAAACAAAGCTCCGTGACAGGCAACGACATGTTGGGCGCTCTGGCCACAATGCCGATCAGATGTCAAAAGGGGGCGTGCGTGCGAAGGTGTAATTATGCCGGTGACGCGGTATCGGCCCCTGATAAATGTCACGAAATCGTTTCAGTGTCGCGAAAAAGTGCCAGGTTTTTTTCGCCAAGGGACGCTTCACTGCATGTATCGCAGATGAATACGCATGTGCGATGGGTGACGCTGGCAGCCGCTACAATTCGGCCTTCCATCCACTACGCAGGGTTGCCTCGTGACCGCGTCCTCCGTCTCCGCTCCGCCCGTCGCCAGCAGCCTTCTCGACACCTTCATCGCCCGCTGGCAGCGCGCCGGCGGCAGCGAGCGCGCCAACTACCAGCTCTTCCTCACCGAGCTGTGCGAGGTCCTCGGCCTGCCGCGGCCCGACCCGGCGGGCGACGACACCCGCGACAACGCCTATGTGTTCGAGCGCCGCGTCGTCATCCGCCAGCCCGATGGCAGCGCCAACAACGGCTTCATCGACCTCTACCGCCGCAGCGCTTTCGTCTGCGAGGCCAAGCAGACCGGCCGCGCGCTCGACAGCTCGGGCTGGGACAAGGCCATGCTGCGCGCCCACAACCAGGCCGACCAGTACGCCCGCGCGCTGCCCGCCGAGGAAGGCCGCCCGCCTTTCATCCTGGTGGTCGATGTTGGCCGCAACATCGAGCTGTACGCCGAATTCAGCCGCTCGGGCGCCACCTACACGCCGTTCCCGGACGCCCGCAGCCACCGCATCCGGCTCGAAGACCTGCGCGACCCGGCCATCCGCGACCGCCTGTGCAAGGTGTGGCTCGAGCCGATGGCGCTCGACCCCGCGCGCCGCTCCGCGCGTGTCACGCGCGAGATTGCCGACCAGCTCGCGCGCCTGGCCAAGTCGCTCGAAGCCGCCGGCCACGCGCCGCAGCACGTGGCCGGCTTCCTGATGCGCGCGCTGTTCACCATGTTTGCCGAAGACGTCGGCCTGCTGCCCAAGCGCGCGTTTACCGAACTGCTCGACGACCTGGAAAACGACCTGCCCAGCTTCGCGCCCATGCTCGAGAGCCTGTGGCAGACGATGAACAGCGGCGGCTTCTCGCCGGCCTTGCGCACCAGCGTGCTGCGCTTCAACGGCGGCCTGTTCGCCGATGCCAGTGCGATCGCGCTCGACCGCGACCAGCTCGCGCTGCTGAAGGCCGCCGCGCAGGCCGACTGGACCGCGGTCGAACCCGCCATCTTCGGCACCCTGCTCGAGCGCGCGCTCGACCCCCGCGAGCGCCACAAGCTCGGCGCCCACTACACCCCGCGCGCCTACGTCGAGCGCCTGGTGCTGCCCACCGTCATCGAGCCGCTGCGCGCCGAATGGAAGGAAGTGCAGGCCGCCGCGCTCACCTACGAGCAGCAGAGCAAGCGCAAGGACGCGGTCGCCGAGGTGCGCGCCTTCCACCACCACCTGTGCGGAGTGCGCGTGCTCGACCCCGCCTGCGGCAGCGGCAACTTTCTGTACGTGACGCTGGAACACATGAAGCGCCTGGAGGGCGAAGTGCTCAACCTGCTGCACGACCTTGGCGAATCGCAGGGCCTGCTCGAACTGGAAGGCGTCACCGTCGACCCGCACCAGTTCCTCGGCCTCGAGATCAATCCGCGCGCGGCGAAGATCGCCGAGATGGTGCTGTGGATCGGCTACCTGCAATGGCACTTCCGCACCCACGGCTCGGTGACCCCGCCGCAGCCGGTGCTGCGCGACTTCCGCAACATCGAGAACCGCGATGCGCTGATCGACTACGCGCGCGAGGAAACGGTTACCGATGAGGCGGGGCGTCCGGTCACGCGCTGGGACGGCGTCACGTACAGGAAGAGCCCGATCACCGGCGAGGACATTCCCGACGAAGCCGCGCAAGTGGTGCAGGTGTGCTACGTGAATCCGCGCAAGGCGGCGTGGCCGCAGGCGGATTACATCGTGGGGAATCCGCCGTTCATCGGTGCCGCCACCATGCGCCGCGCGCTCGGCGACGGCTATGTGGACGCGGTGCGCCGCACTTGGCCCGAGGTGCCGGAATCGGCCGACTTCGTCATGTACTGGTGGCACATCGCCGGCGAGACCGTGCGCGCGGAAAAGGCGCGCCGCTTCGGCTTCATCACCACCAACAGCATCAAGCAGACCTTCAACCGCCGCGTCGTGCAGGCGCAGCTCGAAGCGAAGAACCCGCTGTCGCTGGCGTTCGCGATTCCCGACCATCCATGGGTGGATGCGGCGGATGGGGCGGCGGTGCGGATTGCGATGACGGTTGGGGCCGCGGGCGTGCAGGAAGGGCGGTTAGTCGAGGTTCGCGATGAACAACAGACAGAACAAGGTGATGTCGCCGTCACCCTCGTCGCCCGTGAGGGGCGCCTATTCTCGGGCCTGCAAGTGAGCGCGAATGTCCCCGGCGCAACAAGACTGAAAGCGAACGGCGAGTTGAGCAACCGGGGCGTATGTCTTTTTGGTGCAGGATTTATCGTCAGTCCCGATGAGGCCCGCACCCTCGGCCTCGGGACCTCACCCGAGATTGCCCGCCACATCAGGCATTACCGGAACGGTCGCGATATTGCACAAGCATCTCGCGATGCGATGGTGATCGATCTCTACGGCTTCACTGCGGAGGATGTGCGCGCTCAATTCCCAGCGATCTATCAGTGGGTCCTGCAACGAGTGAAACCGGAGCGCGACCAGAATAATCGTGAGGTTCGGCGGCGCAACTGGTGGCTGTTCGGAGAGACGAACCCGAAGCTACGCCATCAACTGCTTGGACTCCCTCGATACATCGCGACGGTTGAGACCAGCAAGCACCGCTTTTTCGTCTTCCTCGATGGGGAAATTCTGCCGGACAACATGCTCGTGAATATTGCGGTAGAGGACGGACTCGTACTGGGGTTTGTCACTTCCCGCATCCACATTGCATGGGCACTGGCGGCGGGTGGTCGGCTCGGTGTCGGGAACGACGCGCGTTACAACAAGACTCGCTGCTTCGAGACCTTCCCCTTTCCCGACCCCACGCCCACCCAAGCCGCCCGCATCCGCGACCTCGCCGAACAAGTCGACGCCCACCGCAAGCGCCAACAATCGCAGCACCCCGAGCTGACCCTCACCGGCATGTACAACGTGCTCGAAAAGCTGCGCGCTGGTGACACGCTTACGCCCAAGGAGCGCGCGATCCACGAGCAGGGCCTGGTGTCGGTGCTGCGCGAACTGCACGACGCGCTCGACACCGCGGTGTTCGACGCCTACGGCTGGGACGACCTCGCCGCCGAGCTGGTCGGCAAGCCCGGCGCCACCACGCCGTTGCCCGACAAGCCCGAGGCCCAGGCCGCAGCCGAGGAAGAGCTGCTGCGCCGCCTGGTCGAACTCAACGCTGCCCGCGCCGCCGAAGAAGCCCGCGGCCTGGTGCGCTGGCTGCGCCCCGACTACCAGAACCCCGGCGCCGCCCTTGCCGCATCCTCGTCCCAGGCGCCTTCCCAGCTCGACGCCGAACGCGTCGGCGGCGCGGCCGGCATCGCCAGCGCGCAAGAGGGCGAAGCCGCCGAGGGCGAAGCCGCAGCCATCGTCCCCGCCGCCGGCAAGCTCGCCTGGCCCAAGCGCATGCGCGAGCAGGTCGCCGCCGTGCGCAGCGCGCTCGCCCACCAGCCGCTCACCGCCGAGGCCATCGCCGCCCGCTTCAAGCGCGCCCCTCGCGCCGCCGTGCTCGCGGTGCTCGAAGCGCTGGAAGAGCTGGGCATGGTGGAGTGCGAGGACGGCGCGTATCGGTTGCAGGGGTGACGTCACTTTTTGGGGTCTTTAAATGCATATACAAAAACCTTGCAATCACCAATTAACGTATCTACATTAAACGCATCAACATGCGGCTGATCTGGGACGAGGCGAAGCGCCTGGCCAATCTGGCCAAACATGGACTGGATTTTTCTGCGGCAGGCGAGGTGCTTGATTCCCGCTATCGGCTGGATATTCCGGTTCGACGCGCAGGCGAACGCCGCGTGATGTCCATTTCTTACGCACTAGGCTTTCTGGCGGTACTGACGGTGGTGCATACCGGTCGCGAGGGCGCAACGCGCGTGATCAGCTTTCGCCGGGCAAGTCGGGAAGAACGCGAGGTATACGATGAGTGGCTCGAAAACGAATGCGATGAAGCGTAAGGCCGTGCTGGAGGCGGTACGTGCCATACCGCCGGCGGAGGATTTCGTGTGGGACGGTTCGGATGAGGATGACCGCCCCGCGACCGCTGCCGAGCTGGCCTCGGGCATCGAGGCGACCCGGCGCAAACGGGGACGCCCAGCCGGTTCAGGCACCAAGGAACAGGTCGCGATCCGCATCGATCACGACATTCTCGAGGCCTTCCGCGCGGGTGGGCCGGGATGGCAGACGCGAATGAATGACGCGCTGCGCGAATGGATCAAGACACGCCTTTAGTCTTTATCTTCCGACGAAAAAACTGGGAAAGTCGGGGACGTACCCCGATTACGCACCGATTACGCAAGACCAGAACCTCCTGCGTCAGGCGTCAACGCGGTTCCGACCCGCCGTTGTCGGATCGTCCCGTCGCTCGAGGTAAGCGGCCAGTGACTCGAACAACCGATCGGTCTGTCCTGTCTCGTCTACATGCAGATGACGGAAGAGGTTGCGAATGTTGTCCGCCGTGATTTCGGTGGTGGTGGGGTCGAAGACGCGGCCATTGGGCAGCGTGGGTTGCCGATCAACGCTGTGTCGAACGGCGGAAAGGTACGCGGCGGCGTTGCCAATGCCTTGGGTGATCATGGGTTTCTCCCGGGGGTATTTGCCCGGGATCGAGGCAAGAGATATGCCATCGGTAATCGGGGATGTAGCTTAGTTACGCCCTCGGCAAGCAGCGCGTACGTGGCGAACGACTGGGGGACGCCGTCGAACTTCGCTCGGCGCTTGATTTTTGTTGTGTTGAACGCGCTGGACTGAGTGCATGATTCCACCTTTGAAGCCATTGGCAGTTCGGTGGGAGTCATCAGCGCATGAGTGAAGTATTCAAGTGGTCGCCGGCATTCCTGACCGGGTTGTCGGAGGTTGACGCGCAACATCAGCGCTTGGTCGAACTGATCAATCGGCTGGGGCATCTGCTGACGGAAGGGCAGGACGTTTCGCAGCAGGAGATCGTCGCTGCACGGGCGGCATTGCTTGATTACGGGAATGTGCATTTCAACGATGAAGAGCGCATGTTCGTTGCGGCAGGCGTCGATCCGCGCCATATCGAATACCACTGTCAGGAGCATCGAGCCTTTATCGACGAGGTACGGGCTTTGGCCGGTGCCGACGAAGCGCGTCATGCAGCGTCGGTTCGGCGCGAGGTGAGTTATCTGGTGAGCTGGTTGGCGCAGCACATCCTTGGCGTGGATCAGGCCATGGCGCGCCAGATGCAGTTGATCGAGCAGGGGCTGAGCGCGGAGGAGGCATTTTCGACGGTGATGGAAGATTGCCAGCATCAGGCGGCGACCGAGCCGCTGCTGGCTGCACTCAACAACCTGCTATCCCTGGTTTCGGCGCGTAACCGCGAGTTGGCCGAGTTGAACCGGACGCTCGAGCAGCGCGTCAGCGAGCGTACGGCCGAACTGGCGCGCGCCAACGAGCGCTTGAATGTGCTGACCTACCAGGACGAATTGACCGGCTTGCCCAATCGGCGGCATGCCTTGTCGGCGCTGGAGGCGTTGTGGCAGGAAGCCCGTCAGGACGGCACCCCGCTGTCGGTGTTGATGCTCGATGCCGACCGCTTCAAGGGTGTCAATGACACCTTCGGTCATGCCGAGGGGGATGCCGTGCTGATGGCCTTGGGCCGGCGGTTGCGTGAGGCGGTGCGTACCAGTGACATCGTTTGCCGCCTGGGCGGCGACGAATTCCTGGTCATCTGCCCGCGTAGCGATGCGGAAGGCGCGATGCTGGTGGCGGACAAGATCCTTGCGTCGCGGCGTCCGCATGTGAACGGAGCAGGGGTGGAGTGCTGGAGCGGGAGCGTCAGTATCGGTGTTGCCGAGGTGCAGCCCGAGATGCGCACGCCCGAGGATGTGTTGAAGGCCGCGGACCGCGCCCTGTACGAGGCCAAGCGTGTCAGGGGGAGCCGCGCGGGTTGAGTGTCGGGTGCGCCCCATGGGGGCGTGTTTCAGGCTGTCGCAGCCATCGGCATCCGTATCAGCGGCGGATTGACGACATTGATGCCGGTGCCGGATTGTTTGGCGGCTTTCTTGGCCGCCGCGGCGGCTGAGGCGACGTCTTCCGGGCTCAGGAACGGCCCACCCTCGACTCGCACAATGCCAACGGCGATGGTGGTGAGCTTGAAGAAGGTCCGAAACCCGCGTCGATCTTCGCTTTCGAAGCCGTTGCGGGCAATTTCTACGTCATCGAACAATTCGCGTGCCTGGAGGTTGAAGCGTTGCACGATGCGTTCGCAGCGCAGGTGCCAGTCTTCGCTTTGGAACAGCACCACGAAGTCGTCGCCGCCGACATGGCCGACGAAGTCTTGGGATCGGTCGGCGTTGGCGAGGATCAGCTGTGCGGCCAGTTTGATCATTTCGTCTCCACGCCAGTAGCCGTAGAGATCGTTGTAAGGCTTGAAGTTGTTCAGGTCGAAATAAGCGGTGGCAAAGTGCACACCCGCGTCGAGCAGGCGGCGGATGTGTTCGGTGATGGGAATGTTGCCGGGCAGCAGGGTGAGCGGATTGGCGTGGCGGGCCGCTTCGATGCGTCGCTCGGTGACCGCCCGCACCAGGCTTTCACCCGTCGCCAGCCCGGCATAGTGGCCGTCTTCAGTGATGATGAAGCCTTCATGCAGGTAGCGCTGGTCGTCGCCGGTCAGCACCGCGGCGAGCGAGTCGATCGGGGTGCTGGCTTCGACGCGTAGCGGCGTGGCGTTCATGAACAAGGTGCAGGGCCGGCGGCCGTAAAGCTCGCGGGAATAGGGCTGGGCAAATTTGTCGACAAAGTCGCGGCGGTTGACCAGACCCGTCGGGTAGGACGTGTCCACCACCGCGATGGCGTGCAGATCGGGACGCTCGGCGAACAGTTGCATGAGTTCGGCGTTGCACGCGGTGTGTGAAATGGTGGGGGCTTCCACTTTCAGGCGTCCGATGGTTTCGGCCATGTCCGGGTGCGGCGCCGAATTGGGCAGCACGGCGATCTTGGACGAGTGCAGCACCGCGCGTGCGGCCTCGTCGATGAAGGCCACCGGCCGGACAGCCGGACGTCCGAAAAAATAGCCCTGGCCGAAATGGCAACCCAGATCCCGCAGAACGGCGAGCTCTTCAGCCTCTTCGACGCCTTCGGCCACCAGCGGCGTACCGAAGGCGGCACACAGCGCCAGTACGGCGCGCACCACTTCCACCTTGCGGCTGTCGCGATGAATGCCGCGCACGAAAAACTTGTCGAGCTTGACGATCTGCGGCTTGAGCTGCGCCCACAGGCGCAGGCTGGAACGGCCGTCGCCGAAATCGTCCAGTGCCAGCCCGACGCCTTGGCCCGCCAGCGTGGCAAAGGCGGCTTGAAGGGCGTCGGCATCGTCCACCCGCTCATGCTCGGTCAGTTCGAGCATCAGCCGCGAAGGCGAGATGCCGGCGTCGACCGCGCAACGCAGCAGATCGCCCCCTGCGCCCTGACCGAACGCGGCGATCAGCGGCGCACTGAGATTGAGGAACAGCTTGCCTTGCAGGTTCAGGGCCGCGAAAGCGCGTATCGAGCCCGAACACGCCATGATCTCCAGTTCACTGGCGAGTCCGCAGTGCTTCGCCACCCGCAGCAGTTCCTCGGGTTTTTCGAGTGGGGTTCCGGCGGGGCCGCGCATCAGGGCTTCGTAGCCGAGGATCGTCGATTGCGTGATATCGACGATGGGCTGAAAGACGTACTGAAGCTTGTCCTTTTCAAGAACGTGTCGCAGCCTGACTGCAAGCCCTGCGTTGTGCAGCATGGTGACTTGACCCTGCGTAAATGGTGGAAGTGTGAAGTGCGCAGGTTAAGGTTCGGTGACGGGCAGCCTTGCCCGGGCTGACTGCGTGCATGCGTCGTCCGCGAGCCTGGGGTGATCTGCTATCGTGCCCCCCATGCAACCGATCATTTCCATTTCCGCACTCTCCAAGACCTATGGCAGTGGCTTTGCCGCGCTGAAACAGGTCGACCTCGATATCCGCCGTGGCGAAATCTTCGCTTTGCTCGGGCCCAATGGCGCAGGCAAGACGACGCTGATCAGCATTGTCTGTGGCCTGGTCAACCCCAGTGAGGGCCAGGTGACGGTGGATGGTCACGACATCATCCGCGACTATCGCGCCGCACGCGCGATGATTGGGCTGGTGCCGCAAGAGCTGACCACCGATGCTTTCGAGTCGGTGTGGAACACGGTGAGCTTTTCGCGCGGACTGTT